>ENA-OZIL01000783-OZIL01000783.1-human-gut-metagenome-genome-assembly--contig:-NODE-783-length-13552-cov-11.694451_pt1 | contig 13552 bp, 12 predicted proteins | sample MGYA00244057_ERZ653706 | MGnify/ENA primary metagenome ERZ653706 (study PRJEB26926, sample SAMN06165266) | human gut metagenome | biome: ENVO:00009003; feature: ENVO:2100002; material: ENVO:00002003...
CTAAAAATCGACAAAATATTATGTTTGCTTATCTAGTGCGATAGTATATAATACTAAACGTAACCAATATGTATAGTCAGATTGGTAGTAAAATAGCATCCTCGGAGGTGAGAAATGAAAAGAAGAATTTTGAAGCTTATATGTGTTCTGATGTGTATTCTTATGCTTCTAAGCGGCCATGTCGGGGCTTTAAATTCAGGCAAAGAAACGGGAAGCAACAAGATCACGCGGGTTGAAGAACTAATTGGCGAACGCACCGCCAATTCAAAGACCTATCTTATGTCCGACGGCTCGTACGAAGCCTCCGTTTACGCGGCGGACGTCCATTACGTAAGCCAGGCCGGAGCATATGGGGATATTGACAACCGTATCATTCCCTACCAAAAGAGCATTGACAATAACTCATACGCATATAAGAACAGCGCCAACCGGTTTACCGTACGCTTTGGAGGGCAAAGCGCCTACCCTGTGCGAATAGAATATGAAAGCTATTCGCTGTCGCTAAGGCCGTCCGGCATGCGGGCCGCGGAAGGAACGCTGTTTGGCGATTATAAGTACCGCAGCGCGGTGAGGGGAATGGCCGCACCTAAGAGCAGCATTGTATATGAGGAAGTCTACCCCAACGTGGACATACTCTATGAGGTCCGCGACAACGGCTTTAAGGAGTTCATCATAATAAAGGATGAAATAGGGTCAAACGAGTTCTATTTCGACATTGCGCCCGAAGGCGTAGAAGCGTTTGAGTACGAGGGGCAGGTTTACTTTGCCGACAGTGAGGATGAAACCAACAAGGTGTTTGTAGTAAACGAGCTGTTCGCGCTTGACGCCGCCGGAGCCTACACGGACGATGTGCGGGTATCCTATATAAGCAACGGCGCGGCGCCAAAGCTAAGGGTAACGGTGGACAGCGCTTTCCTCACGGATGAGAGCAGGGAGTACCCGATAGTGATCGACCCTTCGGTGATGGTGACCGGAGCCAACAACATAGCGGATTCGTTCGTGCGCCAGGGTTCGCCGTCCACGAACTACAAATATGATGAAAAGCTGTTTACCGGCAACAGCGCGTCAAACGGCCTGCAAAGGGCGTACATCAAGTTTACCCTGCCAGGCAATATACCGGCGACGAGCGTAACCAGCGCTAAAGTGAGAATTAAACGGTACGGCGGCTCCCCCACCGGAATCAAGGCGTACAGGGTAACGTCAGGCTGGTCGTCCGGAGGCATTACATGGAATAATAAGCCTGGCTACAGCAGCTCATATGTGTCCAACACAGCATATAATGATGGTGGGGAGTGGTATGCGATGGATGTTTCTTCTACCATAAGGAGTTGGCTCAACGGCACCTACACCAACTATGGGTTCGCGCTGATATCCAACTATGAGAGCGCGCCATCATCGTCCATAAGCTATTACTCGTCGGACGCGCCGTCCCCCAATAAACCGGAGCTGATAATTAACTATACTGATTCCGGCACATACTATGGTAACAGGCCGTATGTGCAGAATGACAGTGTTTTGGTAAATTGCATGGGGTACGCACTGGATATTGATCAGTATTTAAATGATTCCCAAATTAAGCTGTTGGTTTCAGAAATAAAAGAAAAAACAATGAGCCAAATTTCCAGTATTGTATTGTCAAAAATAGAATCCTGGATGCAGAGTAATATGGGATCAAGGGCTTGGGGAATCATATCAGCATATAATTCAGATATTGGGTTGAATCAATATCGGGTGGCAATGCGAAGTGGCTTTGAAGACAGGAGGGCAGTATATGAGCTTGAGGGCAGACCGTATACTAGAGATGTTGATGGCAAGTGGGATAGATATTTTAATAATTGGGGATTGAATTTTCCCGAATATGATGAAAGGTTTGATTACCATTTCTGGTATCAGACAAATACGGGGCATTGGGCAGAAAAGAACGCAAGTCTGCCTTCAAGAAAAATACCGGACGTCCTAAATCCAAGTAATGATAGTTGGTGGCCTGGATTTACACAGAAAAGCTCCGTTAGATATTATAAGGTTGACTGTAATACTATATAAAACTGGAGGGAATATTTATGAAAAAGTATATATATTTTATAATCGCTCTAACTGCCGTTTTGCTGCTGTTTGGTTGCAGTTACGCAAAAATTCCAGGCCATGGCAACGGCTCTAATCTAGTAAATGAAGGAAATAGCCTGTATCCAACTTCCTCCGATAAGCTGTTTAGCCCCGCTCCGTCTGCAGAACCTCTTAAAATCATACCTTTACAAAGCTATGATAACGATTCCACACTAATTAATCCAGATGCGAAAAAGTATATAGATAACTATTCCGGCTACAATAAAGCCGAACCTCTGAAAGTACCTCTTTATAGCTATGAAAGTTTACTTGAGTTGGGCTGGGATGATGAGGAGGAATTAGAAAAGAACTATTGCGTACTGCTGGGTAATGACTATAATTATGGCCTTATTAAGCACCCTAACTTTTCATTGCGCCTAGGAGAGCTATTGACCAGAATCCCAGAAGGTGCTATAAGAATAATGCCGTCATCAAACACTGGATATGTAATGCATGATACGGAGAATGGTGTTAGACTATTTCACTTTTTTCAGTCCAATGAAGGGAAACCTGGTTCGGCGGATCCTATCATAGGTATACCTGCGTTAATGTGTACTAAGCTAAGTTATAGCGATTACAGCAGTGTCAGGGTAGGCGCTGAATTACGCAGTTTAACGTCTATTGACCCTGCGATGGACGCGTATGCCGATCATTTCTATGGACCATTTTTAAAATTGCAAAAAGGAATCATAAATCAATATATAGACAGCCATAAGGACAATGGTTCCCCTATTGCTCTAATTAGCATACTTGAAGACGGCGCTTTAAAAATAGGATTGGATTATATCAACGGCAAGTTCGTAGTAGACACAATCGAGTTCAGCGAGAACTTCACCCTTGAATGCTATGGCGGCGAGATTTGCTACCGCATCGCTCCGGTTGATTACGTGGAGTAGAAAAAAGCAGGGGGCGGACCACTCCGCCCCCCCTAAACTCAATACTTGCCCGTTATACTTGGGTTATTGCCGTTGCAGTACACCAGCACCGCCGACAGCCCCACGCCTATCGCGCCTATCCACCATGGCATTTCCACGCCGGCAGATACTCCAGCTGAGACTACCGCCGTATATACCGCGCTAATTAACCCCACCCAAAACAATGGGCTTTTGATTCTGCTTTGTGTTTCCATTTATGTTTCCTCCTGTTTTTAATCAATTTTGTCCTGTAGTTCATCCAACCGATGGGTATTGGATTTGCTGCGCTGCTCCACCACAGCCATGCGCTCCACCAGGTGGTTGTGCTTATCAACCTTGACTTCAAGCTGTTTGAGGCGGTGCTCCACCAGCCGGTTAGCTTGCCGCACGCCGCCCCACGCCCCCGCCAAGGTGCCCAACAGGGACAGCACGCCTACGATTATCACATCACTCATCATATAATCCTCTTAATCCATCTCAATGCTGTATGTCTGATCTCCCACAGTTATGGTGAGTGTCGCCTTGTCCGGCAGTATCGGTGTGCCGACAAGCCCGCCGTGAGCTGCCACAAACGCCGCTATCCCTGCCATGGTCTTAGCTCCTGCCTTGCCGTCCGCTGTGCCACAGTCGTAACCAAGCCCGTTCAGCGCGGCTTGTAATGCCTTGATGTTATCACCCTGCATCATGGGTGATGTGTGCTGTATAATTGTTGCCATGTCAATACCTCCTCCATATTTATATCTCTTAGTCATCAATCCCCGATGCGTAAAATCACGCTGACTTAGGCGTGACACAACGCAGCCATAGCTTAGCCCCCGCTCCTCGACTATCAGCGGATCGCCATCCGGCATATAGCCGCACACCCAACCAATATGCACCATACGGCCAGAGCTGTTGGCTCTAAACACCGCCTCACCTATGACATACGGGCGGGTTATGCTGCTGATACTGCCCCTATCGGTGCAATACCTGTCCCAGTTGCCTTGACAGTTGGTGTCCGCGCCAGAGTAACGATCCTCCAAGCCCTGACAGTCACACACCGTTACGCCGCGCCCAATCCATCCGGCGGTTGCACGGTCATATTCAGCGCGCGTCCAACCGTTACGCTTATAATAGTTGGCGTATCTCTCATCTAGTAAGGACTGTGTTGCCCTGCGCCCAGTTGTGCCGTACAGGTACTCCCACTCACCATCCCAACCCACATCCTGCAGGTCAACGCATAATACCGCCCCGTCCGGCACGCTTGCACGCTTGGCATGCGATAACGCCCAGACAACAAATGATATAACGTTCATTAATTGTCACCTCCTACATACTCGCTCCAACCCGCTATGCCTGGCTCCCAGACGTTATTGTCGATATCTGATATCCACCGCTTACCAGCGTGCGACACCCGCGCACCAAGCGGGTAGGCGTCATGCGCTCCTGCTGGCTGCCGCCACTCTGGCCACTCTATGGCGGGATCGTCAATCCGCACCCACAGCGACACGGCTACATCAGGCGCCCAATCGTCTTGTGATGTGTGAGCCTGCAGGCATCGGTACAGCAAGTTGCCGTACCTGACGCGATCGCCTGTCGCATATTGTTCAGCGGCGGCCCAAGGTGCAAATAGATATGGCGTGTTGACCGCGTCCTCATCCGTTAAGCCGTTACACACCGTATCAATATCGCCCCTCATCTGCCGCGCCCCATTAGTCCACTTGCTCATCAGACCACCTCAACAGGCGTCACGCCCAGCACGCCTAATGCCGCCTGCATATCCGCGTACTCGTTGTATGGCTCGGGCGGCTCGGACAGGTCAAACACCAGCGCGTGCGGGTCTTGTGACACATCTACAGACACCCGCCCGTAGCTGCGGGTAAAGCTGTCCTCAATCGCTTGATCTGGCTCCAGCCACTCCATATAGGCGTAGTTGGCCAAGCCCAGCCCCGCCGCTACCTCATCAGCGGGTAACACCTGTATAGCACCGCTCATCATGTAGCTATGGAGCATAACCCCCGTTGCAAAGTCATAATATAAGCGTCTTACAAACATATCTCTAACCCCCTTAACTGCCTACGGCTTGCCAGCCGACATTGATCGTCTTGGTATCAGCGCCCTGAACTGTCAACGTAAATCCATCATCGCTCGGGCTAAATGTGCCTACGTTGGCTGGGCCTGATGCGTCTGCGTACCGTGCTATCGTCGTGCTACCTGTGTCTGCGCCGTAACCGCTCGTTACCGTCGTTTTACCGGATGATCCGATAAATGTGACCATCGCTGGTCTAAACCCCAGCCCCGTCACGGTAATGGTCTGCTCCGCCGTGATGACGCCGCCGTTAGCGGTCTTAGACCCTCCGGCTGGCTGTGCCTGTCCTGTCATCACCATATAACCCGTTGTGCCGCCATGCTCGACGCGGAGTAACATGTGGATGTCCCGCGTTGGCCTCGCGTGCAGGCAGTGGAGTAACACGCCCCCTGGCGTCGGCGCGCCATCTGTCACGCAGCAGTAGGCCGCATGATCGGCGGCTCTCTCGATGATGCTGATAGCGTTGCTCGTGTACTTGGCGGTAATATAATCCGTGGCGGCCACACCCGCTACGCTAATCGTCTGGGTGCATGGCACTCCGGCGTCCCATCCGGCCAGAGGCACGGTGACGGTCAGGTATTCAACACCCGCGCCGCTGCCGCTATGCGTGTGGCCGATCAGCGCGTATCTGTCGTCATGATTGTGATCTGCGTCCGCCTTGCTATTGGCAAGGTCATATGCGGTCTTGACAGCTGAGGGCGTGGCCGCTGTGCCGCCTGATATGCCAAGCGTGCTGTTAGTCGCTGCTGATAACTTGACGTGGCCGTAATTAGTTCCGCTACCCGCTCCGTATGTATTGGCACTGGCGGCGTGACTGAGTGGTGCGTATGTGCCGGTGTGGTTGTGGTCTGATGTCGCGGCACCGATCAGTGCCGGCGCGATTGGGTCGCTGCCCCCTGTGGCATGCGTGCTGGCGTGCGCTTCAGGGATGCCGCCACCGCCTGTGGGTGTGGCCCAGTTAGTGTCGTAGTCCGCGCCGGACCGCTTGACCAGCATTTGGCCAGCCGTGCCGCCCGCCGGTATACCCTGACCAGCGGGGCCTGTTGCTCCCGTTGCTCCGCGCGCTCCCTGTGGACCCTGCGGGCCCGTAATATCAGCCAGTGGCACAAGCGTCTGCCATGTGGCATCGCCGACATAGCGCCACTCTATAGCGGTAGTACCCTTGCGCAGTTCGATTTCACGGCCGTCAGTGCTAGCACCTCCCAAACTGCTCGCGTGCCCTGTCAGGTAGCAGTAACCCGCTGTACTTGTGGTATGCCAGCCCACTAAGATCAGCGACAGGGGACGGTCGGGCTTGCGCTCATAGCACTGCAGATACAGGGCGGCTGGGCGGGGCATAATCACAGATACGCAATTCCAGGCGTTACAATCTGCCGCCAGATCATTGACGTCTCCGCCTGTGGACGCTATACCCGCGATCATGTAATCGCCTGTCTGCACGTTAGAGAGCCTCGTCATAGTAGCGATGTATGGCGGGCCCGAGCTGCCCCACGCTGACGGCTGTATCGTAACCGACAGGTAATATGGGGCTGGGGCGGCGCCGATCATGGCCGGGGTTAGCGGGTCCGAGCCAGCTGATGCATGGGTGCCGGCGTGTGATTCGGGCAAGCCGGCAAGCCCATCGCGAGCAATCCCGCAGTATCCACCATTAAGGCGCTGGTCGGTTATGTCCGATTCAAGGATTGACGTCGTACCAGCTCGCACAAGGATTGTTGCAATGTATATCTCGTCGTAGTCAAGGTTTCTGACAGGGGGCGTAATCGACGGCTGCGTAGCCACCCTGCCCTTCTTGACGAGTATCTCGGCTCGGTTCTGGTTTTTGTCGAGTCGGACGCAAACCGCATCTATCCTGGGCAGCGACCCGTCAGCAACATCAATCGTAAGCCGCCGGGCATCAGTCTCGAGAGCGACCACGCCCCAATAGTTGCCTGCTTTGAGCCATGCAAGGCCTGGGCTTACGGTGACGGACATGTCCCCGTTGGTAGTTGTTATGTAGTGGTCTGCGGATGCGATGCCGCGCGACTTTGCGCCGAACCATGCGCCCAGGGCACTAGCATCGTATTCCGTATTGTCGAGTGGGAAACAGATCAATTAAATCACCTCCATAAGTCGGATATCATTTAAAGTTACGGTTGTCCTTGTGCCGCCGCGTTCCCATATTGTGGTCGCCGCCGATATTCGGGCGGTCGCATATATGCCGATCTCAGGTAGTTTTACGGGTACGCGGTCGCCAAGATAATAATCTCTGCCATAGATTATGTTGGTCTGCGTAACAGCGCACGATATAGACACGTCTCTCAGGTGCTCGGCAAGCTTTTCTCGCCCCCTGTCGTCAAGCAGGGCGTTGTATTCGGCGTCTGTGTATGTCAGGTTTTCGTATTCGTAAATTGGGTTGCCGTTATCGTCGTAATCGCCTGTAGGAGTTGCAACCTGATAGTTGCGCTGAAGATCCCGGGCGTCAACATACAGTTCACGGCGGTTTTCGCCCGTTACGTGGCCCAGCGATACGATCCGTATTACTCTGTCAGCGCCTTCTCCTGCGCCTGCCACTACGGCGACATTCTTGTAATTGGACGATCCTGATACGATGCTTGCGCTTTGCACATTATCCATATCCGTGCCAAAATAGCCTATATAATCTGCGCTGTCGCCGATGGATCGGTCGACACCTCTATAAACCTTAAAGGTTTCTTCACCGCTGTCTGAATTAAATACAACCTTAAAGCCGAGTCCGGAGAGCTGCGCAAGCTTTTCCACCGCTTCCAGCACAGATCCCCATGTAATTTCAGTGCTGGTTTTTTCATCGTAGCCCTCCGCGCCCCCTACAATAATGGGCAGGGATCGCTGATTACGTCCGTACAATGTGTACATGCCTTCTTCGGCATTGTCGATAATCTCCGTAGCCATTACAACGCGCGTACTCAATAGCTCCGATGTCATCCGCCCCCTGGCCGTAATGGTCGTGCCGGTTTCGGCGTCATCAATAGCTACCTGCGATATGAGCGCGCAGGTGTCGCCGCCAGCTCGGTATATGCGGTTGCCATCAATGAGCATCTCCAGGTTATCAGGTGTGGCACGGGCAACGATCTTGACCTCCCCTGGGGACTGGTACATCTCCAGCCATTGCACTGATTCAACGTTTTGCAATAGACCGATCCTCTCACGATTACTGTTATACACATAAAACTCAGACACCCGATCTCACCCCCATTGGCGCTTCGACGCGCACAGTCAGGCCCTCACGGTTAACCCCTGCGTCTACTCTCAACAGGTTGGGACCAGGCAAGAAGGACATGGACAAGTCGCTGTCTGCCGTTAAATAGCGGAAGCCATTAGTAATCTCGCCCGCCGCGCTCGTGCATACAACCCCCTTGGAGCCGTGTGCAGTTGAGACAGTTATCATGTCTCCTGCCGCCATGGACTTACGTATCAGTATTTTTTTGTCACTATCCACATGGTACAGCTCGGGATCCGTCAGGGCGGCACGGGCAATAAAAATCACCCTGAATCCCGTCGCAATGTTGCCCCTGTTCGTAATCGTTGCAAAAAAGCTGTCGCTAAATCGCGATATCCACCATGCGCCGCCAGTATTGATCGGGAACCTGAACAGCGGCGATATACCCGTGACCTGGGCGGCGTAAGACGCCGTAGTGCGCCAATACGGATATGCGGCACGCAGGCGGCACTGGAACATCTGCACTCCATTACCAGGCGTGATATCGGGCGTCCGCTCCGGCACGACGTCCAGATACCACGATCCTCCGCTGTCGATGACTGTCAGGGTAGATGGTACCTGCGGCGCCATAACGTCAATCAGGCGCTTCCGGTTCGCGGCCAAAGGCCCAAAAACAGCCCCGTCAATGGTTATTGATCGGGGCTGGACGATCTGTCCTTCAATGTCTGATCCTATCTGCATGGCGCTCCTTGATTCCGCGATGTCTACATCCACACTGCTAGCGCCGCCAATGTCCGATATCCAGAATGCCGATTCATACCTGAATTCAAGTTTTCCGAGCGCGTTTTCGTAAATTACTACTGTATTTTCATTCATGGTATCTCCTTACGGTAACAGCCACTTCGACCGCTTTAACAGGTCCTGAGCCTCCTGTGTTATCCTGGAGGGTGACAGCGGCGTAGGGCTTGTTATATGCTGGGTTAAGCTGGTGGAGTAGTTGATACTGCCAGGCGCTCCTGCCGCCGCGTATACGGGCGTATTTATCTGCAGTGGATTCATCTGTGTAAGTGTTTTAACCCTGCCCGCAAGGGAGGTTACAGCCCTGGGGTCAATCCTGAGCCTGTCGGCAATCCCTATCGATATGCTATCGGCCTTCCTGTACAGTCTGCCCTCCATGCCTTCCATGCCTTTGTATACGCCCATCATTACATCACTATAGATGTCGATCATAACGCGAGATGGAGAGCGCACGGCAAGGGCGTCCCGCATCGTCCCTGCTACCCTGTTTGCGATCTGGCGGGCCTTTGCATACAGGGCTGTCGCCTTGCCGTCCATAGCCGCGATAATGCCGTCCATTATGGCTTTACCGATGGACAGGAAGTCTGCTGACTGCACGGCTTCGCTCATGGCGGTTTTGGTCTCCCTGACCTTATTTCGCGCGGCGGCGGGCAGGGTTTTGCCGTCCCTTATGGCTTTAGACGACTGGCCGATGGCGTCCGCAGGGGCGTTGACAAACCTGGGATCGTGGAAACCCTGAGAGCTGGAGGCATAAGAGGTGCTGTCCTCCACAGTCTTTCTGATCTCCTCATCAAACTGCTTAAGCTTTGCTCCTCCGTTTTTCATCATATCTTCAAGGGCGCTGTTTGCCCCTGGCCCAAGTTTCTCAAGCTCCGCAAGAGTTTCGGCCGATACCATGGAGCTGATTTGGGCCATGTTTTTCTGCCACTTGGCGTATCGTTCACGGTTCTTCTTGAGGATTTTTATCATCTGATCGGCGCTCATTTCGGATTTTGCAGGGATTTCCTTAAATGAGTTTATAACGCCCTCCGTATGTCCTTCGACTACCTTCTCATATTCGCCCCAGGCTTTTTCCATCATGTCGGACCAGCCCTGCACATCGGATTCATTCATGGCGATCCACTCACGGATTTCATTGGCCGATACGCCCCATATTGATGCCAGCGCGTCGATGTCCTCTCCGGCTTCGGTATGCATGGTCTTCATTAGCGCATTAAACTCATCGTAGTTCAAGCCCCACTGCTTGCAATAGGCATCTACCTCCTGCACGGTCATGCCCCACTTTTTTGCCAGCATCCCTACGTCCATGCCGGATTCGGTCAGTCGACCAGATATCTTCTCCTTCCATTCTTCTATGCCGCCTTCCATCCTGCTTGCCTCGTCTAAAATCTGCTCAAACGATAGGCCGTATTGATGCGCGTATTGGGCGACCAGGGCTGATTGCCCGTTCATTATGCGTGTCCGTCTCTCAGCTATAATCGCCTCGCTGTTATATGCGTTCTTCATTGCGCGCTCGCAGGATTCAACTTCCGCTTCCAGGCCGGACATGATTTTTTCCTGATCTTCGATGCGTGCATTTACGTCACTGATTAGGGCTTTTAATTCCTTAATGCTGCTTATTTCCCCGTCATAGAACATCTGGTTGTAGATAGCTTCCTGCTCTTTTAGTGCGTTTAGCTTGGCCTGCTGCTCTGCCTGCTCCTTGAGCATATTATTATATTGATCCTGCGCGGCTTCGTATTTTGCTACGGCTTCCAGATTTTTTCCGTATTCTTTAAGCGCCTCGGATGACATATTAATGCAGCCAGTCGTCTCGTCCAGCGTGACCCCCAGCCCGTCTATATTGCTGTTCACGTCGTTGACGGCCCGACGGGCGTCTTCCAGCGACCCTTTGCATTTGCCGTTCTCATTGACCAGATCGGCCAACGTTTCAAGCAGCACGCGGTTTTGTTGTGCCTGCGCCATTTTCTCCTGCGCGTCTTTCCTTGCCTCGCTCTGGGTTTCCCTGAGCGCGCTTGCGTAGTTTTCCTGTTCCTCCCGCACCTCTTTGAGTTTTTCTTTTTCCTCGTTGTAAGCCGCTGATGAGCGTCCAAATATTGCTATAAGGCCGCCTACTATAGCTATTAGAGCTACTATGCCGGCGATGATTAGTCCTATCGGGTTTGCAGCCATAGCTGCATTCCAGACCCATTGTGCCGCAGCAGCTAAACCAATTTTTCCGGTAAGGACACCGACTATCACTTCTTTGGCCGTTAGCCCCGCTGTCTGGAGTGCGTCTGCAGTAATGGCTCCGTCTACTGACAGTTTATACAATGCTACTTGTAGCGCGGCTGTTTGAAATCCCTTAACTATACCAGTTAGCACGCTCCCAATCTTCCATGCCAAGATAACGGCCCCGATGCTCATGAGTATCGGAAGTATTGTTTCAGCATTCGCCGCAACAAACCCAAATGCCTTAGCTACGATTGTTAGCGCCTTGTATACACCGTCCTTCATGCTATTAATGACGTTTTCGATGCTTTTAAATCTGGTCTCAGATAATCCACTATCAATAGAGCTTATGATCTCCGTAGTGCCTCGCACCATGGCGGTCTTCAGGTTGGTCCATGCTGTGCGGACGCCGCCGCTTGACGTCTTAGCCAGTTCCGCGAATCCGCCAACTCCGTTATTGAGTTGAATGATCTTAGAGTTAAACTGGTCAAACGTGATTTCACCGCTTTTAAGCGCATCGTACAGGTCGTTCTGTGCGCTTTCTCCTGCATATCCAAACGCTTCGGCCGTACGCTGTAAGGCAAACCCCATTGTTTCCTGCAGGGTGCTAAAGCGTTCCTGATCTACCTTTCCGGTGGATAACATTTTGATATACTGATCTAGCCCTCGTTCGGCATCATCGAAGCTTGATCCGCTGGCCAGGAAGGCGTTGTTTAGTGCTAGTGTAGTATCAGTGGATTTTTCAAGGTTTCCGGTTAATACTGTAAGCCTCTGAGCAGTAGCTACAACGCTGTCCAGCTTCGTTGGCAACCCGTTAACGCCTTCTGAGAGTTTTTGTGTTGCTGAGTTCGCCTCGTCGGCGCCGTATCCCATTTGCTGCAATACCTTAGGAAACTTGTTTAACGTATCATATCGTGATACCGCCCCATCTATCGAGCTGGCTACGGCCTGAAAGCCCTTTTCCAGTAACTTGAATACCCCGAGACCCTTGACTATGCCTCCGAGCTTATTTGCATCCTTCTGGAATCCCGACGTGTCAACGCTGGTATCAAACCTCAGGGTACCGTCATATGCCATGTTTTCACCTCCTTGTACGAAAAAGGGCGGCCATGCCGCCCCGTGGTTGTCACGCTATGTTCTTTTCTATGATCGGCAGTATGCCTTCGCTTTTTAGTAGCTCATATACAAACAACCTGCCTTTCTGGGTCCATTTGGTTTCCATTACAACGTCGTTACGCCCATCCGAGCGGGTAATGTCTATTGTCTTGCTGTGGGTATATCCTGCATCGTGATACTTTGCGTATAGTAGCCATTGGCCGCTCTGTTTATATTGTACTCCAAGATCGGCAAGTATTTTATTGAGTGTCCTGCCGCTCATACCGTAGTCCTTGGCTATCTGCGTTATCGTTACAAGCCCTGGGTTGCTTAATATACGGTCTGTGTAGTCTGCCCTGGGCTTAAGCTCGCCTATGATCTGCTTTTGCTGGGCGTTTTCGATCTGCAGGACATTGTTCTTGGCTCGTTCCTTCTTTAAGGCTGTAAACGCCTGTATGGCCAGGTCCGGATCATTCAGGAGATCGTCCACGGCGTACATGCCGTGCCGCCGGATTGAGGGGAGCACCTCGTCAAACACCCAATGCTCAAATTGTTCGGCCGCCTGTAACTTGCTGTGTGTTATCAGGCGGTATACATCGCCCTCTGAGATAAAGGTGGCTTCCTGTCGTCTCCCGAGGCTGTCAACGATGGGGTAACGTTTTGGACCCCCATCTGCGCGGCAATGATCCCGGACAGCTTTAGACGGATTCTCGTATCCAAGGGCCACCGCAATGTCCTTACCGCAAAACAGCACTTTACCGTTTTCTTCAATAGTCCTAACACTCCCGAATGCCGAGTTTTCAAACATTTGAATTTCTGCCATTTTAGTCTCCTTTCCAAATCTTGTATCATATTATATTAACCGCTCTTAGGTCTGTAAACAGCCGTTACACTCATATGTGAATGCTAATAAAAATCAAAAGCGGCCATAAATGCTCGGTCGCGCGCACCATTTATCCGGTTTGCGCAATCATATGTTTACCTTAGCATATCGTCTAACTCAGTTAGATGTATTGGTTCGGAAAATATATTTTTAACCAATGCCTTATCCCGCACCCTGAACAGCTTTCAATAGTTCCCGTTCGCCATCTCCCTGTTTTCTGGATGCGTAATACTCGTCGTATGCCTTTGATACGGCATTACTCATATCATCAATGGCGCGCTCCAGGAGCGATTCCAAGGCCGCCA
>ENA-OZIL01000806-OZIL01000806.1-human-gut-metagenome-genome-assembly--contig:-NODE-806-length-13275-cov-5.071634_pt1 | contig 13275 bp, 10 predicted proteins | sample MGYA00244057_ERZ653706 | MGnify/ENA primary metagenome ERZ653706 (study PRJEB26926, sample SAMN06165266) | human gut metagenome | biome: ENVO:00009003; feature: ENVO:2100002; material: ENVO:00002003...
TAAGAGACAGCTGCTGCGGCATTCTGAAGCATACTCCGTCTGGAGGATGGCAGTTTTGGCAAGCAGGCCTATCAGCATGATGATGCCGGTCTGCATATAGATATTGTTCTCGATGCCGAACAATTTGGCGAATAGGAAACTACCGAACAGTCCGAATGGAATGGAAAGAATGACGACAAGCGGAATAAAGAGGCTTTCGTACAAGGCGCACAGAATCAGGTAAATGAAAACAATGCAAATGCCGAACACCCAACTTGACGTATTGCCCGCCGAAGCCTCTTCGCGAGACATGGCCCCGAACTCGTAACCGTATCCTGACGGAAGTGTCTGCGATGCAACTTCACGGATGGCATTCAGAGCCTGTCCTGAACTGTATCCGGTGGCCGGTGTACCGTTGACTGCAATAGACGGAAACAGGTTGAAACGTGACAGTGATTCTGGACCATAGACACGGGTCAGGGTGACGTAGCGGCTGATGGGTGACATTTCGCCCGATGCAGTACGCACGAATAGCCCGTCCAATGAACGGACATCTGCCCGATACTCCGGTGATGCTTGCATCATTACCCGGTAAAGTTTGGAGAAGCGGTTGATATTCGATGAATAGACGCCTCCGATATAGCCGGACAGCGCATCGAGGACATCCGATGGTGAAACACCGGCCCGCTTGCACACGGCGGCATCCACCTCCACCCGGTACTGCGGATAGCGGCTGTCGAAAGAGGTCTGCGCCCGCGCTATTTCAGGACGTTCGTTCAGTGCTGTAATAAATGCCTGTGTATGACGTTGCAGTTCTTCTACCGAGCTTCCGCGCCTGTCTTGAACATGTACTTCAAAGCCGTTGGTTACTCCATATCCGGCGATGATAGGCTGGGCAAAGACCATGATACGTGCATCGGTGATGTCCGAGAGGCGACGGTACAGGTCATTGATAACAGAACGGTTGTCATCATTGCTGCCTGTCCGCTGGCTCCACGGCTTCAGGCGGATAATGAACGTCCCGTTGGAAGGTCCCTGTCCGGCAAGCATTCCCATGCCTATTGAATTGGAATAAATTTGAAATTGCGGGGTATCTTTTATTCGGTCTTCGATATTCTTGAGGATACGTTCCGTTTGGGCGAGACTTGTTCCGGGTGCAGCTTGTACATCCACTACGATCGTTCCCGTATCTTCATCGGGTACAAGTCCCGTCTTTGTCACATGCAGCAGATAGAAAAAGCAGCAGGTGGCAGCCAACAATAGCGTGGCAGAAAGCCATTTGTGACGAAGCAGGAACAATACGGAATTTTTGTATTTGCGAGTCATTCCTTGAAAGGCGGCATCGTAAGCAGCGGCAAAACGAGAAGTTTTTTTCTCAATGGTGGTCGGTTTCATCAGTAGCACGCACAGTGCCGGACTGAGAGTCAATGCGTTGAACGTGGAGATGCAGACGGCAACCGCCATCGTCAAACCGAACTGTGTATAGAACTTACCCGTCGCTCCGCCGATGAAGCAGACCGGGATGAACACGGCCATGAATACCAATGAGGTAGTGACAAGCGGACGACCGATACCCTGCATGGCCTCTACCGTTGCCTGATGGGACGACCGACAACCGCTGTCAAAGCGGGACTGTACGGCTTCGACCACGACAATCGCATCGTCCACCACCGTACCGATAACAAGTACCAACGCAAACAGTGTCAGCATATTGATGGACATTCCCGCGAAATAAAGGAAAGCGAACGTTCCTATCAATGACACGACGATAGCCACGGTAGGAATCACCGTAGAACGCATGTTGCGCAGGAACAACCACACGATAAAAATAACCAACAGGATGGCTTCAATCAAGGTTTCTATCACATTATGTACGGAAGCATCCAAAAAACTCTTGATGCTCATCAGATCGACCAGCTCCATCCCTTGGGGAAGTTCGGCAGCAGCATCCCGTATCACTTCGTCTATAGCCTCGACGATTTCATTGGCATTGGAGCCGGGAGCCTGCGCTATCATGCAGTTCGTGCCCGGATGTCCTATCAGTTCATTCCGCGTGGCATAGTTCAAAGCACCGAGTTCCATTTCCGCCACGTCTTTCAGTCGCAGGACACTTCCGTCAGATAACGATTTGATAACTATGTTTCCGAAATCCTGTTCATCTTCATAGCGTCCCCGGTATTTCAACACATACTGAAATGTATTGTCCATGTCCGCCCCCAATGTTCCGGTGGGTGCTTCTATGTTTTGCTCGTCCAGCACGGCGGTAATGTCGGCTGGCACAAGTCCGTAAGATGACATCTTTTCCGCATCCAGCCAGATGCGCAACGAATAGTCAGAACCGAATACCGTGATGTCGCCCACACCGGGAATACGCGCCAGACGCGGCTCGATGTTTATCTTGAAATAGTTATACAGGAATTTCTGGTCGAAACTGTTGTCTGGGCTGTACAAAGCCACGATCTTAGCCGTGCTGTTCTGACTCTTGCGTACCGTAATACCGGAACGTATCACCTCTGCCGGAAGTACGCCTTGCGCCGAGGCGATGCGGTTTTGCACATTCACCGCCGCCATGTCGGGGTCTGTTCCCTGTCGGAAATAGACGTTGATGGTGGCCGTACCGTTGTTGGTAGCGGAAGAGGTCATGTAGTTGATGTTCTCCACACCGTTAATGGCTTCTTCTAACGGAGCAACAACGGCTTTTTGCAATACTTCGGCATTTGCACCCGTGTAAGTAGCACTTACTCTGACCGTGGGCGGAGCTATTTCCGGAAACTGTTCAACGGGCAACTGTACTAATCCGATGATGCCGAGAAGAACAACGAATACCGACAATACGCCGGACAATATCGGACGGTTGATAAAGGTCTGCAAGTTCATAGTGAAGTATTTTTGGCGGTTATACTTTCAGTGATTTCCGTTCCCTCGCGCAACAGTCCCGCACCTTCAGTTACAATTTTGTCGCCGGCTTTCAAACCGGACAGAACAATGTATTCCTTTCCGTTACCGATGTCTTCCACGACGACGGAAGTGGAAACGGCACGTCCATCTATGACTTTATAAACGAATGTTCGGTTTTGAATCTCGTAAGTGGCCGTCTGGGGAATGACTATGCAGTTTGTTTTTTCCGATGAAACGATAACCGTACCCGTACTTCCGTCATACAGCATCTTGTCTTGGTTGGGGATTCTTGCCCGGACGCTGATCGTTCCGGTTCGGGCATCCACCGTACCACTGAGGGCATCTATGATTCCGTTTACAACGGGGGTTGCCCTATTGACGGAGCGAAAAGTGATTTCCTGCGTTCCAAGCCTTGCACTTCTTGCCAGTTCATCGTTCTCTGAAACGGAAAAATAGGCAAACATCTCTTCCGTGTCCGACACGCACACCAACGGCTCGGCAATATTTCTGTCCACCAATGCTCCCACCCGGTAGGGAATCATACCAGCCACGCCGTCCACAGGACTTTTCACTTCTGTGTAGGATAATTCAGTTCGGGCGTTATCACATAGTGCCTGCATCTGCTGCAATATAGCTTCGGCAACTTTCAGTTCGTTCTTTGCCGTCTGTAATTCATAATCAGATATGACATTTTCTTTGAACAGCATTTCCTTACTGTCAAGTGCCAGACGTGTCGTAGCCAAGCGTGCCTCGGCTTGCGACACATTGGCGGAAGCGGTTTTTAACGCGGCAAGATAAGGGGCTTGGTCAATGATGAACAAGATTTGGCCTTTCTTTACGCAAGCCCCTTCCTCTATGCAAATCCGTGTAATAAGTCCGCTGCATTGCGGGCGTATTTCCACGCTTTGACGACCTTTGAGGACTGCCGGATACTGGATTTGTCCCGTCCTGCTGTCGGGAGACAATATCTTCGTCGGGTAATACTTGGAAGCTGTATTCTTCTCTTCCCCGTTATTGCACGAGGAGAGAATCAAAAGGAACAAAACCGTTCCCAAAAGCTTGAAATAAATACGAACCTTCATTGTTATAAACTTTGTAATCAATTATTTGAATACAAAGTTACTGCAACGAAACATATATTATATAAGGGTTGGCATTAACACGGAAAAGTTCCTCTTGAAAACGAAAAACAGCTCCCCGAAAGAAGCTGTCATTAAAATCCAAAGGAAAATTATTACTCTTCAACTACCCATGCTTTGAACTCCGTTGCCCTGTTTTTGCTGATGTAAATCGGTTCAGGCGTTTCTATATTCAGTTTCACCAAAAGGCGGCTGTCGAACCAAATGGCAATTTCCTTCACACTGTCGCGTGCCACGATATATTGTTTGTTCGCCCGCGTGAAACGGGAAGGGTTAAGCATCGTCATGATTTGTTCCAACGTCTTGGCATACGCATACTGCACGCCGTCTTTCAGGCAGACAAGCGTCTGCTTGTTGGTAGTATAGAAACAAGCTACATCATTCAGAGATACAGGCAGAAGTTTATCCCGTAAGGGAATCAGTATTTTGTCCTTGTAAACCGGTTTGGGAGCCAAGGCCATCAGACGGGAGAGGTAGCCGCCCATGTCGGCGGGCAGCCAGCGACGAAACTTGTCCAAAGCCCTTTGCAGTTCGTCAGGTTTAATAGGTTTCAGCAGGTAATCGATACTATTTACCTTAAAAGCATCTATGGCATACTGGTCGTATGCCGTGGTAAAGACAACCGGTGTTTCAATCTTCATTCGGTCGAAAAGCATGAAAGCCGAACCGTCAGACAGTTGTATATCCATGAATATCAAATCAGGTTGTGGATTGTTTTGCAACCACTCAACCGTCTGGCTTACACTTTCTGTGTTACCCACAATCTTAATCGTGGAATCTATTGTTTGCAAGGCGGTTACCATATTCTTGTAAGCCGCCGTCTCATCTTCTACTATCAATACGTTCATAGCTTTTTATCTTAACGGGAGATATACATTAAATGTGTCACCATCAGTTTCCACACGGATTTCTTTCTTCATCATCAGTTCAAAGCGATTGCGCAGGTTCTGCAAGCCGATACCGTTCGTGTCAGGCAAGGTGAGTTTGGGATAGACCGGATTGGATATTTCCAATTCGCCATCGTTCATACGGATACTGATATTCATCCGGTGGTTACTGTCTATCTGATTGTGTACGGTCACGTTTTCTATAAGAGGCAGCAACGAGAGTACGGGCAACATCAGTTCATGGTCTTTTTCAGGGACATCAATCGAATAAGTCAGTTTGCCTTCAAATCTTACTTCCATCACGTGCATGAAAGAACGGATAAAGGCCAGTTCTTCACCTAATGGCACAATCCCTTTTTTGTCGCTTTGCAGAATATAACGGAAAATGTCTGACAATTTTGTTACATAAAGCAACGTATTGTCATCGTTTCCTCCTCTAATCAAAGAGGATATTCCGTTGAGCGAATTGAAAAAGAAATGCGGGTTGATTTGGTTGGCAAGGGCGTCACAGCGACTTTGCAAGTTGTCAATGCGGAGTTGCTCTATCTCTTGCTCTTTTTCTCGCTGACTGTCATACAATACCGATATGTACCCGATAAAAGTGCAAAGCAGGCATACCACAAAGAATTGAAACAAAAGGATATTGCCCACATATCCGGTCTGAACTCCCAACAAAGGTAAACCGTATGACAGCCCAACAAATGCGGCACATCCAATCAATGTGTAAAGGAAGTTCCATCCAAAACGTGCCGTAAACGACATATTGCCTATCTTACGCACATTATATCTTAATTGGAAATGAAACAGCCCATAAAAATAGAGCATACGGAAGGCAAAGAATATCCAAAAACCGGGGGCTTCACCGACATTCAGCCGTGCCAAGTTCCATGGAATCCACACCACATTAGGATATGTGATGAACAATGTACAGATTAGGGTGATAATCGGTAATTTTTGCGGTATATAAGAATTCAATCCGTTCATAATCTGATATTTTCTGCAAAATTACTACATTTATTCATTGGTAGGTAGTTTTTGGGCGTTAAAACGAAATCTCAATGTTCTAAAAAGAAAAAATAGAGGTTGATGCGAAAAAGATATTTTCAGTTATTTCCGCCGGGTTATTCTCATAGCCGTATTTGTAAGACTCTTCCTCGATAAAAAAGAAATACTGTTTTTGAATATCGTTTTTTTGATTACAGCAAAAAACATACAATAATTCACTATATATTTGCATTGAATTTAGAAAATAAATTGTACCTTTACACTCCCATAAAGCGTTCTTTTGATTTAATGCAAGATATAACAAAACTGAGAGTTTCGCTCGTTTCTAAATCGTTACCTGTCAAGCTGAAATATTTTGTAAGATATTGAATTTTAGCGAAAAGCAAAATTCGCAATGTCTTCTCATGTGGAATGTGAGTTCAAAACCGTATACCTCACCTAACTTACGGGTAAGCATAATGAAATACTCACGCTTGTATAAATTGAAAACCTTGTCATCATGACGCTGTTCCCGATACTTTTCAATTATCTTCAACGGAATATCCAACAGCCGTACAGAAGACAATGTCCCTGTTTTCTGACGTTGGATATGAATCCACCACGAACCATCCTCAGATTGTATAATATCATTAACAGTCAGTCTTTTCAAATCTGCATAGGCAAGTCCGGTAAAGGTGGAGAAAATGAACATGTCTCGGACAAACTGAAGCTGTGGCTTCTCGACCGGGGTTGTAAGCAGTGTCTTCAGATCTTCCAATTTCAGATGACGACTTTTCCGTTTGGGTAATTCCGGATGAAGACGACAGTAAGGATCGCGGCGTATTGTTCCCTGACTGACAGCCCTCATAGTCATCTTCTTCAGTCTATAAAGGTGTTCATGTACTGTCTTCGGACTTAAGTTCCTGTTCGTCCTGAGAAACAGTTCAAAGTCATCATAAAAAACACGATCAAGATTCCGTAAAAGAACATCCTCTATACCACGTTTTTCCTGCACAAAAGCAGAAAGGTGCTTATATGAGCGCAAGTAGGAATCATAACTTTCCTTTATCCGATCCACCCCGATACGCTTCTTGAACTCCTCGTTATGCTCTCTGAAAAGAGCCAGCAGAGTTAGCGGTTTCTGACCGACTCCCATCACAGCATTCTTTACCTGCTCTGCCGTAATAAATCCCAGACTGTTCTTAATCCGCCTATAATGCTCCTTGATTTCTTTTGTCAGATCATCAATGGCCCGGTTGACGGTAATAGCATTCTCACTGCGGCCGTCAGCCCGTCCCTTTTCCGGATTCCAAACGGCAGGATTGACAGACACTTTCGTTCCTATCTGTTCCCATTTGGCATCTATGCTTATCTTGCACAGCAGCTGACATGTTCCGTCTTTACGGATTTTGGTACGGTTTATATAAAACAATATCGCAAATGTACTGCGACGTTTGATTTCCATATTATCAGTATTTCTTTTCATAATCCTATTTTTTGCCATTATCAAATAACTACAGAAAACCTCTCAGCAATTTTTTTATCCAATGCTTTTGTATCTGTATCTATCTTATTGTCTGTAACCTTTGCATAAAGCTGTGTAGTACCAATTCTGCTGTGTCCCAACATCTTGCTGACCGTTTCAAGTGGTACACCATGGGAAAGGGTGATTTCGGTCGCATAGGTATGACGGGCCACGTGGAAGACCAGCTTGCGTTCTATGCCACAGAGTACGGCTATCTGTTTCAAATAATGGTTCAACGAACTGTTGGAATACATAGGAAGAAGCTTTCCCTCAGGAGCCACATCCCGGTACTTTTCAATGATATGAAGCGGCAATTCCATAAGCGGTATTTCAAAATCTACACCGGTTTTCTTGCGTGAACTCCTAATCCACCAAATGCCATCTTCAGCAAGGGAAAGATTCTCATTTGTCAGCATACACATATCGCTATAAGGAATACCAGTATAGCAGGAAAACAAAAACAAATCCCGTACATGATAAAGGGTGCGACTATGCAAAGGGGTGGTCATGATTCTGTTCAATTCCTCTGTTGTAAGATATTTTTGTTCCGATTGCGGATGCGTCGGTTCATAACCCACAAAAGGAAACGCTGTAATGATACCGTCCGCAATCGCTTCTCCGACAATTGTTTTCAGCCTTACAGTAAGATTTACAATCGTTCCTGGAGCCAAATGACATTCCGTACGCAAATGCAAATCGAATTTTTCAATGAAAGAACGGTCTAATGCTGCAAAAGGAATGTCTGACAACTTGTATTGTGACTGTAAGAAACGAACCAGATGATCATAGGAATTTCGATAACCGTTCAAGCTGCTTTCCGTCCGGTTAATCCCAACACGTTTCTCGAAATTTCTCATGAAAAGCCTGAAATAGCTTAACAAGGTTTCCTGTTCCGAAGCCATTCCCAAAAGCTGGTGTTTTACTTCTTCTGCAGTAACAACTTCACGGTTTGCGGATTGTTCCGCATAGATACTGAAAGCAGCTGCACGTATTTCATCCAGCCTGTTATTTATGTCTCGGGCCGCAGCGCTTTTCCCACAGGCACGTCCAGATAACCACAAAGACTGTGGCACACGAAGCTTAACACTGAATGCTGTTTCAGAGTACTTGCCGACAATAAGCCGTGCCATTACGGGACAATTTCCCTTGGCATCCGCCTCGCTCTTTTTAAGGTAGAACGAAACCTTTACATCTGTTTGATTCATAATCTGTTCCATTGTTTGCAAAATTAACGGAGACAGAGTTAATCATCGGCATGTAAAATATCGTCAAACATAGACAAAGCTATCACCATTGACTTCCGGAACCTATATTTTTCATATCTCAAAAAAAATAAGTACCTTCGCTAAGCCAAAATGATAAAACTGCGTTCTTTATGGTCGGAGCAAAAAGGATTTTCAAACAACTCCATACAACTGGAATGGGCAACGGATAGGTAGCAATTTTTCCGCTTAACTATTCAAAAAACAGCTTCAAAGCACACGTTTACAAATGCGGAATAATGCTGCGTATCTCCCTGAAAACCCAATAGTTTACATTATTTTTCCTGAATCCATCCATAATCGGGCGAGTTTGTGTATATTTGTGGCATATAAAAAGAAAGAAGGAAAGAAAAAATGCAGTTCAAGCTTACAAATATAAATAAGATAAAAAATGCCACAATCGAATTGAATGGCTTGACCATCATTGCCGGAGTGAATGATTCAGGAAAAAGCACAATAGGAAAAATGTTATTTGCCCTGACCAAAGCGATAGGAAATATGGGGAACCATAACGATGAGCAACGATATAGAAGAATCCGATTTCAAGCAGCAATGTTATACAATCAGTTATCTTCCATTGAAAAGAATCTGCAAATAAATATTAAGGAGAAATTAATTCTTCCTCCAAACATCAATGAGTTCATGGAGGAACTAATGGATGCAACCATTGCTGATAACTTATTATTAGAGGAAAAAGAGAAATTTACAGAACATATAGATATCACTCCTCAACAAAAAGCAAGAATCCTAAGATATCTGGAAAACATAAAGGAGGAGATACAGGAAAATAAAGAGCCGCAAAACATATTGAAAAAGGAGTTTGAAACAATCATAGAAGCCGAATTCCTGAATAATATCTGTACAAATGGCACAGAACATTCCGAAATAGCTTTTTACGAAGGAACACATGATAACAATGTGTTCATCTCTCTTGAAAAGAATAAAATAAAAGACATTTCTGCTACAAATTTGACGGAATTCCAAATAAATGACGCAACCTTTGTGGAATCTCCTCTGTACATTCATTTATTGGACATACTGGCTTCTGCACAAACACTGAAGGAAAAAAGATACAGCACTGCTATATTCAGGCCGCTTGTCAATTATCACGTAAAGGATATGGCTCAAAAACTAGATGCCATAAAGTATCCCTTCTTGGCTCCTTCCCTATTTGATGACAAAATGAATGCCATAGGAGATATAACCGGGGGCAAATTTGAGTTTGACAACAAAACAAGAAACTTGTTTTGGAAAAAAGAAGACGTAAAGTATTCGCCTGTCAACGTGGCCTCAGGTATAAAAGCCTTCGGAGTCATGCAAATATTAATGGAGACACAAGCTATTAATGAGAATAAAATACTAATATGGGACGAACCCGAAAACCATTTGCACCCTGAATGGCAAATAAAAATAGCACAATTGTTTGTTGAAATAGCTAAAGCGGGAGTTCCAATTCTTATTAGTTCCCACAGCCCCTACTTCATCCAAGGTGTGAGGTATTTTACCGAAAAACATGAATTGAACAAGTTTGTGAATTATTATTTAGCAAAAGAAACGGAAGATGGATTGAGCGAATTAGAGGATGTAACGAAAGACTTGAACCAGATATTTGTCAAACTGGCACAGCCTATGAACGAAATTATAAACATAGGAATGTGATGGAGAAAACTGAACTGACACCTGAACTGATTTTCGAGGAAATTGCAACAAAATCAGAAATACCGACAACATCTATATGTACTTTACACAATCCTTGCCACCCAAATCCGAAATGCACCTCCATACAACAAACAATGGTTTTGAATTTCGATCGGATAGAAAGTAATTGGCATCAAAAAAAGAAAGAACCCAATACTGATTCTGTAGATGCACTAACCTATACATCCAACAAATTGTGCATGGTTGAATTAAAAGGATGGAAAAGTTTTCTGGAGCATCAAAACATCTCACACAAAGAAAAGGCTACCGGACATGAAAAAGAAATCTTGAACAAACGTATAGATAAACAAAACCAGAAGTACAAATTGCAAGACAAATTGTTGGAAAGTATTAGTTTGTGCGAAGAAATAATAGGAATAAAAGACATAAAGCAATTGGTTTCGATTCTCTATATCCTTGTAACAGATATAAATCCATATCAGAATGCCATTTCATCATTGACACAACAATTAAACATGTTGGCGAATACAGCAACAGATTGGGAAACTGTATGCGCCAGCAAAATGTCACAGCATTTTACAAACGAAACCAAAACAATAAAAGGCATTAAAACGGCATTCATCTATTGTAAAGAGTTTGATAAATTCATCCAAACAATCGACTCAAAGGGGAACACTCAGAGTAAGGATAAAGAACTGCAAGAGATATCCCAATAGGCTACACTCTTACATATTTGATGACTCCTTTTGATAATAAAATTTCCATTTATCTATATTTTTCACATTTTTTCTTGGTTATCCTATACTTTTGAGTTAATTTTGCCGCATATATTTATACCTCATTATATATGTCTGTCCTATTAACCTTTTGTGTGACAGGCAATAGCGTAGCGTACTCTGCGGTAAATACAGCTTTCCAAAAACATGTTGAAATTAAAAACTGTTTCACTTCTGGGACACAGAAGCGAACTTGATGCATTGCCAAAAGGTAAGTTGCTGATAAACACTATCAATGCCCACTCATACAATACGGCTCAAAAAGATATGGCATTTGCCGAAGCATTGCTGAATGGAGATGCCTTGATTCCGGACGGTGCAAGTATCGTATTAGCCTTTAAGCTTTTGAGACATAGAAAAATAGAACGGATTGCCGGTTGGGATTTATTTCTCCATGAAATGAAGAAACTGAACCGGGAAGGCGGCGTCTGTTTCTTTTTAGGCAGCAATGAAGATACATTAAGAAAAATCAAGGTAAAGGCTGTCAGGTTATACCCCAATATCCGGGTAGAGACCTATTCCCCACCCTATAAGGCGGAATTCTCAGAGGAAGACAACCGGCAGATGATAGAAGCTGTGAACCATGTAAAACCCGATTTACTATGGGTGGGCATGACTGCACCCAAACAAGAAAAATGGGTATACGCGCACCTGAAAGAGTTGGATGTGAACGGACCGATAGGCACCATCGGCGCTGTGTTCGATTTCTTTGCAGAAAACATACAGCGTGCACCGCTGTGGTGGCAGGAGCATGGTCTGGAATGGTTGTACCGACTGATGAAAGAGCCCAAAAGAATGTGGAGAAGATATGTCATAGGAAATGCCCTCTTTCTGGGATACTTATTAAAAGAAAAAATATCAAATTAATAAAAGACACAGAATGAAAAAAGTAGCATTAATCTCCGGCATCACCGGACAAGACGGTTCGTTTCTTGCCGAACTTTTAATTGATAAAGGTTATGAAGTTCATGGCATATTGCGCCGTTCGTCTTCCTTCAACACCGGGCGTATCGAACATCTTTATCTGGATGAATGGGTGCGTGATATGAAAAAAAACCGTCTGGTGAATCTGCACTATGGAGATATGACGGACAGCAGTTCACTGATACGTATCATTCAGCAAGTGCAACCGGATGAGATTTATAATCTTGCCGCACAAAGCCATGTAAAGGTATCTTTCGATGTGCCCGAATATACGGCAGAAGCCGATGCAGTAGGTACATTACGCATGTTGGAAGCTGTGCGTATTCTGGGTATGGAAAAAAAGACAAGAATTTATCAGGCTTCTACCTCCGAACTGTTCGGTAAGGTGCAGGAAGTGCCGCAGAAAGAAACAACTCCTTTCTATCCGCGCAGCCCGTACGGTGTAGCCAAACAATATGGTTTCTGGATTACGAAGAACTACCGCGAAAGCTATGACATGTATGCCGTAAACGGGATTCTTTTCAATCACGAAAGCGAACGTCGCGGCGAAACATTCGTAACCCGCAAAATTACACTGGCCGCAGCACGCATCGCACAAGGTTTCCAAGACAAACTGTATCTGGGAAATTTGGACGCACGCCGCGACTGGGGATATGCCAAAGATTATGTGGAATGTATGTGGCTCATCCTGCAACATGACAAACCGGAAGACTTCGTCATCGCCACCGGTGAGATGCACACCGTACGAGAGTTTGCTACACTTGCCTTTAAAGAAGCCGGCATAGAGCTGCGCTGGGAAGGCGAAGGTGTGAATGAAAAAGGCATCGACGTGAAAACCGGCAAAGCATTGGTAGAGGTTGATCCGAAATATTTCCGTCCCTGCGAAGTGGAGCAGCTATTGGGTGACCCGACCAAAGCAAAAACATTGCTGGGCTGGAATCCTACTAAGACAAGTTTTCCGGAACTTGTAAAAATCATGGTGGCTCATGATATGAAATTTGCAAAGAAGCTGTATCTGAAAGCACAGACAGAAGAATAAATACATACTATTCTAAAGTGTAATACTGTGAAGAAGTACTTATTAGTAATCTGGTTGATTTCCTGCTGTATAACAATACGGGCCCAATACTCCATAGGCAACACCGGCCTACTGAACATCCCCACTGCCGACATGCAGGAGACCGGCACTTTCATGGGTGGCGGAAACTAGGCTCAGTCTGAAACCTTGGGGGATTGCGTTAA
>ENA-OZIL01000818-OZIL01000818.1-human-gut-metagenome-genome-assembly--contig:-NODE-818-length-13135-cov-6.394113_pt1 | contig 13135 bp, 10 predicted proteins | sample MGYA00244057_ERZ653706 | MGnify/ENA primary metagenome ERZ653706 (study PRJEB26926, sample SAMN06165266) | human gut metagenome | biome: ENVO:00009003; feature: ENVO:2100002; material: ENVO:00002003...
GGCAGCGTCAGATGTGTATAAGAGACAGCCGGCTTATCCCCCGCCCTCTTCCATCCCGGACGATCCGCATTGCCGCTGCACAATGCGGCACGGACGCCGTTTCCCGCCGTCGGCACCGGCAATAATACGCCAAACAGACAAAACCCGGCAGGAAAACAGACGTTTGTGTATATATTTTGACCGGGAACCGGAATTTCACAATTTTTTAACGGGAATAGACTATTTTTTTGCTATATTTGATACGAAAGTGTTTCAACCAAAAAAATTTAGCCTTATGAATTACAATCTGTCCACCAGCAAGGGGGGGGGGAAATTCGACCTATCTTCCGCCCGTAATTGAGACGATCGACATCGAGACTGAAAAAGGGTTTGCAACATCGCCCACCCCACCCGACGTCTATGACGATTGGGGCAGCGGCGGCGGTGCAGGAGGTATCGGATCGGGAAGCGAACACGAACTCTAATACCGCAGCCCTATGAAAAGTCTCTCTAAAATCACACTGTTTGCAGCTCTCACCGCTGTAACAGCCACAGCCTGCCAAAAGGAAGACAGCAGCATCGACACCTCTTCCGGCAAACTCGTCAAGATGACTTTTACGGCCGGAAACCCTGAGTTCAAACCGGAAGTCCGCACCGAGATCGACGGATTGACTCCTTATTGGTCTGTCGGCGATCAGATAGGCATCAGTACCGACGGAACGAAGTCCAACTACCCCTTCACGAACGATGCGACGGAGCGCGCCGCAACAACGACTTTTTCCGGGAACGCGAACATTTCATCAAGGATTTACGCTTATTATCCATTCACGGCCAACGGAATCGACAAAGTAGGAGATAATACGGGTGCAAAAGTCGATCTCCCGGCAAACCAAACCCCGACAGCCAGTTCGTTCGACGGCAAAGCCGACATCCTGGTCAGCAAACCGCTTACACTCGATTCCGAGGGACAGCAAGTCGCCAATCTGGAATTCAGACGATTGAGCGCCATCGTCAAAGTCGTACTCAAAGACCAATCCACAGGCGCAAAACTGGCCGACCAGCACGTATCGTCATTGTCCATTACGACCGATGGCGACAACACACTGGCAGGCCGGGTTGTTGTAGACCTCTTGAACTACACGATGTATGCACCCTATTATAACGGCTCCAACACCGTAACGGCGACCTATACGACAAATACGGAATACGTTATCAACGGTGTCAGCGGCACCTATTTAAGCGTATATCCGCGATTGCTGGCTGCGGGGTCGAAATTGGTCGTCGAAGCAGCGACAGAAGGGTATGTCATCAAAAAAGAGATTGTCCTGTCCAATGAAATCGATCTGGAAACAGGAAAGATCACTACTTTGAATGTCAATCTTTCAGACGAACACATCACAGCCGCGGCAACCGGTCTGAGCCTGCCGTTTACCGACGATTTCAGTGACCTGACAGGGAACGGATCCGCAGCAAACATCTTGTCCCGCAAAGACAAAAACGGAAACAACTTGTATGTGGCGAACTCCTATGTTTATCAATACAACTCCCCGCATGGCCTACGCATGAGTTCGAGCGACAACTCCGGGTATATCGTCACCAGCGAACTGGATCTCTCCGCACCGTTCTCGGTACTGATTTCGGCCAAAGTCTGGCCGAAAGATACTTCCGGGATCAAAGTAACCGCCGGAGAATCCGCGGCAATCACGACCGCAGACCTGACCGAGGAGTTCAAATCCTACCTGCTGAAATTCGACGCGCAAAATTCGAAAACGAAAATCAGGATCGAGCCCTCCGCCACAAACGAAAGAATAATTATCGAAAGCATACAGATCGTTTCCGGACATGACGTCACCCTGCCGCCGGTACTGAAAATCACATCGGAAACGACCTTGTCCGTTCCTGCGGAAAGCACTATCAAAACCATCAACTACACGGTTGAAAATCCCACAAACGGGGTGTCGGTCGTCGCATCGTCAGACGTTTCCTGGCTCAATTCATTCGTTTACAACGTCGACGGCGTTTCTTTCACAATAGACGCAAATCAGGGCGAGGAACGTTCCGGCACCATCACATTGTCGTACGAAGGCGCCGAAGCGCAAACCATAAGCGTCACCCAGACAAAACCGGGGGCTGTAATGTGGGAAACCGAGACTTTCGAAAATTACACCGTGCCCAGCACTACCAGTTATGGTTCCAGCGGCACATTCAACGGAGTAACCACTGGAACCCCGCAATGGAGTTATAGTGGCTGTGGTAATCCTAATCAGGCCAACACAGACAAAACGGCGCTTGCCAATGCCGGAGTCGTGGTAATAAACGACAAATATGCAGCCATCGGTAAAAACGGCTCAATGTCCGTAACGATCCCAGGAGGCATTACAGCCCTTAAATTCAATGCGTTGACCTCAAGCAAGGGTTCGGCAACAGTCACCATAACAGCCAATGGTGCCACGGTAGCAAGTATCACTATTCCGGGAAACAGTAAAAGCGCATTCGAAATACCGACAATCGACTGTCAAGGTTATGACGCCACTATTACCATAAAACAAAATAATCAGAACAGAACGACGATAGGCGACATAACCTGGCAACCGGCGAATTGAACTCCGGGCGGGGAAGGAGGCGATCCTTCCCCAGACCCTACCCCGGGAACAGGAACAGCGGCATTGGGAAAATCGTGGGCGGAACTGCCCGCAGCGAACACTTCGGTGACCGAGATATGCCACTACATCACCGACGTGGCGGCGACGGGTAACGGTTCCTACCCGCGCAATTTCGCAATGGGTTATGACAAGGCGAAAAAGGCGGCCCTGTGGGCGGCATATCCGCTGCACGCCTATTACACGGCCCCGAACGCTTCGAAAGAAAGGGCCTACTCGGCCGACCTGTCGCTGGGAAAGACCGAGCAGATGGTGGGCGGCGTGGGAGCACCTTACAACAAGGGACACCAAGTCCCCAACGCCGACCGGAAAGTGAGCAACCTGGCGAACAAGCAGATTTCCTACTATTCGAATATGACGCCCCAGCTCGCTACATTCAACAGCGGTGCATGGGGCACCCTGGAAACCAGAGTCCGCGGATGGATGTGCGACGATACGCTCTATGTGGTAACGGGATGTTATTTCGATGGGACAGAGGGTACGACGACCGACAACGGCGGTAACCCATGCCCCGTACCGACGCATTATTACAAGGTATTGCTGCGCACCAAGCAGGGCACCACGGGACAATCCGTAACCACCCTTGCGGCCGACGAACTGCAATGCATCGGATTCTGGTATGAACAAACCACAGACAAGACCCAGACACCGGACGGTTGTGCGGTACCCGTGACGGAGATCGAAGCCAAATGCGGGTTCGAATTCTTCGTCAACGTGCCGAACGCTCCGAAAAGCAGCTACTCCCCGGGGGAGTGGGGCCTTTCGGGCAACTGACACCGAGCCGCAAAGGAGAAGCGGCCCCTGCACAGCAGAGGCCACTTCTCCTTGTATCCCGGCGACAACCGGGTGGAGCGGACAGATGACGCGAACCGCAAAAAAACTCGAAAAAAGCAACTGAAATATCCCGGGCACAGCTCCGGGAAGCCCCGCAAGCCTATCTCCGTTCCAAAGGGGAAGGCGTGCGGTCGATATAATTCGGGTAGCGGAACTGCGGCATCCCGAGCGCCATGACGGCACAGATACGGCGGCCGCCGAGCCCCAGCATCCTGCAGAGCCCCTTTTTCCTGTCCTGCCGCACGGCGGTCAGCACGAAGCCCATATATATCTGGCTCACCCCGAGCACCTCGGCCATCAGCGAAGCGTTCTGGTAGGCGAGGTTGGCATCTTCGGTGCCGAAACGGCTCTCCTTCGGCGCATGGATCAGCAACACGGCCGTCGCACCCCTCAGGATGCGGTCGTTGCCCCCGGCATATTCGCGGCGCATTTTCCGGAAAACGGGGACATAGCGGTAGACGTCGGGCAACAAACGGCTCAGCCACGGGCGCACGAGCGGGTGGGAAAGGCGATCCGCGAGTTTGCCGAACACGCCGAGCGTATATTCGCTCATACGGCGCAGCAGCACAGGGTCGGTCACGAGCGTATAGCCCAACTGCCGGGCGTTGGTGGCCGTCGGAGCGAGGTCGGCGGCCGCAACAATCCGATCGAGCATCTCCTGCGGCACGGGGCGCTGCGAGAGCGCCCGGTTCGAACGCCGCGCAGCCATCAGCAGTTCGACCTGAGCAGGTGTGGGCATGGCCGCATAGTCGACCGGATGCACCTTGGCGGGCGGGAATTCCGCATGTGCCACAGACCCCGTCGGGCAGGCCGCGACGCAGTGCCCGCAGACGATGCAGTTCTCGGGTTTCGAGAGCGCCACGGGGCCGCCCGCCTTCTCCTGTACGAAAATCTGCGAAGGGCACACCTTCACACAGCGGCCGCAACGGATGCAGCTCGAACCATCCACACGGATCGTATCCATATCTTCCGAAATTTTAAGTACCTTTGTCATCAATTACAAACCGCCATGTATCCTGTCCTCACAAAACATTTCAGCGAACTCTCCACCCGGGAATACCACCGTATCGTGCAGGCACGCGAGGCCGTCTTCTTCCTCGAACAGCACATCACGGAACCCGATGCCGACGCCATTGACCCGCAGAGCGTATTCATGTGGATGGAGGACGGCGGCCGCGTAGTGGCCTTCCTGCGGATCATCCCGGCGGGGATCGCCTACGCCGAAGCCTCGGTCGGCCGCGTGCTGGTCGATGCTGCATACCGCCGCCGCGGGCTGTGCCGCAGCCTGATGTCCGAAGCGCTGCGCTATATTGCCCGGACATGGGGCCCGCAGCCCATCCGCATCTCGGCACAGGAGCACCTGGCCGGATTTTACGCCACCCTCGGGTTCGCACCGGTCTCGGACACCTATTTCGAAGCAGGTATCCCGCACGTCAAAATGCTCCGCCCGTAGCCCGGCACCCGGGTAAAAAAATTCCGGCGGCGAGAGGTTTCCCCGCGCCGCCGGAACCATACTTATATTAATGGTTCACCGAGACCATCTCTTCGGGGTTGTGCTTGTATTTGAACACGAACGCGAAGACCACGGCCACCACGAGGGCATAGCCGGCGAAGATATACCACGAATCGGGCCAGCCCCAGGCATCGACGACGGCACCGGCGGCATACGAACCGAAGAACGCACCGAAGCCATTGGTCATAATCATGAAAACGCCCTGTGCCGAGGAGCGGATCTCGCGGCTGGTCTCCTTCTCGACGAACAGCGAACCCGAGATATTGAAAAAATCGAATGCCACGCCGTAGACGACCATCGAAAGGATGAGGAACGCAGCACCCGAGCCCGGGTTGCCGACGCCGAAGAACCCGAAGCGGAGCACCCATGCCAGCATCGAGATGAGCATCACTTTCTTGATCCCGAAGCGCCGCAGGAAGAACGGGATCAGCAGGATGCAGAACGTCTCGGACATCTGCGACAGCGAGAGCAGGATCACCGAATGCTTCACGATCGCCGAATCGGCATACTGGGGCATCGAGCCGAAGCTCTGTATATAGGAGTCGCCGAAGGCGTTGGTTATCTGCAACGCGGCGCCGAGCAACATCGAGAAGACGAAGAAAATGGCCATGCGCTTCTCCTTGAAGAGCGTGAACGCACGCAGCCCCAGCGTATCGACCCACGACCTGGCCTTGACCGTGCGGTCGACGGGGCAGCCGGGCAGCGAGAACGAGTAGACGGCCAGCAGGAACGACAGCACCGCCGAAACATAGAGCTGCCACTCGGTCAGCTTGATCTGCACGCCGCCGATATGCGTCAGGTCGACGAACCACATCGCGGCGATGAAACCTACGGTACCCCACACGCGGATCGGGGGAAAATGTTTCACGGTATCGAGCCTTGCCAGGTCGAGGGCATTGTATGCCACCGAATTCGACAGGGCGATGGTCGGCATGTAGAACATCACGCTCAGCAGCATACAACTGTATAAAGGCCCATAGGCCGTTTGCGAAGCCGCGGCAATCAGGAACCCGCCGCTCACCAGATGGCAGATGCCGAGCAGCTTCTGCGCCGGGATCCACCGGTCGGCAATGATACCCATCACTGCGGGCATGAACAACGACGCAACGCCCATCGTGGCAAAGAAACTTCCGATTTGCAGCCCTGTGAAGTCGAGGCCACCGCCAAGGTAGGCGCCCAGCGAAATGAGCCACGAACCCCAGATGGCATACTGGAGGAAGTTCATGACGATAAGGCGGAATTTAATTCCCATAATTCTCTGATTTTAGGTTGTTTTTATTTACAAGTTCATTCGGTCGGAAAATGATTAAAACAAATGTACTAATTTTTTTTGTGAATTTTCTTTGCAATTGAAAAATAAAGTTCTACTTTTGCATCACCAAAACGTCATTGAGCTATGGTGTAATGGTAACACAACAGATTCTGGTCCTGTTATTCTTGGTTCGAATCCAGGTAGCTCAACTGAAAAAGCGAGGAAGTCTCCTCGCTTTTTTCATTCTTCCTCCACGCTCCTCCCCCCACCCGAACAGCCTGTTTCGCAATGCGAAACAAACAAACCACGCTTCCGTCGGATATCAGCATTATCACCCACATCTGAAATTTTAATTTCAAAATCCGAGCCGTACTCAAAACCAGGCATCAAAAACAGACAATCAATCTGCACGCACACCCGTTTTCCGTCTTGTTTTACCCGAAGCCTTACCCTACTTTTGTATTGCACAGGAGATATGAAGAATTCAAGTGGGATTGTGCAAGGGGCGGGCTACACCCGCAAAAGTGACGCAAGTGGAAAATCCGTCAGGATTTGAAGCACAGGATAGACACCAAGGAACTAGACGCAAGGTTCCGTTTATTCCTGGAAGACTTCGGGGGAGGGTTCTAAGCCCTCCCTTTCCAATTCTGCCACGACAGCTCGCTGCCGCTTGAAGAAATGAATCCGCTGCAACTCCCCGCTGCACGATATCAATGTCGCAAACCGACTCAGGGCCAGCACCCAGCGTTTGGTGTGCTCGAACATGTCCGGATCGGAGCTGCGCAGCGAGTTGATCGAGAACGCCTCGAGGCAACTCGCCCGGTAATGCCATGCCGAAAGGTAGCAGTAAGTCGCCTCGATATCCATATCCGAAATAAAGACCGACACAGGCCGCCCGCTGCGGAACTGCCCGGAAACACAAATCTCTTCCAGGTCGTCGAGCATTTGCAACAACTCGGCTTTCAGCACTTCGACGCTTTCGTCCCTAATCAGATGCATGTTGCGGAATGCGCAGATGGCGTTGACCCAGCGTTTGGTACAACTGCCGTCGAATATCAGGGTCGTGGCAGGCATCAGCTGCGCTTCGTGCACTAGGTCGCGGTAGCTCTGCAAAAGCACCTCCGGCACTTTCATATCCTCGAATTTAGCCCCCGAACAGTCGATGAGCCCCTGCTGGTAGAGCCATTTGAAAAGTTTGAAATTGGTCGGTTTCGGATAACGCATGTAAAGCATCCGCGGAAACGAATTTCCGGCGATGGCCTGTTCGGCATCGACGTCGGAGGAAACCTCGCGGTAGAAAAGGGTATCCTGGTCGATAACCCCCGTGTAATCTTCGAGCGCCGTATGGTAATCACTGAAACTCAGCCGGAAAAGCACATTCCCGAAATCCAAGGCTCCGACCGTGCGGTCGAGCGAAAAATTCATCTGCGCCGAAAGTACGCCCGCCTCCCCGAAGGTGAAAGGCACTTCGCCGCGCAGCCGGCGGTAAGCCGCCTCGCGGCCGATATTGAGCTTGTCCGTCAGAATGGCCGCCGCATTGGTATATTCCGGGGTACTATTTTGTATAGCACCGATCAGTGCCGCATTTAGTTTTTCCAGAGGCATAGTGCAAGTGTATTAGCGTAATAAAATTCTCAATCCCAACCGCAAATTTAGTAAAATATTCATCACAAGGAACATTTCAGGGCAAAAGAAATGCACCGTAAAAAAGGGAACCTCGCGTGAGGGCTGACTGTTTTTGAGATACCGTTCTGTAAATCAGAACGGTATTTTTATTGAAAAGAGCAAGGGTTACGAATTGGTGACGGAAGTCTTACATTTTGTTGCACCCTTATACAATATATCCAAGAACTCACGACAAAGATAGTTAAAATATTCTACATAAGCAAATTAACGAATATAAAAGCATTAAGTACTATTTAAGCATATCCAACTCGGATATGCTTTTTTGTGCTACGAGCGGGTTGATTATTTAGTTGCCTGTTTTAACTAAATTATTACTATCGGAATGTTTCCTATCATTGCATCGTCTAACCAACGATCATTGCAATGAAGCCATTGAAAGGTAATCCGACTCTGCGTTTGTTACGTCTGGTATTGCGACGATTCAATCGTCTCGAACTACTCATCCAAAACAATTCTCGACCTTTACCCGATGACCTGATCGACACTCCGGCAGTCCGCATGCTTACCCGGATGTCCGACCGTACCCTCTCCCGTCGTCGAAGCGACGGCACGATCCCTTATGTCAAGCACGGCGGCAAAATCTATTACAGCAGATCGCGCGTTCTCGAAGCCCTCCGGAATGAACCCAACACCACATCAACCAATAAAGTAAAGAAGTCATGAAAAAGATGATTCTTATCGAGCGAAGCAAATTCGCTCTGCTCGTTCGCAGCCACATGAAAGCCTCGAACATGCTCCTCGTATTGCAGCATGTCTGCCGGGAGCGTCGTATTTCTCTTTCGATGACGCAGGAGGAAGTCTGCCAGCTCATCCGACTCGATCCGGATTTCGTCGAGAAATACAAACGTCGCGGGAAACTCTGTCCCGTCGAGGATCAGGATGGCAAACAATACTACAATGTACTGGATTTCATCAATCTGAAAGACATGCAGGAGAGTAAGCGTATTTTCTATCAGACAATGGAACAGGCAGTGCCGGATACGGCGATTACGATTGATCGGGAATAACCAATCAAATTCAACGAGGCTGCCTAACAAATTTTAGACAGCCTCGCTTTTTTATAACTTCGGCCCTTTGGCCTTCATGTTCGTCGCGGACCGCACGAGAAGAATATGATTGCGAATAAAGTCCGATTCGGGCGGAGGCACGACGTGCTCCCGTTCTTTCGGAGGTTCTTCTTGGTTCCCGGATGCCGCAGAAAGCGGCTCTGACTTCGACGGTCTGACGACCTCGTCCACCACCTCCGCGTTTTCGATCTTCAGCCCATTGCCGTTATCTGCTGTTTTCGCCTGCATCTCCTGCTGCTTCTGTGCGATGTCGAGCTGAATCTTCCGAGTCAGCGACTCTGCCTCGGCCTTGAGCCGCTTCAACTCCTCCTCTTTGGGCCATACGGCTGCGATCTGTTGCTCGAAGGTCGGAATATCGCGGGTGAATTGCTTTTTCTCTTTCTCGTAGGTCGCCATTAGTGACGGTATCGTGTCGAGCGCCCGGATAAAGTTCGTCGCCGCTGTTTTCGGCTCCGCAGCCAGATGCCCGTTGTTGAACGTGTACTTGATGCCGTCCAACCCTTCGACCATGAATTTATTGACCGTGAGCGCCAGCCCGTCTTTCTGCATTCGCTCGGTGCGGACGAGAATGCGGAAATCGAACAGCGTGCCGATTTTCTGGTAATCGTCGCCGGTATTTACGGTGCGGTCGATCTCCACGAGGCGCTTGCCATGGGCGACAATATCCGCGGATTCCACGCCGTCGATCCGCAGGGGATTGGCCCGCTTGCCTTTGGCGTCCGGCGGCGCCACCTCGTTGATATAGTCCCAGTCGCGTTTCAGACGTTCGAGCATCGCATCCCGTCGTCCGATCTCCGCCGTGTAGCGCTGCAGTTGGCTCTGCGCCTCATGCCGGGTGCGCATGAAGATTGTCTGCTCGCTCTCCAGCGCCGCGATCCTGCCTTCGAGCTTGGCCTTTTGCAGCAGGTCGGTATTTCCCGACACCACGGCCATCCACTCCGCGAAGTTCATCCCCGAATCCTCGCTGATGGCCCCCTCGTCCAGCCGCCGCGCACCTAACCGGTTGCGCTTGAGCTGGTCGATGAACTGCTGTTTGTTGTGCAACAGATTCAATTTGTAGGCATCGAGCGTGCGTAGAACGGCATAGACATAGGCTTTGACCTTATTGCCGGCATACTCCTTGGCGACTATGTTGCCTTTCCGTGCGCCGCGGCCATTGCGCTGTTCCAGATCCATCGGCCGCCACGGAATGTCGAGGTGGTGCATGCAGACGATCCGTTGCTGGGCATTGACTCCCGTTCCGAGTTTCTGCGTCGAGCCGAAGAGCACCCGGATTTTCCCTTCGTTCATGGCGTCGAACATCGCCTGCCGCACCTTGTCGCTCGCGGCTTCCTGTACGAAGCGGATCTCCTGCGCCGGAATACCGTGGTCTTCGACCAGTTTGCGTTTGATCTCCGAATAGACGTTCCAGATGCCGGGTTTATAGGTCGAGAGATCGCAGAAAACCATCTGCGTGCCTTTCTGATCTTCGTATCGCCGGTAGTATTCAGCGATGTTGGCGGCACTGCGGCTGGCCTTGTTGCCCGGTGAATCCGCATACGCGGGACTTATCAGCCGCATGTCGAGCGAGAGCTTGTTGGAGTACATCGTCACCAATAGCATCAGGGCTTTGACCTCTCCGTCGCTCAGGTCGGTGCGTCCGATATGTTCGGGATCGCCCGTCTTGGCGAAGAGCACCAGTTTGTCCAAAAACGCCTGCTGATCGTCGGTCATAGGTATCTGGCATAACTCCTCGTCCAGCTCGGGACGGTCTATTCCCACGTCTGCGGCCGTGCGGTAGTCGGTAATCTCGTTGTAGAACATGGCCAGCTCCGGAACCTTGATGAAATAGCGGAAACGCTCTTTGGAGATCACTTCGTTGGTCACCGAAAACTCGAACTCCGATGTTTTCTGCGCGAATACCGCGGCCCACGCATCGAAGCAGGGAATGTCCTGTCGCTCCAGCTCTTTGGGACGCAGATACTTGAACAGCAGATACAGCTCCGTCAGGGAGTTGGCGATGGTCGTTCCCGAAAGGAACGTCGCTCCGAGATCGCGCCCCGTGCGTTGTTGAATGGTGCGGATGGCGTACAGCAGGTTCGTGGCTTTCTTACTGCCGTCGGTATTTCCCAGTCCCGACACGCGGCTGTGGCGGGTGTTGAACATCAGATTCTTGAAGTTGTGCGATTCATCGACGAACAGATGGTCTATTCCCATCTGCTGAAAATCTACCGTATCTTCCTTTTGCGCGTCGATTGTCTCCTGCAACTCGTGAAGCTTGGCATCCAGATTCTCTTTGCGCTTCTCCAGACCGCGCAGAATCCAGCCGTCCACATGTCCGCCCTGTTTTTCGTAGGACGCCAGATTTTCATCTATGTCGTCCATCTCCTGCCGGAGAATCTGCCGCTGCACCTCGGCCGACTGGGGTATCTTGCCGAACTGTTCGTGCGTAAGGATGATGCAGTCCCAGTTGTTGTTCTTGATGTCGCTGAAGATCCGCAGGCGGTTCTCCGGCGTGAAGTCCTCCTTGCCGGGATAGAGCAGACGGGCATTGGGATAGGCCGTGCGGAAGGTTCGGGCGATTTCGTGGATGTTGGCTTTGATACCGATGATCATCGGCTTGCGGGCCAGTCCCAAACGATGCATCTCATACGCTGCGACGCACATGATAAGCGTCTTGCCCGTACCGACCTCGTGGTCGCAGATGCCGCCGCCGTTCTGCTTGATCATCCAGATCGCATCCTTTTGGCTGGGATACAGGTCTTCGATGCCCAGCCCCCGCAGGTCGAGCCCCGGAAACTGCTGGTGGCTGCCGTCGTAGCGTGGACGGACATAACAGTTGAATTTGCGGTTGTAGAGATCGGTCAGCCGCTCCTTGAAATCGTCGGGCTGCGCATGCAGCCATTCGACGAACGCCTGCCGGATTTCGGTGATGAGCGTGTCGGCCTTCTGCCGGGCCTCGAAGTCGGGAATCCGGATGGTCTTGCCGTGTTCGTCCTTGCCGCCGTCCTTGTTGATGTTGGGCAGCGTGTTGAGCATGGCATGATGCAGCAGATCCATACCGTCGTAGACCTCGAAGTCCCCTTTGACGACGTATTTCTGGGAGATCAGAGGGCTGTACCCGTGGTTCTCGATGCCGAAGGCATCCATCTTCGTCGAATAGCTTACCGATACGGGCACCTGAAAGAAATGCTCGCAGAAGCCTTCGTAAATATCGGTCGGTATCCATCGCTCGCCGAGGTTGAAATCCAGCTCCTCGAACTCGATGCGTTTGGGTGCGGCCTCACGAAGCAGCGCGAGCGAGCGGCGGCAGGCATCGTCGTCGGGGTTCTCTTTGAGGTAATTTTCGATTCATTCGGCTTTGGCGACGACATTCCCTGCCGCGAGCCGTTCGCGGATTTCATACCCCTTGACCATCGGATTATAGAAAATGAGATCGCCCAGCTCGTCGATCAGCTCTTGCCGGGAGCGCGATGCGAGCGACTCCATATAGGAAAACTCCACCCGTCCGAACTTGTTGAGCGAGGCGGCCAGCGCTTCGGCCGCCGTATCGACGTGCTTGAGCTCGTAAGGATCGAATGATACGGGGCGTCGGAGGATGTCGGAGAGCTGTTTTCGGCCTTCTACGAAGCGTTCGAGCCCCAGCACCTCCCGCCCGCCGGGATCATTCAGGATGAAAGCGGCATTCTCTTTCTTGTTCAGATCGCCCAACAGAGCCGTGAAGTTCTCGTAACATCCGTTGAGTTTGCGCCGCAGGCCCTTGTATTCGATCTCGTTCTGCATTTCGAGCCGGTAGAGCAGCTGGTAGGTATCCCGCAACGGGATATAGCGTTCGGCCCGGTATCGGGACAAGGTTCCCAGCTCTTCGGGATGGAACGTGCAGCCCTGTCGTGTCAGGCCGCCCAGACGCCCGACTTGCCCTTCGAACAGAACCAACGACCGCTCTTTGTAGTGCGGAAGCATCGTGCCGGTAAAGGGCCGCGGATCTTTATTCTCCGAAGCCGGCGCAGCGACTGCTGCCGGGGCATCCGTAGCCTCCGCTGCCTCCGCCGGTTGTGCGAACAGATTCCCCTGCGTGAAGAGATCGGACATGCCGGTCGTATCCGTATTGCGCCCCTGTCTCTTATACACATCTCCGAGCCCACGAGACACTCGCTAATCTCGT
>ENA-OZIL01000830-OZIL01000830.1-human-gut-metagenome-genome-assembly--contig:-NODE-830-length-13013-cov-6.847353_pt1 | contig 13013 bp, 9 predicted proteins | sample MGYA00244057_ERZ653706 | MGnify/ENA primary metagenome ERZ653706 (study PRJEB26926, sample SAMN06165266) | human gut metagenome | biome: ENVO:00009003; feature: ENVO:2100002; material: ENVO:00002003...
TAAACGTGAACTTCATTGGTTTCAGCTCCTTCCTGCGTATATGGGTATCGCCATAAATATATTACCATACACGGCGGATAAAAAGAAGAGTATTTTGTAAATTTTATGCGTATATCGTGCAATTGGGCAGAGCGGAGCTCAGATAGCCGATCTCGGTGCGGGAGATGCCGCAGCCGGAGAGATAGAGCGTGCGCAGGCTCGTCATGCCGTAGAGCGCGGAGGTGTCGATGAGCGGGCAGTTCTCAAGGTCGAGGGTCTGCAGGTTTTTGAGGTCCTTGAGCGCTGAGAGCTCGGTGACGCCGGTGTTGTTGAGCGAGAGGTACTCGAGCGAGGTGCAGCCCGAGAGCGCGGAGATGTCGGTGAGCTTCGCGTTGTAGCTCAGGTGCAGCTCCTTGAGCTCCGTCATGCCGCCGAGGGCGGAGACGTCGCGCAGGTCGTTGCGCATCAGGCTGAGGGTCTTGAGCGCGGTCAGCGTCCGCAGCTCGCCTATGGAGGTGAGGCCGCAGTCGGAGAGCTCAAGCGCCGTCAGCGAGGTCTGCGTGCCGAGACCGGAGAGGTTCAGGCCCGGGTTGCTGTTGAGCAGCAGCGTCTGCAGCGCCGTGAAGCGCGAGACGTTCTCAAGGCTGGTGACGTTCTTGCCCGAGGCGTCCACAAAGGTGTCCGCCGCCTGGTATTCGCCGTCGCCGAGCTTGATGCCGTAGATCTCCTCGGAGGCCGTCACGGTGCAGTTCGGCAGCTTTTCCTTGAGCGCGTCCACGCCGTCGCCGGTGAGGGAGAGGCAGCCGGTGAGGTCCAGCGTCTTGAGCGACGTGAGCCCCGCGAGGGAGGCGAGGTCGGCGTCCTTTATGGCCATGTCCCTGAGGCTGAGCGTGGTCAGCTTGGTGAGGCCGGAGAGGACGGAGATGCTCTGCACCGCGCAGCCGTCGAGCCTCAGCTCCGTGAGCTCCGTGAGCCCGGAGAGCGCGGCGAGGTTCGTCACGGCGGACTTGGAGAGGTTCAGGTATTGCAGCTTCGTCAGCGTCATGATGGGCGAGAGGCTGGAGACCTTGGTGGAGGAGAGGTCGAGCCGCGTGAGCTCGGGCATGTTCACGAGCGCGGAGATGTCGGAGACCTCGTTGCCCGAGAGGTTCAGGCTCACCAGCGCCGTGCAGTCGGCGAGGACGGAGATGTCGGTTATGCCCCTGCCCGAGAGGTCCAGCTCCGTGACGTCGGACTTAAAGTCCACGCCGCCGAGGGAGAGGTCCTTGACCTCCACGGTCGCCTCGTCGGAGAACACCGTGCAGTTCGGCAGCTGCTTCTCGAGCTCGGCGAGCTCGGTGTCGGTTATCTCGCGGTCGCGGATGTCCAGCGTCGTGAGGCCGGTGAGGCTGTAGAGCGGCGTCAGGTCCTCTATGGGGTTGCCGGAGAGGTAGAGCGTGCGCAGCTCGGAGAGGCCGCGGAGGGGGGAGATGTCCTTTATCTCGTTGTCATTGAGCGAGAGGGAGCGCAGCTTCGAGAGCCCGGAGACGGCGGAGGCGTCCGTGAGGCCGCAGTCGTTGAGGGAGAGGGCCGTGAGGTTCGTGAGCTTCGAGAGCGTGTCGAGCTCCTCGGCCGAGAGGGCCACGCCGGTGAGGACCAGCGTCTCGGTGTCCTCCGTGACCTCCTTGCCGCCTATGGTCATGGTCTCTTCCTCCTCGACCTCGCCCTTGAGGGAGGCCAGCAGGGCCTCGGCCTGGGAGCCGGAGTTCTTGCCGAGCCAGGTCTCGAGGACGTAGATGGCGGAGGTGCTGTCCCCGCGCTGGTCGTAGCAGCGCGCGAGCAGCACGGCGGCGTCCTCGGTGGCGTCGGCGTCGTAGGCCTTCTGAGCCTCCTCCACGGCGCTGTCGAAGTCGCCGGAGATGTAGTACTCCATGGCGGCGGAGTAGTGCTCCTCATACTTGCCGCCCCCGCCGGAGCGGGTCATGAGCAGGATGGCCGCGACGATGATGATGATCGCCAGCGCCGCGCCGACGGAGATGAGGATTATCGTGCGGCGGTCGAGGTGGGAGCCGCGGTTTTTCTTTCTGTTCATAGTGCCTCCCCGGCTCAGAACGCCCAGCCGCCGTCGCGGAAGATGTGGATGCGCTCACCGGAAGCGGTGACGCCCGTGACGGCGAGGTCGGCGGAGCCTATCATGAAGTCCTCGTGCACCATGGAGTCGTTCACGCCCATGGCGCGCAGCTCGTCGAGGCTGTACTTTTCGTAGTCGCGGATGTTGCTGGAGTAGCCGCGGCCGAGGGCCAGGTGGCAGGCCGCGTTCTCGTCAAAGAGCGTGTTGTAGAAGAGGATGCCGCTCTCGCGGATGGGGCTCATGTAGGGCACCAGCGCGCACTCGCCGAGCATGGCCGAGCCCTCGTCCATCTCCACCAGCGTGCGCAGGGCGTCCTCGTTCTTCTCCGCGTGCAGCTCCACGACCCGGCCGCCTGCAAAGCGCAGCCAGAAGTCCTCTATGAGCACGCCCTGGAAGGCGAGGGGCCGCGTCGCGTACACTATGCCCTCGGCCTCCCCGGCCCTGGGGGTGATGAAGAGCTCCTCGGAGGGGATGTTCGGGTCGTACATGACGCCGTTCACCGGGCAGCGCTCCGCGCCGCCGAGGAAGAGCGCCTCGGGGATGAGGCCGACGCGCAGGTCCGTGCCGTTGGCGGAGCTGTACTCGAGCGCGACGAGGCCCATGGCGTTTAGCGCCTCGGCGCGGGACTTGAGCTCCAGGTTGTGCTGACGCCAGTTCTCCTGCGGGTCGCCCTCGAGCGCGCGGGAGCAGGAGAGGATGGCCTCCCAGAGCTTTTCGACGGCCCGGCTCTTGGGCAGGTCGGGAAAGACCTTCTTGGCCCACTTGACGCCCGGCACGGCGGCGATGCACCACTGCTCGCGGTTCTCTCGCGCGTCGATGTAGGGGCGGAGCTTGACATACCGCGCCTGCATCGCTGAGGCGTACTTGGCCTGGTTTATGCCGGCGAGGCCGTCCGGGTCCTCGCTGAGGACGACGATGCGGGCGGGGAGGTTCTCCGCCTGCCACTGCTGTTTGGCCTCCTCCCAGGCCTTGACCTCGCCCAGGCGCCTGGCGCTCTTGTAGCGGACGGCGAGCCGCGTGAGCGGCTGGTGGCGCCACTCGACCTCGACCTCGGAGGCCCCCGCGCGGTAGCACTCGGCGGCGAGTGTCTCTATGAACTCCGGCTGATCCAGCCCGGCGACGATGAGCACGCTCTGGCCCTTCTGCACATTTGCGCCCGTGCGGGCGATGAGGCGTGCGTATTGCTTCAAAACGGCCTTTTTCATTGCTGTTCCTCACTTTATTTGATAATCTAATGTTTAACTTTTGTTGCTAAGGAAAGACATATGTGCTAATATGTACTGAGCGCTGAACGGGGCAAAGGCGGCCCGTTCGGGGGCATTATAGCATATATCTCCGCCATATGCAAAATCTCCGCAGAAGCCATCTGCGGGAAAGGAAGTAAAGAATGAAAAACACGGAAAAGACGATGGAAAAGCTCGTGGCTCTGTGCAAGAACCGGGGCTTCATCTACGCCGGGAGCGAGATCTACGGCGGTCTTGCCAACAGCTGGGACTACGGCCCCCTCGGCGCAGAGCTCAAGAACAACGTCAAAAAGGCCTGGTGGAAGAAGTTCGTCCAGGAGAACCCCTACAACGTCGGCCTCGACTCTGCGATACTGATGAACCCGCAGGTCTGGGTCGCCTCCGGGCATGTGACCACCTTCAACGACCCGCTCATCGACTGCAAGGCCTGCAAGATGCGCCACAGGGCCGACAAGCTCATCGAGGACTGGCTCAAGGACAACCCCGTCGAGGGCGCGAATGTCGAGGCGATGACCAACGACGAGATGGTCGCCTTCATCCGTGAGCATAATATACCCTGCCCGGGCTGCGGAAAGTCGGATTTTACCGACATCCGCAAATTTAACCTCATGTTCAAGACCCACCAGGGCGTCACCGAGGACTCGGCCAGCGAGGTCTACCTCCGCCCCGAGACCGCGCAGGGCATCTTTGTCAACTTCAAGAACATCCAGCGCACCACCCGCCGGAAGATCCCCTTCGGCGTCTGCCAGATAGGCAAGAGCTTCCGCAACGAGATCACCCCGGGCAACTTCACCTTCCGCACCCGCGAGTTCGAGCAGATGGAGCTCGAGTTCTTCTGCGAGCCGGGCACCGACCTCGAGTGGTTCGCCTACTGGCGCGGCTTCTGCCGCGACTGGCTGGTCGGCCTGGGCATGAACGAGGAGAACCTCCGCCTGCGCGACCACGAGAAGGAAGAGCTTTCCTTCTACTCCAAAGCGACGACGGACTTCGAGTATTTGTTCCCCTTCGGCTGGGGCGAGCTCTGGGGCGTGGCCGACAGGACGAATTACGACCTCACCCAGCACCAGGAGCACTCCGGCCAGGACCTCAGCTACTTCGACCAGGAGAAGAACGAGCACTACATCCCCTACGTCGTCGAGCCCTCCCTGGGCGCGGACCGCGTGACCCTCGCCTTCCTCGCGGACGCCTACGACGAGGAGGTCGTGGACGCGGCGAAGAACGACACCCGCGTCGTGCTGCACCTGCACCCGGCGCTGGCGCCCATGAAGGTCGCCGTGCTGCCCCTCTCCAAGAAGGAAGTCCTCGCCGGCCCGGCCAGGGAGCTCTACGCCGAGCTCTCCAAGCACTTCATGTGCGACTATGACGACACCGGCTCCATCGGCAAGCGCTACCGCCGCCAGGACGAGATCGGCACGCCCTATTGCGTGACCGTCGACTTCACCACCGTCGGCGACGCCGAGACGCCCGCGGACAACTGCGTCACCGTCCGTGAGCGCGACAGCATGCAGCAGGTCCGCCTGCCCATAAGCGAGCTCGTCGCCTACCTCAGCGAGAGGCTTGCCTACTGAGGAAGAATGAAATGAAACATCCCGGCGCCCGGCGCAGACCGGGGCGGGAGCGGGCGGTGGCCTGCTCCGCGGCCTCGGCCTTCGCGGCCGGTTGGGTGCTGACGGCGGTCTCGGAGCTTATCACAACGCAGAGCTTCGCAGACGCCGCGGCGCTGCTTTTCGGTTTTACGCCCCGGGCCGTCGCAACGGCGGCCTTCCTGGGGCTGGTCATCTGCACGCTCGGCTTTCTCTGCCGGAGCATCTTCGCGGGCGGGCTCATAGTCACGCTCTCCGTCGCGGGGCTGAGCTTCGCCAACTACTACAAGATGCTCATAACCTCCACGCCGCTGTACGTCCAGGACATACGCCTCGTCACCCAGGTGGGCGGCATCATGGAGCTCAACGAGGCCTCCATGAAGTTCTCGGGCGAGAGCGCGGCGGCGGTGGTGATTATGCTGCTGGTGCTCGTCGGGCTCTTTTTCGTCTCGCGGCGCTTCAGGCCGCGGCTGCGCGAGGGGCTCATATCCGGGCTGATCTCGGCAATACTGTTTGCGTCGCTCTTCTGCGTGCCGGCCTCGGTCGAGAGCTGGTTCTACGGCCCGGTGGGCTCGGGACAGGCGGCGGCGCAGGACACGCAGATAGTCCACAACAGCCGCTGCGGCGTGCTGCTCGGCCTCTGGCGCTCAGTCGTCCTCGGCGGGGAGGAGGAGCTAATCCCCGAGCCGGACGAGGAGGAGCTGATGCTCATGAACGCCCAGAGCTGGATCGAGGAGCTGCCCGACACGGATAAGGACGAGCAGCCGAACGTCATCTTCGTCCTCGGCGAGTCCTTCTTCGACGTGACGGAGCTGCCCGGCGTGAGCTACGCCGAGGACCCGGTCGCGGACTTCCACCGCATCTGCTCCGAGGGCGTGTCCGGCAAGTTTTACACGCACACGCTCGGCTATGGCACGGAGAACATCGAGCTCGAGATAATGACGGGCATCAACACCCGCTTCTTCAGCTGGGACGACATGATCTACGGCTGGGAGCAGGAGAAGCTGCTCACCTATCCCAGCCTGCCGCAGCTCTTCTCCGACGCGGGCTACTACACGGCCTACCTGCACACCTTCAACGACGGCATCTACAACCGCACGGCGCTGTACACGGCCCTGGGCTTTCAGGACATGTACTTCTCCGGCGACTTCGCCGCGATAGACCCGGAGGCGGCCGCCGCGCCGGACTACTGGGGCTACATGTACGGCAAGATCGCCGGCGAGTTCTACTCCGACGACTACCTCGCCGACGTGACGGCGGAGCTCTTCGACCAGAAGGCCGGGGAGGGCCCGGTGTTCCTCTGGGCCGTCACCATGGAGAACCACACGCCCTACACGGCGGACAAGTTTTCGAGCTACGACTTCCCCTTTGAGTCCGACCTCGGCGACGAGGCCGTGGGCGTGCTCAACGCCGTGACCCAGGGCGTGGCCGACTGCTCCGAGGCCCTGGGCAAGCTGGTGGACCACCTCGCCGCTCAGGACGAGCCGGTCATCGTCGTGTTCTTCGGCGACCACCGCCCCGGCACCCCGCTCGAGAGCGGGGCGACGGTGTACTCCGAGCTCGGCATGTGCCCGGAGGACGTCGCGGACTGGGAGCTTGAGGACTACGCCGAGCTCTACTCCACGGACTATGTCATCTGGTCGAACGACCCGTCGCTGCTCCCGGCCGAGCCGGGCAGCCGCATGAACACCTCCTCCACGCTCCTGGGCGTCGAGGCGCTGCAACTGGCGGGCATAGACCTCGACGAATACTGGAGCATGTGCGCAGTCGTGGACACCGTCTCCGACGGCTGGACCTGGAACTTCTTCGTCCCCCAGGACGGAGAGCCCTGCTTCTCGCCCTACGTCGGCCTCGATGAGAAGGGCATGGACATAATAAAGGCCATGCGCGTATTTATGAACAGTACATTTTACGGTTCGGACGGCCCGGACTTCCGGGACATCTTCGCCGGTACAGAAAGGGATACGGATACTAAATGAAAGACGGTTTCATCAAAGCCGCGGCCGCCGCGCCGGAACTTCGCGTGGCCGACCCCCGGTACAACACTGAGAAGATCATCGAATGCATCGAAAAGGCGAAGGGCGAGGGCGTGAAGCTCCTCGTGTTCCCGGAGCTCGCCATCACCGGCGCCACCTGCGGGCACCTGTACTACCAGAAGCCCCTGCTGAACGCCGCGCTCGAGTGCCTCGGCGAGATAGCCGACGCCACGCGCGGCAGCGATATGCTCGCCGTCGTCGGCCTGCCGCTCTATGCGCGCGGGGCCGTGTACAGCGCGGCGGCCGCCGTCTGCAAGGGCGAGGTCCTGGGCTTCACCGCGCGCCGCAACGTCCGCGGCACCGTGTTCGCCAGCCTGAACCCGGGCGAGTCCATCGACATCGACCTCGAGTACTCCGACTACTGCTGCCTCGAGAGCGAGGCGCTCTTCTGCGCGGACGCCATGAGCGAGCTCGTGGTCGGCATCCAGTTCGCCGCCGACAGGCGCCTGCCCGTGCCGCCCACTGCAGCGCTCTGCGCCGCCGGCGCCACCGTCATCGCCGAGCTCTCCGACGAGCCCATGAGCGTGCAGTCCGCCTTCGAGACCAAGCGCGCGCTCGACAACGAGACCAAGCGCCTGCACTACGGCACCGTCTACGCCGCCCCCGCCTCCGGCGAGAGCACCACGGACAAGAGCTATTCCGGCCTCTGCCTCGTCGTGGACGACGGCGAGACCCTCGCCGAGAGCGAGAGCGGCTCCGGCATGGCCGTCAGCGAGTTCGACGTCTTCAACCTCGCCGGCGCCCGCATGCGCGAGGGCACCTTCGCCACCCTGGCCGCGGCCCCCGTGGCCCGCTACGCCTGGGAGCTCGAGCCCGCCGAGACCAAGCTCACCCGCCGCATAAAGCGCGAGCCCTTCGTCCCCGACGAGGGCATCGCCGAGTTTGCCGCGCGCTGCCTGGACATCCAGGCCACCGGCCTCATCAAGCGCATGGAGTACACCGGCTGCTGGCGCCCCGTCATCGGCGTCTCCGGCGGCGTGGACTCCACGCTGGTCATGCTCGCCTGCGCCCACGCGATGGACAAGCTGGGCCTGCCGCGCAAGAACATCGTCGCCGTCACCATGCCCTGCTTCGGCACCACCGACCGCACCAAGAACAACGCCGTCACGATAGCCGAGCGCCTCGGCACCGAGCTGCGCGTCATCCCCATAGGCGAGAGCGTCAAGAAGCACTTCGAGACCATCGGCCACGACCTCGGCGACCACAGCGTCGTCTTCGAGAACGCCCAGGCCCGCGAGCGCACCATGGTGCTGCTCGACATCGCCAACAAGGTCAACGGCCTCGACGTCGGCACCAAGGACCTCTCCGAGCAGGCCGACGGCTGGTGCACCTATAACGGCGACCAGATCTCCAACTACGACATCAACGCCGGCCTCACCAAGACCATGGTCCGCGCCGTGGTCAAGTACGTCGCCGACACCTGCGACGACGCCGAGCTCGCCGCCGCGCTGCACGACATCTGGGATACGCCGGTCACGCCGGAGCTGCTGCCCATCGGCGACGAGGGCGAGCTGCTGCAGAAGAGCGAGGACTCCGTCGGCCCCTACATCCTGCAGGACTTCTTCCTCTGGCACATGGTCATGCGCGGCGGCTCCCCCGAGAAGGTCCTCCGCCTGGCCGAGATCGCCTTCGAGGGCGAATTCGACCGCGCCACGCTCATCCACTGGCTGCACAGCTACTGCCGCCGCTTCTTCGCGCAGCAGTTCAAGCGCAGCGCCTCGGCCGACGGCCCCGCGGTCATGGGCTTCACGCTCTCCCCGCGCGACGGCCACAAGATGCCCTCCGACGCGTCCAACGCGCTCTGGATCGGCGCTGTCGAAAACATGAAATAATTCCTGAGTTTAACAAAAACGGCCTGCGAAAGCGGGCCGTTTTTCATTTTTCGCCAAAATGCGGCGAAAAAGCGCAACTTTTTGCCTTGCAATTTTCCCGCGCTGTTTATATAATGGGCCTGCGCTATATCCGGGCTGGACCTGGAACAGCAGCAGGAGGTAATTGAATATGTCCAACAGCACTGAAAAGACCAGACGCCTTGTGGGTTTATCCATCTTCACGGCTCTGGTCATCGTTTTGCAGCTTGTCGCCACGTTTGTGAAGATAGGCTCCTTCCCCGTGACGCTGACGCTGGTGCCCATCGTGGTCGGCGCGGCGCTCTACGGCCCCAGGGCGGGCGCCTGGCTCGGCTTCGTGTTCGGCGCGGTCGTGCTCATCGCCTGCATCACCGGGGCGGACCTCGGCGGGGCCGTTCTCTGGAACCTGAACCCCCTTCTCACCGCGCTGCTCTGCCTCATCAAGGGCATCGCCGCCGGCTGGGTGGCCGCCCTTATCTACAAGGCCATTGAGAAGAAGAACCCCACCGCCGGCGTCATCTGCGCCGCCATCGCGAGCCCCATCGTGAACACCGGCATCTTCTGCGCCGGTCTCTTTGTATTCTTCAACGACACCTTCAACGAGTGGATGATGGGCTGGGTCAGCTCCTCGGGCAACGAGGCCAACCCGCTGCTCTACATCTTCCTCGGCCTCGTCGGCGTGAACTTCCTCATCGAGCTGGGCATAAACCTGGTGCTCTCCCCGATAATCGAGCGCATCATCCGTCTGCGCAAGAAGGGAGTCGTGTGAGATGATCCTGGCGGTGGACGCGGGCAACACGGCGGTAACCCTAGGCTGCGTGGAGGGACGGGAGATACTCAACCTTGCGCGTTTGGCGGCCAGCCCCGGGCGCAGCGCGGACGAATACGCCGTGCTCATGGAGCGGGTGCTGAGCCTGCGCGGGGTCAAGCTGCGCGAATTTGAGGGCGCGGCCATCGCCTCCGTCGTCCCGCCGCTCACCGAGGTGCTGCGCGAGGCGGTGCGGCTCGTAACGGGCCACGACGCGCTCGTCGTCGGCGCCGGGGTCAAGACCGGCCTCAACATCGGCATCGACGACCCCTCGCAGATGGGCGCGGACCTCGTAGCGGGCGCGGTGGCGGCGCTGGACGCCCATGAGCCGCCGGTCATCATCATCGACATGGGCACGGCCACGACGATAACCGTCATCGGCCCGAACTCGCGGCTGCTGGGCGGGGCGATACTCCCCGGCGCGGCCGTCTCGCTCGAGGCGCTCTCCGGCGCGGCCTCGCTGCTGCCCCGCATTTCGCTGGAGGCCCCGAAGCGCGTAATCGGCTCGGGCACGATAGAGTGCATGAAGTCCGGCGCCGTGTTCGGCGCGGCCTGCGCCATCGACGGCATGATAGACCGCATGGAGGCCGAGCTCGGCGGGAGCGCCGCCGTCGTCGCCACGGGCGGCCTCGCCGAGAGGATAATACCCTACTGCACGCACGACATCGAGCTCGACGACTACATGCTGCTCCGCGGGCTCTCGCTCATCTGGCAGCGCAACCGGCGCGAGAGGCGCCGAGAGGCGAAACAGGCACCCCACGCATAAGATGCAGAGGGGGCGACAGGCTGACGTTGGCCTGCCGCCCTTTTTGTGCAAGTGGGGGTATTTCTTATGGCAGATTGGTTCCTGGCCCTGCCGCATACGGTGCAGGCGCTGCTGGCGACGCTCTTCACCTGGGGCGTGACGGCGCTGGGCGCGGGGCTGGTGTTCTTTTTCAGGACCATGAACAAAAACGCGCTGGACGCCATGCTCGGCTTTGCGGCCGGGGTCATGACGGCGGCGTCCTTCTGGAGCCTGCTCTCCCCGGCCATAGAGCTGGCGGGGACGCTGGGCATGAACGTGTGGGCGACGGCGCTGCTGGGCTTCCTGGGCGGCGGCGCGCTGCTCTTTGCGGGCGACCGGCTCTGGGAGCGCATGGAGCGCCGGAGCGGCGCGGCCGGAGCCTCGAGCCGCCGCCGGGCGCTGATGCTCATGAGCAGCATAACGCTGCACAACATACCGGAGGGCCTCTCCGTGGGCGTGGCCTTCGGCTCCCTGGCCTACGGGCTGGACGGCGCGACGCCCGCGGCGGCCTGCCTGCTGGCGCTGGGCATAGGCATCCAGAACCTGCCGGAGGGCACCGCGGTGAGCGTCCCGCTCCGGCGCGAGGGCATGAGCCGGGGCCGGGCCTTTTTCCTCGGCCAGGCCAGCGGCATCGTCGAGCCCATCGCGGGCGTCATAGGCGCGGCGCTGGTGCTCCGGGCGCGGCTGCTCTTGCCCTATATGCTCGCCTTCGCCGCCGGGGCGATGATCTATGTCGTGGTCGAGGAGCTCATACCCGAGAGCCAGACCAACAAGCGCAAGGACGTCATGGCCCTCTTCACGCTCATCGGCTTCTCCGTCATGATGGTCCTGGACGTGGCGCTGGGATAAAATAGTTCCATAACGGCTCCGGCTGTGGTATCATTGTGCGTATACCACAGCCGGAGGTGCATTTTATGGAAGCAAAACAGGCCCCCGTCATGGGCAGAAAGCTGTTTTTATACGTCACGGCCTTCTTCTCGGGCATGTCGGTCATGGCCATAGAGCTGGGCGCGAGACGCCTGCTGGCGCCGTACTTTTCAAGCTCGCAGATCGTCTGGACGGTCATCATCGGCACCATCATGATAGCCATGGCCATAGGCAACGTCTGGGGTGGCCGGGCGGCGGACAAGGACCCGGACCCTGTGCGGCTCTACCGGCGGCTGCTGATAACGGCGATATGGACGGCGGCCATACCCTTTGCCGGGCGCTATGTCATCGCGGGCGTCTCCGGGCTGCTGGCGCTGTTCGTGAAGAGCAACTTCCTCGTCTGGGCCTCGCTGGGCAGCTGCTTTGCCCTCTTCGTCGTGCCGCTCATGCTGCTCGGCACCGTCACGCCCTCGCTGATGAAGTACGCCACCGAGAGCCTGGACGACAACGGCCGCACCGTGGGCGAGCTGGAGGCCCTGGGCACCATAGGCAGCATCATCGGCACCTTCCTGCCCACCTTCGTGACCATCCCCGCCGTCGGCACGGCGCGGACCTTCCTCATCTTCGCCGCCATCCTTGCGGTCATAAGCCTGGGCTTTTTCATCTCGCGCAAAAAGTGGGTCGCCCGCAGCGCGGTCATCGCCGTCGTCATCACGGCGCTCATGTTCATGCCCTTCAACTACAGCTTCGCCTTCTGGGAGGACGACCTCACCGTCGAGGACGAGTCCATCTACAACTACCTCCAGGTCCGCGAGACGGACGAGAGCGTCATCCTCTCCACCAACGTGGCCTTCGGCGTGCAGAGCATCATGATGAAGTCCGGCGGGCTCACGGGCATGTACTACGACTACGCCCTCGCCGCACCGCTCATGGCGGAAAAGTGCGAGGACGTGCTCATACTCGGCCTCGGCACCGGCACCTTTGCCGGGCAGTGCCTCAAATACTTCCCCGGCTGCTCCGTCACGGGCGTGGAGATCGACGAGAAGATCGTCGCCCTCTCGCGCGAGTATTTCGGCCTGCCGGAGGAGGTAAACGCCGTCGTGGGCGACGGCCGCGCCTATCTCACGACCTCCGGCACCTACGACGTCATCATGGTGGACGCCTATCAGGACATCACGATACCCTTCCAGATGTCCAGCGTGGAGTTCTTCACCGAGGTGCTCGAGCACCTGAACCCCGGCGGGGTCATGGTGGTGAACATGTCCATGCGCTCGGACGCCGAGGGCTCGATGAACGAATACCTCATGGACACCATTGCCTCGGTCTTCCCGTACTGCGCCACGGTGAAGGTCACGGGCGGCTCGAACCTCGAGCTCCTGGCCACCGCGGACGCCGAAGGTTTTGCGCGGCTCGCGGAGCGCATCGGCGCGCTGGGGGAGGACGATGCGCTGAGCACCATCATGTCCCGCGTAGAGGAGGGCCTCGTCCCCGTCGAGGGCGGCGGCCTCATCCTCACGGACGACAAAGCGCCCGTGGAGCTCCTCGGCATGAGGGTGCTCGACGAGATGATCTCCTCCGAGCTCGAGACGCTCAGGGGGCAGATAAAAGAGAACGGGATAATGAGCCTGCTGAAGTAAAAATAAAAGGGGGAACCCCCGGCGAGGGTTCCCCCTTTGACCCCATTCTGCGCTTCAAGAAGCACAAGGGGGTTTCGCCCGCTGCGGCGGGCGACCAGGGGCGCGGCCCCTGGAC
>ENA-OZIL01000841-OZIL01000841.1-human-gut-metagenome-genome-assembly--contig:-NODE-841-length-12946-cov-10.252191_pt1 | contig 12946 bp, 15 predicted proteins | sample MGYA00244057_ERZ653706 | MGnify/ENA primary metagenome ERZ653706 (study PRJEB26926, sample SAMN06165266) | human gut metagenome | biome: ENVO:00009003; feature: ENVO:2100002; material: ENVO:00002003...
CACACAACATCTTCTGCTGTACTCCATCCCTGCGAGTCATCATCCCCACATCACCGCCTTTGCTTTTCCTCCAGTATACCATATGCGTCGCGGCTATGCGTAATTTTGTCAACAGGTCCGAAACGGTACACCCCTCTGACAGGGCGTCGTGAAATGCGACTCCCCCAGCTGTCTGGGAGGCAACGGCTGCTGCGTTTCACCGCAGCCCCTCGCGTTTCGCGAGCCCCCGGTGACGATGGGTGACGATGGTGACGATGTTTTAACGCCCCTATTTTCATCGTCACCACCGTCACCAGCGCCGCTACCTTCTCCAGCAGCGGGTCGGGCGGCTCGCGGTAGGGCTCCTTGTCGGCGTGGTCTAAACACCAGAGCAGGCGCTCCTCGTCGCGCACAAGGTGGATGCGCTGGTCGGGCTGGTCGCGGCCGGAGACGCTGAGCGTAGCCGCGTTGTCCGTGCGGTTCTCCTTGCTCAGCACGAACGCGCCGTCGGCACAGCCGTAGAGGCCTGTCGTGCCGGAGATGCGGTCACACTCGTCGTTTGCCGCGGACTTGCGCGTGTGGTGGACGATGAGCAGCAGAGCCCAAACTTGTCCGCAAACTGTTTGAGCTGGCCGATGATCTGGTAGTCGTCACGGTAGCTGTACGCCTCGCCGCTCGGCTCGCGCACCTTTTGCAGCGTGTCGATGATGATGAGCCGCGTGTCCGGGTGCTCGCGCACGAACTTCTCGAGCTGCGCGTCGAGGCCGTTGCCAAGCTGCTTCGCGCAGATTGCAAAGTGCAGTTTCTTCGTGCCCTCTACGCCGAACATCCGGTACATCCGTCGCTGCAGGCGCTCGTAGCCGTCCTCGAGCGCGAGGTAGAGCACCGTGCCCTGGTGGACTTCGCAGTTCCAGAGCTTCTACCCGGTGGCGACGTGGTAGGCAAGCTGCGCCATGAGGAAGGACTTGCCCACCTTCGGTGCGCCCGCGAATATGTACGTTCCGTTCTGGAGCAGGCCCTCGATGACCGGAGGCCTGCTCTCGTATACCGTGTCGTAGAGCTCGGCCATCGTGACCGTCGGCAGGAACGCCGGGTCGTTCATCCAGCGTAATTTTCGGTACAGCTCCTGCAGATTTTCGTTGCTTTCAGCGCTGGGATTTAATATATTGTTGTTGCAAACATTTGAGAACTGCTGTCCCCCGTCTGCGCCAACAGACGGACTCGGGGGCGGCATTTCTTTTTGTCTCAGGTGTCAAAAGTCTCACCACTTTCGCCGTAGCAGAGCTTCTTCTCAAAGTACCGCCTGCTCACTCTGCCCGAGATGGTCAGGTAGCCCTTCTCACGCAGTTCGGCATTGAGCCGCTGGATGAGCTTGTAGGCATAGGACTTTGAGACGCCAAGCTCTCGCGCCACATCGTCCACACGCATGAAACTGTGTTCGTTCAAATAATCTTCTCCTCCTTTTGAGTTTGGATTTCGGCATAATATCCCCTTATTTCGTGTCGGATACTTTCTTGTCGCCTCCGATTTGCCCGGGCGATTATCTATTATGCCTCACTAAGCATTATTGCTTAGCTTCTCCTCTATTGTACTACTCATATATGTTTAAGTCAAGAGGATAATCTTAAACAAATTATTTTAAGTTTTGCTTGACATTCTTAAACATATATGCTATATTGACAGTGAAGAAACCTTTGGATTGGAGCGATCAACATGGCGATAGGCGAACGCATACGCTATTTCCGCAACAAGCGCGGCATGACGCAGAAGTACCTAGGCACAGCGGTCGGCTTCCCGGAGAAGTCCGCGGACGTGCGGCTAGCGCAGTACGAATCAGGGACGCGCTCGCCGAAGTCCGAGCTGACGAAGACGCTCGCTGAAGTGCTCGACGTCTCGCCGCTGGCGCTGTCCGTGCCGGATATCGACTCCTATGTTGGCCTGATGCATACGCTGTTCACGCTTGAGGACTTGTACGGTCTGCGAATCTCCAACGACGCCGGAGATATAACGTTCCGCGTAGACCCCCGCGCCGGGAAGGACGCAGACCGGCTGCACGAGATGCTCTGCGCGTGGGCTGAGCAGGCCGAAAAGCTCAAGGCCGGTGAGATAACGCAGGACGCCTATGACACATGGCGCGACCACTATCCGCAGCAGGACACAACACAGAAATGGGCCGGTGTCATGTCGCAGGGATTGAGCGATATGCTGTTTGGGGATGAATAACAAAAAAAGCTCTGCCGTTCAGTGTCAGCAGAGCTTTTTGTTGGTGAGGGTAGAGAATTGTTATTCGGGAAATCAGAGCTTATGCGTTATGCCCCTATCCATAAATATATTCTTTGACGTCACAGAAAGCGGAATGCCGAACCAGGCGTAGTCCGGGCCATATTCAGGCATTTGACGAAGCGTTTGTGCAATGGAAAACATTATTCTGTTGTCTATACGGTCGTCTCCAGCCATGGAGACTGCGGAGCCTATCGCTATGCCAAGGTCTATAAATGTATCTGCGCACTGGCCGCCTGCTGCGGCGTTTGCCGCGCAGTTTTCAAAGCCGCACATCCCGCAATGGCTCATACCGCGCCGCATATGCTTCGCTCCAATGACAACTACTGCCGCCGCCTTGCGTACGCCGTTCGCGTCGCGACCGTACCAGGTCGGCATTTCGTCGCCCATGTACTTCGTGCCCAACCGCTCCATTTCGCAGGCAAGCTGCTCTTTTTCGTCGCCGGTCAGAATGTAAGTCACGACGGAATCAAGGCCATGTCCCTTTGGCGCAGTTTGCGCCGCCGCGCACATCCTCTTGGCTGTTGAAAGCACAGCGTCCATGTAGATTTGTTCGGGTTCGTACTTCATGAAGTCGTTCTCCTCTCAATACTAAATTCAACGCTTACTGCGCAGTGAATTCTTCCAGCTCGTTCAAAAGACGCAGGAGCTCGGCCATCTTCGCTTCTCCCATGTGCGCCCTTACCGACGACTGTGCGCCCTCCCAGAGAACTGCGGCGCAGTCCATGACCGCGACTCCGTCCTCCGTCAGCGACAACAGACTGTTGCGGCTTTTTGCCGCCGCCAGGTCGGCTATGAGTCCGCGCTCTGACAGCGGTTTCATTGTCCGGACGAGTGTGGTGCGCTCTAGACCCATTTCCTGCGCCAGCGCCGTGACCGTACACGGCTGCAGGCGGCTCAAGGTCCTCATAAGTGAGAACTGGCTCGTCGTAAGCTGCGCTTCGGATAGAGCGCGGTCATAGAAATCAGATATAGCACCGGCGGCACGGCGCAGGTTGATGCAAAAGCAGTGACTGGCAGAACGTCTCATAACACCCTCCGTATCGTGTATATACACGATTATAACAGTGGCGCAGTTTCGTGTCAAGAACGAAGCTAATTGCAAAGAGCTGACTTTCATCATAAGTCAGCTCTTTGCAATATGCAGCTTAAATTGATCAGCCGCGGAAAGTCTGGCCCTCCTTGGGGAACTTGGGGCAGCCAAACTTCTTGGCCCACCAGCTGGTGATGAAGGGGACGAGCAGGCTGGTGACGACCACCGAGGCAGCGACCTGCACCGTGGCAGTGGCCTCTATTGCTTTCATGGCCGGGTCGGCAAGGGCAACGGCCGCGGGGACTGCGACTGCATTTCCGGCGGTGGTGGCAACGGCCCAGCCCGCGTAGCCGGGACGACGGGAAAGGAATTTGTCGCACAGGACTATGAAGCCGCCTCCGATGAACACGGTGATAAGCCCAAGGAGTATGCCGGGCAGACCACCCTTGACAACATCGACAAGGTCAATACCGGTACCAAGGGCAAAACCGATGAGCGGGATTATCCCATTGCCCATGGGGGCGAAAATGTCGCGCATGCCCTTATCGATATTGCCGATGAGCATGCCGAGCAGTATGGGGACGATGGCGGCCACGAGGCTCATGAAGGGTATCTCGGCAATGCCTGACGCGCCAAGGGCCAGGAGGGTGAAGAAGGGCCCATCGTTGAGCGCGAGTATCGGGAAGCAGCCGCAGTCCGCTTCATCTCCGTAGCTGTCGACCAGCGTCAGGTATATGGAGCCGTTGGAGTTGGTGACGGCTGAGACTATAGCCAGCGCCGAGAGGCCTAGGAAGCCGGCGTCGCCAAAGAGCTTTCCGACCAGTATGCCGAGAATGGCGCCTATAGCGAACTTGCTGAGCAGCAGCACGCCGCCTCGCTTGAGCACTTTGGGCATATCCTTGACCTGCAGCGTAGTACCCATGGAGAAGAGCAGGACGCCGAGCAGGGTATTCGTGCCTGCGCTGGAGAAGAGCGCTGTGGTAAGCCCGCCTATCTCCAAAACCTGCGGGAACAATGTGGCCAGTACGCTGCCGAGCAAAAGCGGGATGACCATCATTCCTGCCGGCACTTTGTTCAGGAACCTTTTTATCATTTCTCCTATCTCCTTCTCATTTTACGTGCTGTGTGCAGCCGGCTCAGCCCTTTACGGCGTTGCAAACGACCTCGGCTATATGCTCGGGCGACAGATTGTACTTGTCCAGCAGCTCATCGTGCGGGCCGGACTCCGTGTAGATGTCGTCTATACCTATCCGCGTAACGCGGCACGGGTCTTTGCCGGCGCAGACGACTTCGCAGACGGCGCTGCCCAGGCCGCCGATGACGTTGTGCTCCTCCACGGTCACGATCTTCCCACAGTCGTGCGCGGCGGAAAGGATGGCGTCGGCGTCGATGGGCTTTACGGTGGGCATTTCTATGAGCCTGGCGCGAATGCCCTCCTGCTCCCACAGCTCCTTGGCGCGGAGCACACGGGCGACGGCGCAGCCGTTGCAGATAACGGCGATGTCCGTACCGGCGTCGTCAAGCAGATTCGCCTTGCCGAGGACGAATTTGTAGCTCTCGTCGAACACCTGCTCTACCGGGCCGCGGCCTATCCTCAGATACGCCGGCCCCCTGTATTTTAGTATCTCGCGGGCGATTATGGTGCAGCTGGCGGCGTCGGCGGGAACAGCTATGACCATATTCGCCATGCTGCGCATTACGCCTATGTCCTCCAGACCCTGGTGCGTGACGCCCTCGATGTTGCCGGACAGCCCGGACAGACCCGAGATCACCTTCACATCCAGATTGGGATAGCAGATGAAGGTGCGCACCTGCTCGGATATGCGCATGGAGGCGAAAGGCGCGTAGGTGGCTATGACAGCCCTGCCGCCGGCAGCCGCTATGCCCGCGCCGAGCATCGCCATGTTCTGCTCTGCGATGCCGTTATTTATAACGCGGTCCGGAAACTCTTTCATCATGGGCTTGAATCCCATTGACTTTGTGGTGTCCGCGCCTATGGCAAAGAGATCGGGGTACTCGCGGGCCGCTTCGACGAGCGCTATGCCGAATGCGTCGCGGGTGGAGATAGAATCGTATTTCACAGACATTTCCGCGCCTCCTCAAGCTCCTGAACAGCCAGCTGATACTGTTCTGATGTAGGCACTTTCTGGTGCCAATCATTGTTGAACTCCATGTAGCTCACGCCCTTGCCCTTCACTGTGTCGGCCATGATCACGGTGGGCCTGCCGCGGAAGTCGCGCGCAGTCTCGAGCGTGGAAACGACCTCCTCCATGTTGTGGCCGTTGCAGCGGAGCACGTTCCAGCCCAGGTCCTCCCAGGCTCTCGCCATGCCCGGCACATCCTGAATATCAGGCACCGCGCCGCAGCTCTGCAGGTGGTTGCAGTCCACGATGGCTGTGAGGTTGTCCGCGCCCAGCGCTGGGGCTGAGAGGACGGCTTCCCAAACCAACCCCTCCTGGATCTCGCCGTCACCGAGTATGCAGTAGACCTGCGCGCTCTTGCCGGCGTGCTTGAGGTATACCGCCATACCGAGCGCGGCAGAGAGGCCGTTGCCGAGCGAACCGCTGGTCATGTCCACACCCGGCGTCTTTTTCATATCGGGGTGACCCTGGAGGTGGCTGCCGACGCGACGCACGGTTTCAAGCCACTCCTTCGGGAAGTATCCCTTTTCCGCCAGCGCCGAGTAAATGACCGGGCAGGCGTGTCCTTTGGAGAGCACGAGGCGGTCGCGGTCGGCCCACTGCGGATCTGCAGGGTCCACTCTCATGATTTTGAAATAAAGCGCGGTTACTATGTCCGTGCATGAGAGCGCGGGGCCGGGGTGCGACGGCCCCTGGGCTTTATAAGCGATATCAATAATGTCGCGTCGTATTGTGTTGGCCATCAGCTTTAAATCTCGCATACTGTCATTCAAGGCTGGACGCTCCTTTCGTTTGTTTGGTATGACGTCGTATGTTGTGATTTCATGATACAAAAGAACCGCAGCTTTTACAAGAGGCAATAATCCATAATATTTGCCATTCTAAATTATGCAATACCAATATATTGATAAGAATCCGACAATTATTTTGCCGTTTGCTACAAATTCAGGGTGCACATTTTGTGCATTGCGTTCTATAGACAAATGTACGCGCAGGGGATATAATTTGAGTATAACATATGACGTCGTACGTAATGGTAGCCAAAAACTGATTGAAAATATGATGGAGGAAATACAATGAGAGCTATTATAAAGAAGGACCGCGCCCCGGGCGTCGAGTATGTAAACATCCCCAAACCGGAGCCCAAGGATAACGAGGTGCTGATAAAGGTCAAGGCCACGGCCATCTGCGGCACTGACTACAGCTGCTGGAAATGGAACGCGGCGGGCGAGAAGTTCAACGACAAGTACGGCGCGCAGTATCCCTTTGTGCTCGGCCACGAGTGCTGCGGCATAGTTGAAGAGGTAGGCGCAGCGGTCAAGGACATCAAGGTTGGCGACAAGGTAGCGATAGAGACGCACATCTATTGCGGCGAGTGCTATCAATGCCGCACCGGTGACGCGCACAACTGCCAGCACCTCAAGATATATGGCATAAGCTGCGACGGCTGCTTCGCCGAGTACGCCACTGCCCCGGCAAACTGCTGCTTCGTGCTGCCTGAGGCTGTGAGCTATGAGCAGGGCGCGCTCTTTGAGCCTGCCGGGGTCGCCATGTTTGGACTGCGCGAGGCCAATGTGCGGGCCGGCGACGTGGTCATGATATACGGCTGCGGTCCGATCGGGCAGATGGCCATTCAGCTTGCTCTTGCAAGCGGAGCTACGGTCATAGGCGTGGACATCAACGACTACAAGGCCGGCCTTGCGTCGAAGCTGGGCGCGATCGGCGTCAACTCTACAAAGGATGACCTTCATGAGATCGTCAAAAAGACATGCGGCGAACGCGGCGGTGTGGACGTGATCATAGAGGTCTCCGGCGCGGGCGCGATCTACGACGACATGGCGGACTACCTGCGCAAGGAGGGCAAGATAATGCTCCTTGCCCACCCGGGAGAGCGCGTGAGCTTTGATATCATGAAGACCATGCACCACTCCGGGGCGACGATAAAAGGCATTTTTGGCCGGCGCATATGGGATACCTGGTACGCTCTCAGCGACATGGTGGACAGCGGCAAGGTCGACCTGACCAGGGTGATAACACACCGCTTCCCGCTGTCCGCAGCTAACGAGGCCTTTGAGCAGATTTCCGCAGGGGCCGGTAAGGTAATTTTCCTGCCCGAACAGGATTAAGCCTTTAACGCAAAATACGCAAAGGGCGGCGTTTCACCTGGTGAAGCGCCGCCCTTGACAGTAGCGGGAAGTGTAAATATAATTAGACGTACGATGTAATACAAGGAGGCGGTCGTAATATGCCGTCAGATTCTTATATCGACAGCAGCCCAGACACAAAGCGCCCATCTCTGGCGAACGATGTGGCGAACAGGATAGTTGAGATGATACGCCGGAACGAATTTGAGCCCGGTACAAGGATACCGAGCGAGTTCGAGCTGGCTGACGAGTTCGCCGTAGGGCGCGGCACCGTTCGGGAGGCGGTAAAGCTGCTCGTGTCGCGCAACGTCCTTGAGATACGCCGAGCCAAAGGCACTTTCGTGCGAGAGAACCCGGGCATGTCTGACGATCCGCTGGGTCTCTCCTTTGCCGAAGATAAGGATAAAATGATACGCGACCTGCTGGAGCTGCGCATCCTGCTGGAATGCTATGCCGCACGTCAGTCGGCTTACAACGCCACGGCGGAGCAGACGGCGCGCATGAGGGAGCTCGCCGGCGCTATCGACGCCGCCGAGAGCGATGCCGAGCGCACCAGGTACGACATAGAGCTGCACAAGTGCATCGCCGTAAGCAGCGGCAACAGCGCCATATCCACCGTGCTGCCCGTCATACGTTCCAACATGGAGCACTTCAACCGCCTGGACTTCGAGCGTGAGTGGGACGTCGTCAACTCCAGCCATTGTGCCATCATAACCGCCATAGAGCAGCGCAACCCCATGCTTGCGGAGGCCGAAATGGTCAAGCACCTCTCCTATGTGACGGAAAAGATGGATTCTATAAAGGGCAGAGAAAGCGACGAAAGTTCCAAATGAACCAATGCCGCCGGGCCTACTAAGGCTCGGCGGCATTATGCTTGCATTCATACCATGTTAAAATGTTTCAGCGCATCAATGATTGCCAGCTCTTTGTTCTGAGGGCAGACTGGTACTTTAGCATCCTGGGATTTGGGCTTATTATAACTTTCGCCGACCTCAAGCCCGAGCTTGCGCTTTACCTGGGATATGTATAGGTTTGAAACATTCAAGCCGCTGTGCTCACGCACATATACTCTGATTTCCCGATAAGTCGACCGAGTCTCAACCGATGTGGCGTCCAATTCATCCAGGCCGAGCTCGACATCTATGTAGTCGTCAGGCTTTTGTTGGCACAAAAGCATTACCGTCTCAACTTGCTGTTCGTTGTCCAAACTGATATTCATATCTTCCTCGATGATAGGCAACCGGAACTTGATGGATTTCAGCCACTGGCCATTGGGCTGACGCTCCGGGTAAATCTGAATTTCAGAGATCAGTTCCTCAATCAGCTGCCGTTTCTCTCTGTCGTTCATCTTTCCATAGAGTTGATCGAAGTAAACTAGAACCTTGTAGATATTATCGCCGGTCAGCTTTTCTGCCTCAATGGTCTGTTTCTTGGCTCTGGCTGCAATCAGCAGAGACTCCAATTCTTCAATCTTATCATACATCCCATAGAGCCGATCATCAAGGTCTGATTTCCGCCTGCCGTAATGCCGGTCGTCTGGGTCAAGAGAGTCGATTTCTTCAATTAGCTTGGATTTGGTGGAATAAGCCTGACGAAGCTGTTTTTCATAGTTACTGATTTCCTGCTCAATCGCCGTGGTATCGACTTTCATGTTGATCTTTTCCTGCATCATCGCCGCAAATTTGGGATTGCTGACCAGCTTACAGATTACCTCCGCCACAGCATCGTCCAGCAGCTCTTTCCGAATTTGCTTCTTGTAATCGCATTTATGCCCACGGGTCATAGAGCGATGTTTGCAGCCATAGTAGTAGAAATCCTTGTATTTGCTGCCGTCCGCTTTCCGTTTCACGCACTTATTACCATACATTCCAACACCGCATACGGGACACTTTACAATGCCGGACAACAGGTGAGTGCATTCGTTTTTCCCTTTGTTGACGTGTTCATACCGTTTGGCTTGAGCAGCCAACTTGACCTGTGCTGCCTGCCATACATCCTCGGGGATAATGGCCTCATGCAGACCATCCACCAACAAAAAGTTTTCTTGTTCTACCAAACGGTACTCATTTCTGGTTCCATGCACCTTTTCGGTTTTTCGCCTGCCATAGGCAATCTTACCGCAGTAAACCGGATTTTTCAGAATCATGCGGATCAGACGGGCATCAAAAAGAGGGTTTTTCCCGTTCTGGCGCTGGACTTTGCTGATCCCATGGTTTTCAAGATATTTTGCAATTCCATTTGCGCCGGAATCGGTTGTAACATACTGCTCATAGATGGTGCGAATCGCCGGAGCTTCCTCCTCGTTGATTTCCAGCTTGCCATCCACCAGTTTATAGCCGTAGGGGGCAAAGCCGCCGTTCCACTTGCCCTCTCTGGCCTTTTGGATACGACCTTCCATGGTTTGGACACGGATGTTTTCACGCTCAATTTCCGCCACTGCCGATAGGACGGAAATCATCAGCTTTCCCGCATCTTTGGAGGAATCAATACCATCCTCCACACAGATCAGGTTGACGCCAAAATCCTGCATGACCTGCAAGGTGGAAAGGACATCCGCCGCATTTCTGCCAAAACGGGACAGCTTGAATACCAGAACAAAGGAAACGCCGTCCTTGCCGGTTTTGATGTCCTCCATCATCTGGTTAAATTGCGTACGGTCTTCAATCGATTTACCGGATTTTCCTGCATCCTCATATTCGTGAGCAATTTCATAATCATTAAATTCTGCAAAGGCTTTCATGCGGGATTTCTGGGCATCCAGCGAGTAGCCGTCAATCTGCATGGCGGTAGACACTCGCGTATAGGTATAAACTTTTATATTTTCTTTCGCCATGGTCCTCCCTCGCTTATACTGCTCAACAGTTCCTTATGTATTTTCCAAGGGAAGCATTTCTACCCTTGGAAAACTTATTTGGACACTTATCTCACGATTATTGTATCATGCTGCTTTTTGCAATTCAATATTTTCATTGTAAACTTTTTTGCTTGTGTTGTGGTTTGCGGATTTATCCTCGGGAAACACCGGATCAGGCAAAGAATCCAAGTCCAGCTCCCCAGCATATTTTTCAATCATATTTGCCAGTAAAACGGCAAAGCCGTTCCACTCATCTATCATAGGCATTCATCCTCCGTCTGTCCGGTTTGTGCATATACTCCGCCAGCACTTCTTTTGGAATGCGATTCAGTACAGCCACAGCGTCAGCATAGTCCCGCCGCAGCTTGGCATCGGCCAGTTGCTTCAAAGTGCTTTCCTGGGTTGCTTTTTCCAGGGAATGCTCCAGCTGAGCGTTCTCCTGTTTCAGCTTTTTGTTCTCCACGGTGGTTTCCGTAAATGCCACCTGATACTTCTTGATGGTGCTGTGCATCTGCTCCACAGCCGGGATATACTTGTCCAGCAGAGCTGCAATCTCGGCAGCTCTGCTTTTTGCGTTAAAGGCTCCAATGCCGGACAACAGCTCCTCCAGCTTGGCTTTTTGCTTGGTCAGTCGGGTCATCTCTTTGAACACTCTGGGCGGGATGTGGTCATGTCCAGTCTGGCTGGCACTTTCCCCACGCTCCAGGTCGGGATATTTTCGCACCATGTGTTCCCAGAACTTGTCCTGCCACTGGGTCAGCTTTTTCTTATTTCCCACGATCTCCTTGGCGCTGAGCCTGCCATCCGCAGTCAGCGGGACAAAAGAAAGGTGCATATGGGGCGTTTTCTCGTCCATATGCACCACAGCAGATATGATTGTTTTGGAGGCTTGGTTTTGCTGGAGAAAGGTCAGCGCCTCTTGAAAATAGGCTCTGATCTCGGATTTTTTCTTTCCCTGAAAGAACTCCGGTGTGGCAGTTACCAGGGCTTCCACTACCCGAACACTGTCTGACCGGGTACGGCAACCGGCTTCTTTGATCTGCCGCTCTGCCTCCGCACGATATTTTCGCTGCGGCTCGATCAAATGGAAATTGTACTGGCTCCTACTGATGTCCACATCGGGGTTGCTGGCATATTTCTCTTTGGTGCGCTCGTTGTGGGCTTCAATGTTCCCAATCTCCGGCCCTTTGTACTTGGCAAATCGAAGAATGGCATATTGCGGCTTGCTCATACGTTATCCCTCCGTTTCTGCCAGACCAGTTCATAGCCCAGCACATCGGCCAGCTCCACGACCTCCTTGTAGCGAATAGATTCCCGCTGGAGCTTGGCCGACAGGTTGGAAACACTATCCGACCAGCCGTATTCTTCATGGAGCCGGTCAACTACCTCCTGCATGGTGTATCCCGCCCGGACGATCTGTGCCTTAATCTCGTTGCGTACCGTCATCATCAAAAATCCTCCTAAATTTACTTGATAAAAAAGCGAAGCTGGCACGCCCTCTGGCATAACCGCTTCGCTGGTTCGTAAAAAATTCCCTTGTCACCAAATCCGTTCAAAATTGCCGGTGTGATGTCCTGTCCATAAGCCGCACCTTTGAACTTTCCCGTTCCGTGTGACTTGGCTTAAAACCGTGCATTTTCCCATGATTCCATGCACCCGGTTCACCGGGACGAGAAACACGGTTTCGCAAAATGATTTCTTCTAACCGTCAAATACTTTCCGATTCTCACTTGCCTTAATTTATCCCTCCATTTTTGTTGGTAATTTTGACCCATAACCGCTGAATTGCTATAAAAGGGCGAACAACGGTCAATCAAAGTGTACGTACGTACAGCGTCCGCTCCCCGATATTAGCGCCGCCATTCCTCCGGTACATCTTCCGGTACGTACGTACGCATCGAATCGCCTGAAAACACCGACATATTATTTCTCACCAGCACCTCGATGCCCAGAAAGCCGCGCACTCGCCGTCCGGCAGCATTGGTCACATTGTTGCAGTATTCCAGATTGTAGCGGTTCTGGCAGGCAATCAGGGCTTCGCTGAAGCTGCGGGGCTTCAGGGCGGTCAGGCTATTTTCGGCACAGTAGATCTGGTATGCCTCGTACAGCTCTTTGGAGCTGGCAGAAGCGTCGGCTTTCAGGTGGATATACCCGTCCGAGTCCAGGAAATCAAAAATATTGTTGTTGTCCCGCTTGACGGCCTCCCGATTGTCTTTTGTGCGCTGGCTCTCGGTGAACTTGAAATTGTTGGCGGCCAGCCGCTGCAATCCCTCAAAAGCCCACAGCAGAATGCCCTCCACCTCGGCTTTCATCTTCTCCGCAAGGTCGGGATCATCTATACGGCCAGCAGGCTTTTCTTTTGTGGTCAGCACCAGCTGGCGGCGGTAAAATCCGTCGCTCCGATCAAACAACGCCTGTAAATCCCCGTTGGAGAAGGCCAGCAGCCGGGCGCACATCCAGCCCTGATAGCTCTGCTTGCCCTTGCGCTCCAAATCCATCTTGCCCTGGGCGGTGA
>ENA-OZIL01000845-OZIL01000845.1-human-gut-metagenome-genome-assembly--contig:-NODE-845-length-12892-cov-17.379995_pt1 | contig 12892 bp, 16 predicted proteins | sample MGYA00244057_ERZ653706 | MGnify/ENA primary metagenome ERZ653706 (study PRJEB26926, sample SAMN06165266) | human gut metagenome | biome: ENVO:00009003; feature: ENVO:2100002; material: ENVO:00002003...
TGCCAGATGGCGGCACTGGCCGTGCGATATTTCGACAATGACAGCCGTATCGTGGGCGCTGCGAACCTGAACCTGCTGTTGCAGCAGGCACTGAATCCTTCGGGCCCGAGCCTCAATCGCGGCGGCTATACCTATCGTCAGGGCGATCGTGTGATGCAGCAGCGCAACAACTACGACAAGGATGTGTTCAACGGCGATCTGGGTTATATCCGGGAGGTGGATACGGAGGAGAGGATGCTGACGGTGGATTTCGACGGCAAGAAGGTCGAGTACGATGTCACGGAACTCGACGAACTGACGCTGGCCTACGCCACGACGATCCATAAGGCCCAAGGGTCGGAATACCCGATCGTCGTCATGCCGGTACTGATGACCCACTTCGTGATGCTCCAGCGCAACCTGATCTATACGGGTATTACGCGCGCCAAAAAGATCTGCGTGCTGATCGGCGCAATGAAAGCCTTGGCCTATGCCGTCCGCAATATGTCCGTGCTGAAACGCAATACGAGCCTTCGGGAGCGGTTGAATCCCTCCCTGACGACCGACGGGAAACTCCGGGGCTGAATCTTCGACAGGGCTGCCGTCATTTCCTCCGCCGGTAAGGTCGAAACCGCCGGGACAAAAAAGGGTGTCCTTCGAAAGAACACCCTGCGTCATGCGATGAAAACGAGCTATTTGGCAGCTGCCGCAAGCGACGTTTTCCGGAATTCCTTGAGTTTCTTCTCAAGCTCCAGCGACACCTTACGGGCGCGCAGTCCCGCAGCTTTGTTGTTTTTTCCCGCCTGAAGCTCTGCGTCGGTCTTGAATGCCGCATACAGCTCGTCGATAGTCTTTACCAGTTCATTCATGGTCGTATGGAATTTAGTAGTTTAACACGATCCAAAAATAGATATTTTTTCACAAAAACAGCTTTGTGATGCTATTTTTTTCGGCCGGTTCCCTCGGTGCACGGCATTCCATTCCCGAAAGAATTTTTCTGCGAGGCTCCTTCGGGTTCTGCATGCCGGGTTCATATGCGGTATATGTCCGTGCTGCCGGCTTACAACTCCAGATTCCACTGCCGTCTGTGCTCCAAGAACGCTTCCCGGGTTCTGTCGTCGAATTCCGAGAGATCCTTCTCCGTAAGGATTCCGTTATAGAAAAGGCTGAATACCGTCAAAGCATAGCGGGAGCCGTTCAGACCGTCATACTGACGACTTATATCTTTGTCGAATGTCTGTATGCTCTTATATATTTCCAAATATTTCTCATGGCAGGACTGCGCTTTTTCATCCTGCAGGAGTCGTTTGAGTTTCGCCAGAAAGGTACAGCATTCACGCTCCAAGGCCCGGCTTATGAGTGTTCGGGCAATTTTCTTTTGGCTTTTATCCAATTCTACCATACAGCTTTCGGAGATTATGTTTTTCAGGACTCCAAAATAATTATTTTCGGTCTATTATACAAATATACAAACCGGATATCGGCCCGCGGGAAAAATTGCTAAAACGGGCGGCGATATAAGAAACGCAAATTCTCGAGGATGAACCGCCGGAAGCTGAAAAACCGGGGCACGGCTTGCTGCTTTCGAAAAGAATCCGTATTTTTATCCTGTGCAAAATACCGCAAGCACAATTTTGTCAGCTCCGGATACTGTTGGGAAACGGTGTCCGGAGTGTTTATACCGTCATATGGGAATACCGAAAACTCCCTCCAAAGACACTTTTCATCTACCCGTACAGGCCGTTGTGTGAGATCACGACAGCTCTCTTCAAAACATAAAAAATTCCGTCGTGAACAACGGAACGCGTCAGCATATCGGTACATCGTAAATCTCCATCTTTAGGATTCTCCGAAAGAACAGAGCCGTCCGGAGCGATATTTATCGTATATGCATCGGGGCGACACGTATAAAAAACGAATTTCGAGCGCGAGACAGCCGGGCATTTTATTCCCCCGAAAACAGGACATACAACTTTCCCGTTTTCCGGACATTCCATGTTTTTACCCGGCCTTTGCGAGTCTTCTTGCCATATGGCTAAATAATGAGCCGGTGCAGGCGATAGACGTAATAGTCTACGGCATGTAGGCCGGCCACGAAACCTTTTCCGTGTACCCTTGCTGCGAGTCCTGCGACGCCCGAAATCCCGTATGTGACGCAACACATTGATAAAACCGTGGCACGCAAGCGCCCATGGGCTCCGTGCCGGAACATGGATACGGTCGAGCGTGTCTTTTTGGCCTCCGGCAAGACACTGGTGAAACTTAAATCGGAATAGATATATTCACATTGCCATTGCCTGGCAAGTAAATTCTCCTCCCCACGGTTTAGGAATGTTTCATCCATGAATTTCCGAGAGGTGCCCGGCATATTCTCCGACTCCTTGCAGAGCAGGCAGGCCGTGAAAACCGTTAGCAGTATGAATACCGATTTACGCATTCCGATAAACTGAATCTATTACAAAATTAACTGTTCGTATGGAACCGGCAAATTTTCCGGAGATATATACCGGAAACGGAGATGAATCCAACCGAATGCAGGATATTGCCGGATGCTTCGATCCGATTATACCCAGAAATGACGGGTTTCAATATGACATCGAAGCTGCTGCTTCCGATGTTTGTCACGGCAAAGATAAATGGAAATTACCTATCCTGCCGGTTGCCCCGGGAAAGATAATCCCGGGCCGGTCGGCCGGGCCTCCCTCTCCGGCTCCGGGACGGAAAAATCATCCTCGCCGGGGCTGCGGTATTTTTCCGCCCCTGCACCTGCGCCGCGGGCTTATGAATCTTCCCGAGGCAACCGATCCGTTCGGGATATAAAGCCTCATAACATATTATTCATTGCTTGCGCGATAAAAACAATAAAATTCGTGCGAGCAGAAAACACGTGAGACACACGGTAAAAACTGTTACATGTTATGCAGACTGCGAAAGCAAATTCGAAATCGAAGCAGAGCGGTAAGACCGCAGTTCGGACGCCGGCCGTTTCCGAGGCCGTTGCGGCGCAAGCGCAAGACCCGGTTGCAGCCGGGAGTCCCGACATGAAACCCGCCGAACCGCAGGCAACGGATATCGGAGCTGTGAATCCTGTCGCAGAAACCAGTCCTGCCGAACAACCGGCAGCCCATCCCGAGACGGATGTCCGGCTGCTGGATCTGAACAAGATCGTCAATTCGACCTACAATCCCCGGAAAAACTTCCGTGAGGATACGCTGCTGGAACTTGCCGAGAGCATCAAACAGTCGGGCGTACTGCAGCCTATCTGCGTGCGTCCGAAGGACGAGGGCTTCGAGATCGTCTACGGCGAGCGCCGCTACTGGGCCGCGGCCATGGCGAATCTGAAATTCATTCCGGCCCTTATCCGGGAGTTGTCGGACGCCGAGGCCGAGGATGCCGCCATCACGGAGAACCTGCAGCGCGAGGACGTGCGTCCGCGCGAGGAGGCCGCTGCCTACAAGCGGGCCTTGCAGTCGGGGCGGCATACGATCGAGAGTCTCGTGGGCAAGTTCGGCAAGTCGGAAGCCTACATCCGCTCGCGACTGAAACTCTGCGAGCTGATCGATGCCCTGGCCGGGATGCTCGACAAGGAGGATATTTCGGTGGGCGTCGCTACGGAGATCGCCAAATATCCCGCCGACATCCAGCAGGAGGTCTACGACGATCATTTCGCCGAGGGGTGTTACAGCTCGTGGAAGACCGCGCGGATCAAGGAGATCGCCCGGCGGCTCTACGAGCGTTACATGACCAAGCTGGAAAGCTACAACTTCGATAAGACGGAGTGCCTTTCCTGCCAGCACAACACGGCCAATCAGGTGTTGTTCAAGGACGAATGTACGGGCGGTTGCGCGGGCTGCCAGAACCGCGAGTGCATGATCCGCAAGAACAACGAGTTTTTGGTACAGAAAGCCGTGAAACTCCTGAAGGACGACCCGCATACGACGCTGGCTACGGACGGCGAAACTCCTGCCGCAGTACTCGAAGCTCTTGAGAAAGAGGGCTATCACGTCGAAGAGCTGGAATACAGCGTTTATCACTACGATAAAGGCCCTCAGATGCCCGACGCTCCACAAGCCGAGGAGTTCGAGTCAGAAGAGGATTTTACTGAGGCTAAGGAGGAGTACGAGGCCGAAATGGCGGCGTTTGCCGAAGAAACTCAGCGGTTGGAGTTCGACATCTCGGAAGGACGGGTGCGCAAATACGCCATCATCGGCAACCTCGATATTGAAATCCGCTACGAAGAGATCGAGGACGAGGAGCGGGAAGTGACGGTAAACGAGGGGCAGGACGATGAGCATAAGGTCTTCGTCACCGTCGTCCCGCCTTCTCCGCTGGAAGGGCTGATGCAGCAGGATCGCCGCAACCGGGAAATCTGCTACGAGCATATCACGACCGATATGAAGCGTGTCTTTCTCGATGTGAAGGTTGCGAACAAGCCCTTGCAGAAAGAGGAGCAGCAGATGTTCTACTACGCCGTGATGCAGCGCGTAATGAGCGACTCGAAACTCCGTCAGTGCGGTTTCCGACCCAAGGAAGGCTCTTACCTGACTGACCGGGAGCAGTTCGCCGCGGCGGGTCGTATCACGGCCAAGCAACAGGCGGCGCTGGTTCGCGCGTATCTGGTGGACTACTTCCGCTCGGCGGCTCCGGAGTACGGATGTACGGACGAAACGCTCCTGACGGGAATGATGTGCCGCTTTGCGGATCTGAACTTCTCGGAGCAGAGCCAGAAGGTGCAGCAGGAGTATCTGAAAGTCTACGAGCGTCGCAAAGCCCGTCTTCAGGAACAGATCGACGCTTTGCAGGCAAAAGCCGAGGCCGAGGAGATGGCGGTTTCGATGCAGGAGGCACCGGATGCCGAACCGGAGATGCCCGAGCTGCTGCCGGACGAGACGCCCGCTATAGAACCCACCCCGGAGCCGCTGATTATTCCTATGGACCCGGATATCGAACCCGACACCCGAATGCCGGAGGAGATGAAAACGGCGGCATAGTAACAACATGAACTAAATAACCGACGGAGCAGACATAGCCTGCTCCGTCTTTTCATTATTATTGCTATGAATAAGATTTCAGAGATTCCGGAACAAGAGTCCATTCCGGAAAACCCGGCAGTCGAAACGTCCGCCGATCCATGGCGCTGCGAAGAATGCGGTTCGCTCGAAGTGTCCTACCGAACATGGGTGGACAGCAATACGGGACAAGTTGCACCGGCAGCTCCCGAGCAGGATGATTTGTGGTGCGACGGATGCGAAGAGCACACGTACCAGATCCGCGAAAGCGAATTGATGTCCGATACGGTCGAGCCGTGGTGGAATGACGGAACGACAGAAGAAGACCGGGAAATTATCACCGGACTGAATCCGGAAAATTTCAGCCCGAAGGATGATCGCAAGGCTTTCCGCGACGCCTGCGACATGTGGTGGAACGGCAGGACGAACGACGAGAAGATCCGTCTCTGGCGGCAAGCTACCGCTCCGGAGGAAGAATAACGTAAAGATAAGAGCCATGAATAAGAATCTGATTGAAAAGATCGCTCCGCAGTTGACGGAGCTGATGATAAAGAAAATGGAGACGCTCACCGAGGAGTGGCGCAAGCCGTGGATCGCCGACCTTGCGCACGGTCTTCCGCGCAACCTGCGCGGCACGCCCTACCGGGGCGGGAATATCCTGATGCTGCTGTTCCTCTCGGAGATCGCAGGCTACAGTACGCCGCTTTTTATGACGTTCAAGCAGGCCAAGGAGGAGGGTCTGAACATCCTCAAAGGCTCCGGTTCGTTCCCGGTCTTCTTCTGGAAACTGTATATCCGCCATAAGGAGACCCGCAAGAAGATTGAGTTGGCGGACTATTACCGCCTGCCGCAGGAGCAGCGGCGGCAATACGACGTGCTGCCCGTGATGCGCTACTACCCGGTCTTCAACATCGACCAGACGGATATGTCGGAACGGCAGCCGGAGCGCTACGCTTCGCTTACGACACCGGCCGAACAGAAAGACTACTCGGACGGTCTGACATGCGAGGTGCTCGATCGGATGCTGGCGGAGCAGTCGTGGCTCTGTCCCATCCTGCTCAGATCCGGCAACAGGGCGTCCTATTCGCCGACGCTCGACCGGATCGTCTGCCCCGAAAAACGGCAGTTTCCGGAGAGTGCGGCCTTTTGGACCACGCTTCTTCACGAGGTCACTTATCCTAACTTTTATATTATTCCAACTAATCGTGCAATCGCCTGATATATAGACAGATTATCAGATAAAAGTTTGGATAATAATCAAAAGTTATTCGAGTTATTTTAATCCCAGTATTTCAGCTAAAGAATCTGATTTCTTCACCTTTTTCCACTTCTTTGCAATATTTTTTGCTACGTCATCTTCAAGAGTTGCCAGTGCTTTTGCTTTTTGAGCATTTGAAACAGCTACATAACTCTTGGTCGTTGTAGATATATTCTCATGCCCGAGCAGCTTTTGTATCATTAATACGTTTAGATCTTCTTCTAACCAATGTGTAGCTCTGGCAGAACGTAAATTGTGACAATGTATATTTTCCGGCATCTCTGAACACGTCGCATGAGCTAATCTGGCATAAATTTTCAAACGTTTATTAATAGCTTCGGGACTTAGTTTATGCCTATTGCCATTATAATTTGAATAAAACAAATATTCGTCTTTATTAGGTGTATCTCCGTGAAACATATGCACATACTGTCGAATTATTTTCACGACTTCTGGCAGTAGATATATATTGCGCAGTTTCGTACCTTTTCCCCATACCGTAATATAATTCTTGCCATCATGTTCGCCAATATGTAGGTCGTCAAGTTTTAGTGATAGTAATTCGTCGATACGTGTGGCTGTATTGTATAGCAGAGTAAATAAAGCAAAATATTGTCTTCCTGTTCTTGTTTTCAAATCAATAACGCCGAAAAAGGCTTTCATTGCCTTCTTCGTGATTTCAAGTATGCTTCGCTGCGGTTCTTTCATCCGTTTGACCGCTTTTGAATCATATTCGACGTTAATAAAGCGGATATCTTTGTGACTTAAATATTTTAGGAAGGATCGGAGGCATGCGAGTCGGTGATTACATGTTGAGTTACAGGATTTTCTTTTGGTCTTCAGCCAAAACATCCATTCATGTATAAATGCGATGCTAAAGCAGTCTGACGACATCGTTTCGCATGAAATACCTTTCTCAGATTCAAGAAAGTTGACATATAATGCAAGTGCGTCTGTATAAGCCTTTTGAGTGTGTATGCTACTCGACCTTTGTAGTGGTAGGTATGTTACTATCCATTCGTGAACGGCAGAAATAATAATAGTTGCCTCAGTTTTATTCTTCTTCATTCGTATAGTAGTCGGTTAAGTCAGGAAGTATTTCTGTTAGCCCCGAACCACTTAATTCATTAAGTTGGTCGGCAAAAAGAGGTACCAAGTTATAATAATAGGCAGTCGCTTTTATAGTAGTATGACCCATAGTGCGACTGAGATAAAGAAGTTTGTCAAACCATTCTGGGCCGACGTATTTCCACTTATTTATGTTTGTAACCGCATAATTACTCCTTAAATCGTAGATTCTTGCTTTGGCATCAGAAAACATCGTCCAAAGCCTGCTGAAATGATATGGCAGCCATGTTCTGCTGAAATGATCGCCGAACTCATTGGGGAAGAATGCTTTGCGATTAGGGATATATCGTGTGACAGCATCATCATATTGCGGCTGCAAAGTTACTACAAAAAAGTGAAATGCGGAAAGATATAGTGATAGAATTGAGTTACAAGGGTTTTGGTTGAAGTGGCGATAATCCGTGAAGCCATTACAATCCCTGCCGAAGCCAAATCCTGACGCCGCTACGTTACTTGTTCGTAACCATGCCCGAAAATGCGACAAACGGGTACGAATAGCGAAACAAGGCTCTAAGGAATAGTGAGTTATCCATAACTCATGCGAAAAATCAGGTTACGGAAAAAGATTGCGCCGTTCCTCCCCGTTTTGCGTACCAACACCGGACTCTTCACCAACTAATTTTGAAACCCAAAAATTAAGGACAATGAAGAGTACATTTTCAGTAATCTACTACCTCAAGCGTCAGGTAGTGAAAAAGGACGGGACAGTTCCCGTCATGGGACGCATCACGGTGGACGGCAGCCAGACACAGTTCAGCTGCAAACTGACTGTCGATCCGAAACTGTGGGACACCAAAGGTGGACGTGTCACGGGCAGAAGCACGGCGGCACTCGAAACGAACCGTATGCTTGACAAGATGCGGGTACGCATCAACAGGCATTATCAGGAAATCATGGAGCGTGACAACTTCGTCACGGCGGAGAAGGTGAAGAACGCCTTTCTCGGACTGGAACACCGCTACCACACGCTGATGCAGGTGTTCCGCCAGCACAACGAGGACTACGAGAAGCAGGTGGAGGCAGGCATGAAAGCCAAAGGCACGCTGCTGAAGTACCGCACCGTTTACAAGCACATGCAAGAGTTCCTCGACATCCGCTACCATGTGAAGGACATCGCCCTAAAAGAGCTTACCCCGGCTTTCATCTCCGACTTCGAGATGTTCCTGCGCACGGACAAGCACTGCTGCACCAATACCGTGTGGCTGTACGTCTGCCCGTTACGGACGATGGTATTCATCGCCATCAACAACGAGTGGCTGACGCGCGACCCGTTCCGCGAGTATGAAATCAAGAAGGAGGAAACAACACGCAGTTTCCTGACCAAAGATGAGATCCGCCTGCTGATGGAGGGGAAACTGAAAAACGCCAAACAGGAATTGTACCGCGACCTCTACCTGTTCTGCGCCTTCACGGGGCTGTCGTTCGCGGATATGCGCAACCTTACGGAAGAGAATATCCGCACCTACTTCGACGAACACGAGTGGATAAACATCAACCGCCAGAAAACGGGCGTGGTGTCCAACATCCGCCTGCTCGACATCGCCAACCGCATAATCGGCAAATACCGGGGACTGTGCGGGGACGGCAGGATATTTCCCGTTCCGCATTATAACACGTGCCTTGCCGGTATCCGTGCCGTCGCCAAGCGTTGCGGCATCACCAAGCATATCACGTGGCATCAGAGCCGCCACACGGCAGCCACGACGATATTCCTCTCCAACGGTGTTCCCATCGAAACGGTCAGCTCCATGCTCGGACACAAGAGCATAAAGACGACGCAGATTTACGCAAAGATAACCAAAGAGAAGCTCAATCAGGACATGGAGAACCTTGCCGCAAGATTGAACGGCGTCGAGGAATTTGCAGGTTGCACCATCTAAAAAGAAAAGCCATGAAACGTGACACAATCATCATCGAGGACAAGGCAGTCAGCGTAACCGGTAACGACGTGTGGATGACCGCCACCGAAATAGCCGGATTGTTCCATACGACCGTCCCGGCAGTGAACGCCGCCATCAGAGCCGTCCGCAAGTCGGACGTGCTGAACGACTACGAGGTGTGCCGCTACATGCAGCTTGAAAACGGGCTGCACGCGGACGTGTACGCCCTTGAAATCATCATCCCGGTCGCTTTCAGGGTGAATACCTACAACACCCACCTGTTCCGCACATGGCTGGTGGGAAAGGCACTCTCACAAGAGAAACGGCAGACATACGTGATGTTCATACAGAACGGAAAAGCCGGGTATTGCTGATTGCACATACCCCATAAGACAAGTAAACGGGTAGCACCACAAAAGGTGTCACCCGTTTACTTTTTCATGAAACCGCCTCACTCCAGCGGCTTGCGGTAGTTCGCTTCCAGTACCCCGCGCAGCCCCGTTTCCGGGTAAAGCACCTTCCCTCCCAAAAGTATGAAGGGCAACACGCGGTTGTTGCGGTATTCCTGCAAGGTGCGCCGGCTCACACGGAGCAGTTCCGACACCTCGCCGTCCGTCAGGTAACGTTCCCCGTCCAGCGGAGGACGGTAGCTTTCCAGAAATGCGGACAGCCATTTCGAGCCTTTGCGCATATCCTGCACCACAGAGGCTATCGGCTCGTCTTCCATCGTAAAAACATCGTTGTTCTCGTTCATCATAACTTCGGATTCAGTGGGTGAATAAATCAAATCATCTGCCGTGCGGATAGAGCGTGCCGACAAGCGGTATCAGCCGCTTCACCTCCTCTGGCTTGTAATAGAACCTGCGGTTTATCTGCGAGTAGCCGATAAGCCGCCTGTCACGCAGCGTCTGCAACGTGCGCGGGCTTATTCTCAACTGCCCGCAGACCTCCTCGCCCGTGAGCCATCTTTCCATGCGCCCCGTGTCGCTTTTGCGCCTCAGGGCGGCGACCTTCTCCGAGAGTGCGCCGAATGCCGCCACCATCATCTCGAAAGTCTTTTTCTCGATAGATACTATTTCCATATTCATGTCATTTAGAGTTTGCCGCAAAGGTAACGAAACGGCATACAAGACGTATCGTTTTCCGCTGAAAGGCTGCCTGTTGCGCCGTTTGACCGGGTTACGGAGCCATCTTCCGCAAAAATCTTACGTGAGTCACGTAGTGAGTTGTTAAAGCCCCTTTTGTTTATTGCCGAATTTTGTCGCAGAAACAAAAAGAAAGGACTGAACATGAAAGTGATAACAATGGAAAGTTCCGCCTACAAGGAGATGATGGCGCAGATTGCGAACATCGCAGGGTACATCCGCGAGGCAAGGGACGAGAAGAAACGGAAGCGGGAAACCGAAGACAAGCTGCTTGACACGGCACAGGCGGCGAAGATGCTCAACGTGAGCAAGCGCACCATGCAGCGTATGCGCACCGACCACCGTATCGAGTATGTGGTGGTACGCGGAAGCTGCCGCTACCGCCTTTCCGAGATACTGCGGCTATTGGAGGACAACACAGTAAGGAACGAGGAAGGGACAATAGACACCCTGTTCCACAACCACACGCTGCGCACGGGCGGCAAACCAAAAGGAAGGAGGACATAGGTCATGGAACTGCTCACACGAAACAACTTCGAGGGCTGGATGCAGAAGCTGATGGAACGGCTCGACCGTCAGGACGAACTGCTGCTGGCGATGAAGGCTGAGGGGAAACAGCCCACTATCACGGAAAGCATCCGCCTTTTCGACAATCAGGATTTGTGCATGTTGCTCCAGATAAGCAAACGCACCCTCCAACGCTACCGCAGCGTAGGCGCATTGCCCTACAAGACGCTGGGCAAGAAGACCTATTACAGCGAGGAGGACGTGCTGACATTCCTTTCCAACCATATCAAGGACTTCAAAAAGGAAGATATAGCCTTCTACAAGGCTCGTATCCATAATTTCTTTCATAAATAACCCATTAAAACATTTTTCAGATGGCAAAGAAAAAAGACGAAAAGGACGTGCTGGTAGTCCGTGACGAGAAGACAGGCGAGATCAGCGTGGTAGCCGGGCTGAACGCGGACGGCACACCCAAGCGCACCCCCGCAAAAGCGGAGAACGCGCAGAGTTTCCTGCAATTCGACCGACATGGCGACGTGCTGGACAACTTCTTCAAGAACTTCTTCCGGCAGTGCAAGGAACCCAGCCGCTTCGGTTTCTACCGCATTGCGGCAGACCAAGCTGAAAATCTCTTAGAGGTGATGAAGCAACTGCTGAAAGACCCCGAAGCGAACAAGGAGCTGCTCGCCCCTCACAAGGTGGACACCTCCGACTATGAGAAGAAGGTGCAGGAAGAGATGGCAGCACAACAGACAGAGAAACAAGAACCTCAAAAACAGGAGAACATGGAACAACGGAAAGAACAGCAACAGGACAAATCCGAACAGATGCAGGGCAAACGTGGCTACCAGCCCATCGACGAGAGTAAAATCAACTGGCAGGAGCTGGAGGACAGATGGGGCGTAAAGCGGGACAACCTTGAAAAGTCCGGCGACCTTACGAAGATGCTCAACTATGGCAAGTCCGACTTGGTAAAGGTCAAACCGACCTTCGGCGGCGAATCATTCGAGCTGGACGCCCGCCTCTCCTTCAAGAAGGACGGTGAGGGAAACATCAGCCTCGTGCCGCACTTCATCCGCAAGGAGCAGAAGCTGGATGAGTACAAGGAACACAAATTCTCCGACAATGACCGGAAGAACCTCCGCGAAACGGGCAATCTCGGTAGGGTCGTGGACATTGTGGACAGGGAAACGGGCGAGATCATCCCCTCCTACATCAGCATCGACCGCAAGACGAATGAAATCACGGACATTCCGGCAAGCAGGGTGCGCATCCCGGAGCGCATCGGCAAGACGGAAATCACCACGCAGGAGCGGGACATGCTCCGCGCCGGACTGCCCGTACGCGACAAGCTCATCGAGCGCAACGACGGCAGAAAGTTCGTCACCACCCTGCAAGTGAACGTGGAGCAGCGCGGCGTGGAGTTCGTGCCGGGAACCGGCAAGTCGCCCCGTACCGCACAGACACAGGAAACCAAAGGCGACACATCGAAAAGTCAGGCGCAGGGCGGGGAAAATGCCGCACAGACCAAGAAGGAGCAACGCCGCAACACGTGGACGAACGAGGACGGCAGCATCCGCCCCATCAGCAAATGGAGCGGCGTGAGCTTCACCGACCAGCAGAAAGCCGACTATGTGGCGGGTAAAGCCGTGAAGCTGGAGAACGTGACCGACAAGCAGGGCTTCCATGCCACGATGTATATCAAGTTCAACCCGGAGAAGGGACGCCCGTACCGCTACGACACGAACCCTGACAATGCACAGCAGGTTGCTCCGTCCAACGAGAGCCGCACGCAGGTGGCGGTGAACAACGATGGCAAGACCAACGAGGCTACAAAGAATCTGAGAGAGCCGTTGCAGAAAGGTCAGACCAACCCGAAGGACGCCCGCCAGCAACAGCAGCAGGAGAAGCCGCAGAAGAAAACGGGCAAGGGCATGAAAATGTAATCCCGTGTCCGCCACTGAATCCAAAATAAAATCCAAAGTA
>ENA-OZIL01000851-OZIL01000851.1-human-gut-metagenome-genome-assembly--contig:-NODE-851-length-12848-cov-6.941062_pt1 | contig 12848 bp, 7 predicted proteins | sample MGYA00244057_ERZ653706 | MGnify/ENA primary metagenome ERZ653706 (study PRJEB26926, sample SAMN06165266) | human gut metagenome | biome: ENVO:00009003; feature: ENVO:2100002; material: ENVO:00002003...
CCGAATGGTTTTCAAAAATCGACGCCTCCGGCGGCGCAGTATTTTTCGCTTCCGGCGTGTTTTACTACTTTTTAATCGAGCAGGTCAAAGCTCTTGTGCAGGGTATGGCAGACGCTTTTCCGGGCAGCGTGCTGGTCTTTGACGCGGCAAACCGGACGGCGGTGAAAATGATCGCCAAAACATGGCTCAAGAGCGCGAAAATCAAGGACGTGGGCGCATATTTTGCTGTTTCGGACGCGAAAAGCGAGCTTTCCCTGTGGGATAGCCGCTTGCAGGTCACCAGCCGGGGCTATATGCTGGGCTACACCGATTTGAAAGACCCATCCGTCAGCGGCTTTTTCCGTTTTCTCGCCAGGGTCGGTGATGGAATGATGAAGATGCAGATTGTAAAGATCAGATTTGGAGGCAATCAATGAAAATTCTGGTATATGGTGCAGGTGTTTTAGGGTGCAATCTGGCAAGGAATCTGTTTCACGCCGGAAAGGATGTGACCCTGCTTGCCCGAGGAAAATGGGCGGAGGAGATTAGGAGGAACGGGCTGCAAATCAAGGACAAATTCTTGCTCCGCACCTCGGTCAGCAATATTCCTGTGGTGTGAAGACAAGACAATAGAGATGTTTTCGCTGTCTTGATTTGAACACTCGAAGGGGGTGGAAGATATCAATTATCTGGTGAGTTGATCTTTGATTTAAACATAAAAACGGAGCGATTTTCTATTAAAATCGCTCCAAAATACATAATATTTGATTATTTGTGGGATAAAAAAGAGACAAACAAGCTTTTTAGACTTGTTTGTCTCTTTTGGCGGAGCGGGTGGGATTCGAACCCACGGAACCTCGCGGTTCAACTGATTTCGAGTAATCTGATTACTCATTCCGATGCCAGCAGATAGCAGAAATCAGAGGAAGTTAATGGCAGCAAAAAATCCCTAAAAATAAGGGTTTTTAGCTGCTCGTTTTATTTTTTGCAGGCGGGCGGCACAACTCCTTAAAATCGCAATTCAGCATTCAGTTTGGAAAAAAGAAGAGAACTACGAGAGAACTGCGGTGATTCTATCAAGAGTGCCATCGCAAACAACTACTTCGTAGCGAAAGCAAACACACTATTTATCCGTTTCGATTCACTGCCGTTGACTACTAAAAGTGAAAGCGGATAAAAACATGAAACGGTCTGCAACATATCAAAAGCTGTGCATGGAATACCCAGAAAAAATATCCAAAGAGCAGCTATATAAAATCTGTCATATCAGCAAAAGGAAAGCAAGCTATCTTTTGGAAAACGGGCTTATACCTTGCCAAGATAGCGGCAAGATGACGCGCAAATATACTATTGCGCTTAAAGATGTTGCGACTTTTATTGACGCGCGCAAAACAAATCCTATGAGATTTGATATGCCGCCCTCGCTCCGAACAAAGAGAAAGAGTACTTATTCCCGCATACAATTTGAATCTGATGATTTTTTCTGTGCATTGAGAACTTTCTATACCGATGTGCTGGCTGCAAATGACGGTTTACTATCTGTTGCCGATGTTTGCGCTCAAACAGGCTATGGGCGGTCAACCGTAATAAATTGGCTGACAAAAGGATTGTTACAATCACTATTCATCAGAAATCATTATCATATACCGCAAAAGTACCTAATTGATTTTTTAGCCAGCAAGTATTATTGGCGCATCGGACAAAAATCGCAAAAGCATATAAATGATTTTGTAGAGTTTGAAAAATGGCATAACAATAACAAATAAGGAGGATGAAAAAATGACCAAAGTAATCGCCCTCGCCAACCAAAAAGGTGGCGTGGGAAAAACGACAACAGCCGTCAATCTCGGTATCGGGCTTGCGCGGCAAGGTAAGAAGGTATTGCTCGTTGACGCGGACGCACAGGGTAATTTGACGGATTCGCTTGGCTGGAACGAGCCGGACAAGCTCCCCGTTTCCCTCGCCACCATCATGAGCAAGGTTATCATGGAGGAACAGATCGACCCCGACGAAGGCATTTTGCACCACGATGAAGGAGTTGACCTCATGCCCGCCAACATCGAGCTATCCGCTATGGAGGTATCGCTTGTCAACACCATGAGCCGCGAGATCGTGTTGCGGAACTATCTGAAAGAGGTTAAGGGCAAGTACGATTATGTTCTCATTGACTGTATGCCGAGCTTGGGCATGATTACGGTCAATGCGCTTGCGGCTGCGGATAGTGTCGTCATTCCCGTGCAAAGCCACTATCTCCCCGCAAAGGGAATGAGCCAGCTTTTGCAGACCATTAACCGCGTGAAGAAGAACATCAATCCCAATTTGAAAATTGACGGCGCGCTTATCACGATGGTAGACAACCGCACGAACTTCGCAAAGGAGATTTCGTCCTTGCTTCGTGAGAATTACGGGGATAAGCTCCGCGTGTTCAAAACGGAGATACCGCTTGCTATCAAAGCCGCTGAAACGAGCGCCGAGGGCAAAAGCATCTATTCCCATGACGCGCACGGCAAAGCGGCGGCGGCATACGAAGCATTGACAAAGGAGGTTTTAAGCGATGGCAGAAAGCAAGAGAAGCATAAAGCTGACCTCGCTCGATGATCTGTTCTCCACAGAGGAAAGCCGCACCGAAGCGGACAAGGAGCGTATACAGGATATTCCCATAGCAGAGATAGACGATTTCCCCAACCATCCTTTCCATGTGGATATAGACGACGCTATGCGCGAGATGGCGGAAAGCGTAAAGCGGTTCGGCGTGTTATCGCCTGCTGTAGCGCGTCAGAAGGAGAACGGGCGATATGAGCTAATAAGCGGGCACCGGCGCAAGAAGGCATGCGAGCTTGCGGGCATTGATAAAATGCCGGTAATTGTCCGCAACATGGACAGAGACGAAGCGATTATCTTTATGGTGGATTCCAACCTGCAACGTGAACGCCTTCTTCCGAGTGAGAAGGCGTTTTCGTATAAAATGAGGTTGGAAGCGATGAAAAGAAAAGCAGGTCGACCAACCCTTAATAATTATTCCCCAGTGGGGAATAATTTGCAGGAGAAACCATCAAGCCAGGAATTAGCTGACATTGCAGGCGAAAGCAAAAATCAGATATTCCGCTACATCCGCCTAACCGAACTCATACCAGACCTGCTTCAAATAGTAGACGATGGCAAAATCGCCTTTCGGCCTGCGGTAGAACTGTCATATCTAACCAAAGAGGAACAGGCATCTTTGCATGAGGCGATGGAAAGCGAGGATTGCACCCCATCGCTTGCACAGGCCATAAAAATCAAGAAGTTCAGCCAGGAGGGCAGACTGAGCGACGACGTTATACTCTCCATACTCTCCGAAGAAAAGCCAAATCAAAGGGAAGTATACAGGCTGCCCAAGGAGCGCATAGATAAATACTTTCCCAAAGGTACGCCATCCGAAAAGATAGAAGAAATCATATGCAAGGCGCTGGAGCTTTACCGCAGGCGGGAGCGCAGCAGAGAAACGGAACGTTAAGCGTCCGTGCTGACGAGCATGGGCGCTTTTGTTATGTTCAAAACATGAATCATACGCCAAGGGATAGGTCTGCCCTTTTGCCGGTATGGCTTCGGCAGCATTTGCTTCTCGTTCCCTTCCCCCTGCACCCCCAACCCTGAGTACTACCCGAAAAGCAACTGCCCGAAAAAGCATATTTACAACCAACAATTCAAGCGTCATAGGGCGCTTTTTATTATACACAAAAACATTTCTGGAGGTAAAAATGAAAACCAAACGAATCATCACGTTGGCAATATGCCTGTTGACCCTGATAGGCATATTCCAGTCAGCCCACGCGCTTGCCGCAGGAAGCACAGTCACAATCGAGAGCCAAACCAACGGCGCCTTTGACTACCTTGAGTATTACTCGAACGGTTCATGGCACGACCTGAATACGCCCCGCCATTGGATTGAACAGACAGGCGAAGTAGTCTACTGCGTGGAGCATTCCGCAGGGAACCCGCATGGCCAGACATATACCGAAACTTCCCCATCCTCCGTCTTTTCGGGGAGTACGCTTGCCGGTATAAACTCCATACTCATGTATGGCTATCCCAACAATAAACCCTCCGGCTTCACGGATGACGAAGCACGGCAGGCAACAGCAAACGCCCTGCGCTTCTGGCTTTCGGAACAAGGCGAAGGTTATTCGTATGACTTTACCAATCGCCGTTCCAACCCCAACGCAATAAGGGCCAAGAGCGGATATGAGCATGTGCTTGAATATGCCGATGAGCTGCTTGCAAAAGCCCGCGCAAGGCAGGACTTGCCCCACGGCGTAGACTTCTCCCCTTCCACCGTGCAGCTTACCGCAAGCGGAAACGGTTACGTCGGACAAACTTCGGTGCTCCTTACAAACATCAACAGCGGCTACACCCTCGATACTTCCCGTTTGCCGTCAGGCAGCAGAGTTTCGGGCTATACCGGCGGCAGAAGCGAAACGCTCACCATTACGCTCCCAGCATCGGCGGCAGGGCAGAGTTTCAACATATCTGCCGAGGGTATGGACACCCGCAGCATAGATAACATTACAGCTTACGTTCCTGCAAACGGCAGCCTGCAAAAGGTATTCCTCTGCGCCACCACCGCACAGGTCGTTGCAACGGCACAGCTTTCCGTTGGCGCACCCGAAGCCCCTAAGTACGGCAAAGTACAGCTTGTGAAAACCGGCAGGGACAATATACCGCTTGCGGGTGTAGTGTTCGGCGTATACAGCGATGCCGACTGCAAGAACAAGCTTGCGGAGCTTACTACCGACAGCGACGGAACAGCCATATCAGGAGATCTTCCGGTAGGTACCGTGTACATAAAAGAGCTTTCCACAATAAAGCCCTATGTTCTGAGCGCGGAGATAAAAAGCCTTGAGATAACCGATGGTGGAACTACGAAAGTATCGTTCAGCAATTCCGAAGCCATGGGCAAAATCCGCATTGAGAAAACGGGCGACGTGCTGACCGCCGGAGAGGCCGTTGAAACGGAATACGGCAGCGCCGCAACGCCCATATACAAAAACAAGGGCCTTGCCGGCGTTGTATACGAGGTAAATGACAGCGCCGGCAATATAGTTGCTACCATAACCACGGACAAGAACGGCATTGCGGAAACCGAGGCGCTGCCCCTTGGCAGCTATACAGTGCAGGAAAAGAGCGCTCCTGACGGATACGTGATAGACGATACTGTTCACGAAGTAACGCTGACCTTCAAGGACCAGAATATAGCCGTCGTCACAGGGACAATAAAAGCCGAAAACAAGCTGCGCACGGGCGGCGTAAAGCTGCTGAAGTATACAGAAAAGTTCAATGCCGATAAAATCAGCTTTGAAAAAGTATTAGGCAACGACTATGTGTTCGGTCTGTACACCGCCGAAGATGCCGGAGATATACCGGCAGATGTTCTGCTTGAGGTACTGACTACGGACGAACAGGGCATAGCCCAAAGCACGGTAAAGCTTCCCTATGGCAAATATTACCTGAAGGAATTGGCAACGCCGGACAGCGATATAAAGATGCTTACGGACAAGCTGCCTCTGATTATTGACAGCGAACTTAATACCCAATATGTAAGCGAGCCAATTCTCAACGAAATGTTCAAGGGAAAAATCGGCGTATATAAGTTGGACGCCGAAGATAACGAAAGAGGTCTTGCGGGCGCGGTATTTGAAGTGCGCGAGGCTTCCGGCAAGCTGGTTGACACCATTACCACCGATACCAAAGGATATGCCGAAACCAACGACTTGCCAACGGGAGAATACAAAATAAAGGAGATTACTCCTCCCCCGGGATTCATACTTTCGGATGAAATCAAAACCGTTACCATTACTTCAGAGGATAAAGAAACCGCCGTATTTGAGCTTACGAACAAGCCCAACGAAGTAACGCTTACAAAGGCTGACTTAACAACCGAAAAGCCCGTACCAGGCGCGACTGTTGAGGTTTACGGCAAAGACGGGAAGTTGTTTTACAAAGGCGTTACCGATAAGGACGGCAAAATAACAATCAGGGAGCTTCCCGCCGGAACATACATGTTCAAGGAAACCATATCGCCGGACGGCTACGCTCTGAATGTCAATACATTCTCTTTTGAAATCGATGCATACGGCAAGGTGATGGGAACCACCGCCTTTACCGATGAGCCCATCGTGCTGACCATCAAAAAGGTTGATGCCTACACCGGCAAGCCCATGGCAGGTATTTCATTCACCCTGAAGGACAGCGAAGGCAACATTGTAAAAACAAAACTGACCGATAAGGGCTATCGCATTGCGACGGAGGACGGCGAAGAAACCTTTAGCGTAGATAATAACGGCTGTGCCGAGTTCCGCTATCTGAAGGCAGGCAAATACTCGCTTGTGGAAAGCGTACCCGCAGGTTACATTGCAGAGGACAGCATTTCCTTTGAATTGACCTCTGCACACGGCATGAGTAAGCCCCTTAATCTAACCATAAACAACTGCCCCACCGCAATAAAGCTCATAAAGCTTGACGCGGATACGAATAAGCCGCTTACCGGCGCAGGATTCAGCATTAAGGTCAAAGACGGCCTTGGTTTCGCAACGCTGACATTCACAAAGCAGGCTGACGGCAAGTACATCTTCGATAAGGACGGCAAGGACACAGTCCTTATGGTCGATAACAACGGCGAGGTTATAATCCTTGGCATGCCGCTTGGGGCTGTATGGATAGAAGAATCCGTTGTTCCGGCAGGCTACTTCCCTGTCACCGCCCGTAAAGCGGAAATCACGAAAGAAACCTCGGCGCTGTCGCCCATGGTAATCAAAGTGCCAAACAGCAAAAGCGTCAAGCTGGGGCTGGATAACGACTGGTGGGAAATCCCCGCCATGATCGCTGGCGCGGTGCTGCTGCTCGGCGGCGCAGTAGTTTTGTATGTGCGGAGAAAGAATAAATAAGAACTAGCAAAAACACGCAGGAGGGCGGAAAACGCCCTCCTGCCCATGAATATCGGCTTAACCTGTTTGCCATGTAACAGTTGCATCTCGCCATTGCAGGCAGCGCAGAAAAAACTGAAATCATTAGCAAAACAGAATAAGGACAGACACCATAACTATGAGATCACAGAAGCGCGTGAGAGATCATGCGCTCTTTTGCTATACAAAACACCGAGAAGGAGAAAGCGAATATGACAGAAGAACTGAAAAACGCTGGATATACCATCATTGAAAGTTTTACCGTAGGCGAACAGGGCTTTGCGCTTGGGCATAGCGATACTGTGCCAGCCCCGTATGTCACATGGCAGTATCGTGCAGCTGCCCCCGATCATTTCTTCTGGGGGCATTATATGAATTCAAAGGAAGCGGCATATGCGGATTATCGGAGCAGGATAAAGGGCGGGATAGAATACGTTTCGAAACGCATACAGCCGCAGTGCGCAAAGAAACGCGACGAGCCGGGGAGATAAGGAGGTGCAACTGTGGCAACAAAACTGCAAAACATATCCGAGCTTGCGCGTCAGACAACGGAGCGGCTTACGCAATCCGTTGACAACTGGAAACGCTTTCTCGATTCCGCCGCATGGCTTTATAAGTACCCGTTCCATGAACAGGTCTTGATTCATACGCAGAGACCGGATGCAAAAGCCTGTGCTCCCATCGAGCTTTGGAACAGCAGATTCAGACGTTGGGTGAACAGGGGCGCAAAGGGCATCGCGCTCATCGACGACAGCGGGCACAAGCCCGCTCTGCGGTATGTATTCGATGTGTCCGACACCAACACACGTTACAATATCCCGTTTCGGCTCTGGCAGACAAAATCCCAATACACGGCGCAGATCATTGAGGAGCTGCAAAACCATTTCGGGGACACGGGCGTGGAGAACGCCGATATCGCTGCCACCGTACTGGGCATATCCATCAACGCCATATCGGACAACTACCGCGATTATTACGAGGAGCTTCTCAAAGCGGCGGACAACAGCGCACTCGCGGATATAAGCGATGACGAGATAAGCTCGACCTTTGTGCTTCAGCTCATGACCAGCGTTTCCCATACGGTCTTGGTGCGCATGGGCATCGACCCCGCCGCTATATTTCACGGCGATGAATACGAGAGCATAAGGCTGTTCAATTCGCCGGATACCATAGTCCAACTTGGCACGGCGACCAGCGACATTTCGGAGATGATCCTGCGGCAGATCGAGCGCAGCGTCAGAAGCATGGAACGGCAGGAGCGCGGCACACTTGCAAACGTAGAGCCGGTATTGCAGAATGAAGGCAGAAACAGCGAAAGGAGCGATGAAAATGGAACTCAGTTACAGGCAGAACGGGGACTACCTGATTCCCGATATCAAAATGGACGATCAGCCGGCGGGGATGATCGGCAAATACGGCAGAATGCGGAAGACGTTTCTCAAGGAGCATCGGAGCGGGACTTACAACTCCCTGCTGCTTCAGAACAAGCTGACGGAGCATCTGTTGGAGATCGACAGGACGGCGCGGGAACAGGTCGAACAGACGATGGCGCAGATGGCACAGACCGAGAACGTGACCGAGAAGATGAAAGCCGAGAATCAGATGCTCTGGATTCAGCGAATGAACAGCATTCGGCAGAGAGCCGAGGAGACGGTACTGAACGACCTGATTTACGCATAACCGAATATAGTCTGTTCCCAACCTTAGAGGAACAGTTACAGCGCATCGAAGAAGCGGAAGCACAAAAGCTTTCCGCTTTTTCTGTTTCACAAGCAGATCTCGATAACGAACTTTGCAGACATGGAAGCGGATTTGCTCAGGGAAAGTTTCGCATCTATAAGTTCTTTGAGGATATGCCTTCCTCAGATGCGGCTATTACATTTCTCAAAAAGGAATATGGCATCGGCGGCCACTCGCACACCTACCTGAATGGGGAAAGTGGTTTTGTAGACCATGACGGCAAGGGGATTCACTTCTCCAATCATAACTACAAGGAAAAGCACACCATAACTTGGAAAGCCGTAGCGCGAAGGCTTCGTGAGCTGATTGCCCTTGACCGATACCTGACCGAAAAAGAAAAGGCGTACCTTCCCGAATATGAAGCGAAGGAAGCAGAACGACGATTGCAGCTTGCAGAGGAAGCAGCGGCAAGAGAAGCACTCCGTGCAGCAGCTGCTGCAATGGACGAACGCAGGAAAAATGCCCAATATGCGTTCTCGCTCGGAGATGCTGTGCAGCTTGGCATGACCACATATACCATCCTCGGATACGATGAAACCACCGTCAGCTTATCTGACCCAAAATACCCCTTGCTCTCCGAGGACATGCCCCGCGATGTGTTTGAGCAAAGGCTTAGGGAAAGCCCCGCAAATGACCGTCTGATTGCCGAAGCACAGGGAGCAGAGCCACAGCCCGGGCCGGTAGCCGAAACAGTTGAAGTCATTCCCGCAGAGGAAAACCACCTGCCCTACGATGTTGTTATTCAAACCATTCGTACCGAGGAGCGGGAGCCTGCAAAACCTGCCGAGAAAACCAACTTCCGCATTACGGACGACGCCCTCGGTCATGGCGGCCCGAAAGCGAAGTTTCGCATGAACATGGATGCGATACGGACACTGCAGACTATCGAGTTTGAACAGCGCCTTGCAACGCCCGAAGAACAGGAAGTCCTTTCCAGGTACGTGGGCTGGGGCAGTCTGCCGCAGGTATTTGAGGAAAGCAACGCAGCGTGGGCAGATGAGTTCCGGAAACTCTACGAAACCCTGTCCCCAGAGGAATACGAAGCCGCTCGTGCTTCCGTACTGAACGCACACTATACAAGTCCCACAGTCATCAAAGCGATGTACGCTGCGATTGAAAAGATGGGCTTCCGCATGGGCAATATTCTGGAACCCTCCTGCGGTATCGGCAATTTCTTCGGCTTGCTTCCCGAAAGTATGGCGGGCAGCAGGCTCTACGGCGTGGAACTCGACAGCCTCACAGGCAGAATTGCAAAGCAACTCTATCAAAACGCCAACATCGCCATACAGGGATATGAAGCGACCTCGCTTCCTGACAGCTTCTTCGATGTTGCCATTGGCAATGTTCCCTTCGGCGATTACGGTGTAGCGGATAAGCGTTACGACAGGAACAGGTTTCTGATCCACGACTATTTCTTTGCAAAGACCTTGGACAAGGTGCGTCCCGGCGGTATCGTCGCATTCGTCACTTCATCGGGGACGTTGGATAAAAAGAACCCCGCGGTTCGCAAGTATATTGCACAGCGCGCCGATCTTCTCGGCGCGATTCGCCTGCCGAATAATGCCTTCCTTGCCAATGCGGGCACGGGCGTTGTTGCGGATATACTGTTCCTGCAAAAGCGCGACCGCCCCATAGAGATTGAACCCGACTGGGTACACCTCGGCAAAACCGACGGCAAATTTATCATAAACCAATATTTTGTGAATAACCCCGGCATGATACTGGGCGAACTCAGCGAAGAAAACACGCAGTACGGTAAACAGGCCGTTACGGTAAAGCCTATTGCGGGCGCGGAATTGCCGGAGCAGCTATCCGATGCGATAGCCAATATTCATGCCAAAATCACCGAGCCCGAACAACTTGAGGAAGCCGAAGAAAACATAGGCGAAAGTATCCCCGCCGACCCGAATGTACGCAATTTCAGCTTCACCGTGGTAGACGGGGATATCTATTACCGCGAAAACTCCGTAATGCATAAGGTTGAGCTGTCCGTTACCGCAGAGAACCGCATTAAAGGCATGGTCAAAATCCGCGACTGTACACGAAAGCTGATTGAATATCAGCTGGAAGGCTATTCGGATGATTTAATCAGGCAGGAACAGCAGACCTTAAACCGGCTTTACGATGAGTTTACATCGCAATACGGCCTGCTGAACAGCCGCGCCAACAATACTGCGTTCTCTGATGACAGTTCTTATTGCCTGCTCTGCTCCCTTGAGGTTCTTGATGAAAACGGCGCATTGGTGCGCAAGGCTGATATGTTCTCAAAGCGCACCATACGGCAGCAGGAACCCGTAACCTCCTGCGACACCGCAGCGGACGCACTCGCCGTATCACTTTCCGAAAAAGCAAAGGTCGATTTGCAGTATATGGGAAAGCTTACGGGCAAAACCGAAGAACAGCTTACAGAGGACTTGGCGGGCATAATATTCTTCAACCCATCTTCCGAGCAATATGAAACTGCGGACGAATATCTTTCCGGCGATGTCAGGTGGAAGCTTCGATTGTTAAAGGAGATAGACAACCCCAAATACGCAGCTAACATGGAAGCCTTGGAGAAGGTACAGCCAAATGACCTGACCGCTTCCGAAATCGATGTTCGGCTTGGTGCAATATGGATTCCGCCGGAGGATATTCAGCGCTTCGTAATTGAGCTGCTCAAACCCGCCTATTACGCAAGCAGCAAAATAAAGGTGCATTATTCCCGGCTTACCGCTCAATGGAACATTTCAGGCAAAACCAGCGACTACGGCAACGTTACAGCAAACGTTACCTACGGCACAAAGCGCATCAATGCATATAAGATAATTGAGGAAACGCTGAACCTGAAGGACGTTCGCATATTCGACACCGTGTATGATGAAAGCAGCGGCGAGAAGCGCATACTGAACAGAAATGAAACCGTACTTGCGCAGCAAAAGCAGCAGCTCATAAAGGACGCGTTCCGCGACTGGCTATGGAAAGACCCCGACAGTCGTGACAGACTGACCACGCTGTACAACACCAAGTTCAATAGCATACGTCCCCGCGAATATGACGGAAGCCATATCAGATTCGTCGGCATGAATCCCGAAATCACGCTGAGGCCGCATCAGGTAAACGCCGTCGCGCGCGTTATCTATGGCGGAAACACGCTGCTTGCGCACGTAGTAGGTGGCGGCAAGACCTTCGAGATGGTTGCTGCCGCTATGGAGAGTAAACGGCTTGGGCTCTGTCAAAAGAGCCTGTTCGTGGTTCCAAATCACCTGACCGAACAGTGGGCAGCGGAGTTTTTGCAGCTATATCCTTCTGCCAATATCCTTGTTGCAACAAAGAAAGACTTTGAAACGCGAAACCGTAAGAAGTTCTGTTCACGTATTGCCACGGGCGATTACGATGCCGTCATCATAGGGCACTCTCAGTTCGAAAAGATTCCCATGAGCTTGGAGCGGCAGCGGGCGATATTGCAGACGCAGCTTGATGAAATAATAGACGGCATTTCGGAAGCAAAGCGGGAAAACGCGGAGCGCTTCACCATCAAGCAAATGGAAAAGAGCAGGCGCTCTATAAAGCTGAAGCTTGATAAGCTAAACGACCAAACCCGCAAGGATGATGTCGTTACGTTTGAGGAATTGGGCGTTGACAGACTGTTTGTAGACGAAGCGCACAGCTTCAAAAACCTGTTTCTCTATACGAAAATGAGGAACGTAGCCGGTCTTTCTCAGACTGAGGCGCTGAAATCCTCCGACCTCTTTATGAAATGCCGGTATATGGACGAGCTTACGGGAAGCCGCGGCACTGTGTTTGCAACGGGTACGCCGATATCAAACTCCATGACCGAAATGTATACCATGCAACGATATCTTCAATATGACGCGCTGTGCTCCCATGGTTTGCAGCACTTTGACGCATGGGCTTCCACATTCGGTGAAACCATTACGGCAATGGAGCTTGCACCGGAGGGCTATACTTTAGTAGGACGATAAATAATGCGTTCCTAAATTGAAAATAGGTTATCAAAGTCGGTTGCAGAATTTCAAAAAATATTTTTTTGATTCTTTGAAAAACAGTTCCGCTTTGTATCCCTATTTTCTCCTATTGGTAGAGGGAGTAATACTTTTAATACCAAAACAGATTACATAAAGAAAGGAGGATAAGAGAATGTCAAGGACTTCAAAGATTACAGCACTTTATGAGCGTTTATCAAGA
>ENA-OZIL01000866-OZIL01000866.1-human-gut-metagenome-genome-assembly--contig:-NODE-866-length-12670-cov-8.866825_pt1 | contig 12670 bp, 10 predicted proteins | sample MGYA00244057_ERZ653706 | MGnify/ENA primary metagenome ERZ653706 (study PRJEB26926, sample SAMN06165266) | human gut metagenome | biome: ENVO:00009003; feature: ENVO:2100002; material: ENVO:00002003...
CGCTTGTCGGCGCGAGCAAGATGAACGACGCCGCGGCCTGCCGCGAGGCCATCGCCGCGGGCGTCGACGCGCTCGGCGAGAACCGCGTGCAGGAGATGACGCAGAAGCTCTCGGAGAACGCCTACGACGGCGCGCCTCTGCACTTCATCGGTCATCTCCAGCGCAACAAGGTGAAGCAGGTCGTCGGCAAGGTCGCGCTCATCGAATCCGTCGGCTCCTATGAGCTGCTTGAGGACATCGACCGGCAGGCCGAAAAGCTCGGCATCGTCCAACCCATTCTCCTTGAGGTCAACGTCGGCGGGGAGGAGGCCAAGAGCGGCTTTGCCGTCTCCGAGGTCCGCGCCGCCGCCGAAAGGGCCAAGAGCCTCTCCCACGTCGTGCTGCGCGGGCTGATGACCATTCCGCCGGTCGCCGAGAGCGAGCACGGGAGCGTGCCCTACTTTGAAAAAGTTCATGCGCTTTATGTTGACATCAACGCGAGTTTGTATGATAATAAGCTTGATATATTATCTATGGGCATGAGCGGCGATTATGAGGACGCCGTCCGCTGCGGCGCGACGATGGTGCGCGTCGGCACGGCGATCTTCGGCGCGCGCCACTATACGCTTTGATACAGGGAGGTTTTTTCCATGGGACTCATTGACGATCTGAAGAAATGGGCGCATCCCTACGAGGATGAGGACGAAGAATACGAAGACGATTTTGCCGAGCTCGGCTCCCGCGACACGGGCGCCTTTGCCGACGAGCGGCCCAGCCGCCGCGAGCGCGACCGCGACGAGGACCGCCGCAACAAGGTCGTCAACATCCACGCGACGACGCAGCTCAAGGTCGTGCTCGTCAAGCCCGAGCGCTTTGAGAATGCCAGCGAGATCGCCGACCACCTGAAGGAAAAGCGCACGGTGGTCCTCAATCTCGAATCCACGAACAAGGACATTGCCCGCCGCCTGATCGACTTCCTCTCCGGCGTCGCCTACGCGGGCGAGGGCAAGATCAAGAAGGTCGCGGCCAACACCTACATCATCACGCCCTACCACGTCGATATCATGGGCGACCTGATCGACGAGCTGGAAAACAACGGACTGTACTTATAAGAGACGGAGGGCTGCACGATGCTGACACCGCAGGAGGTTTCCAACCACGCATTCGCCAAGGCCGTCATGGGCGGCTATAACATGGCCATGGTCGATGAGTTCCTTGACGAGCTGACCGACGACTATACCTCGCTTTACAAGGAAAACGCCGCGCTCAAGGCGAAGATGAAGGTGCTCGTGGACAAGGTCGAGGAATACCGCTCGACCGAGGACGCCATGCGCGCCGCGCTGCTGACCGCGCAGAAGATGGCCGACAGCATGGTCGCCGAGGCGGAGGAGAAGAAAAAGTCCCTGCTCGAAAACGCCGAAAGCGAGGCCAACCGCAAGATCGGCGCGCTGCGCGACGAGGTCGCGCAGGAGGAGCGCCGCCTGACCGCCGCCAAGGCCGAGACCGCGGACTTCCTCGCCCGCGTGCGTGAGCTTTACGAGCGTGAAATGAAGCTCCTCGAGGAGCTCCCCGAGGCGGACCTCGCCCCTGCGGCTCCGCTGGAGCTCGCCAAGCCCGCCGCCGACGTCAGCGAGATCGAAAAGAGCATCATGGATTCCTTCAAGCTCCCCGACCTCACGAAGGCGGCGGAGGTCGAGCCGGAGGCCGAGGAAGCGCCCGAGGAGCCGGAGGAAAGCCCGGAGGAGGGCAATCCCTTCCTCGATTCCGCGACCCGCGCCATCAAGCTCAGCGACCTCAAGTTCGGCCGCAACTACCACGGCGAAGAATAAAACGCACTTCAAAAGAGCGGCTCTCTCCGAGCCGCTTTTTTCACAGGAGGACACCATGACCAAACGCCCTATCGTCGCGTTCCTTTACGACTTTGATAAGACCCTCTGCACCACCGATATGGAGGATTATGCCTTTATTCCCTCCCTCGGCTACACGCCCTCGGAGTTCTGGGCCAAGGCCAACGGCTTCGGCTATGAGAACAAAATGGACGGCCTGCTCGCCTATATGTACACCATGATCCGCGAGTGCGCCGCGCAGGGCATCCGTCTCGACCGCGATTATCTGGTCCGCTCGGGCGAGGCCATCGAGCTATTTCCCGGCGTGCGCGAGTGGTTCGCGCGCATCACCGCCTACGGCGCGGACCTCGGCGTGGACGTGGAGCATTACGTCATCTCCTCCGGTCTGCGCGAGATCATCGAGGGCAGCGGCATCGCCCATGAGTTCAAGCAGATCTACGCCTGCGAGTTCTATTACGACGAAAGCGGCCTCGCCGCCTGGCCGAAGCTGGACGTCAACTTCACAAACAAGACGCAGTTCGTCTACCGCATCAACAAGGGCATTCTCGACATCGCCCGCGACAAGGAGCTCAACGACTCCATGCCCGACGACTCCAAGCGCGTGCCGTTCACCAACATGGTCTACGTCGGCGACGGACTTTCCGACGTGCCGTGCATGAAGATGATGCGCGCCTACGGCGGACAGGCCGTCGCGGTCTATCAGAAGAGCAACCGCGCGGGCGTGGAAAAGCTTTTGCAGGACGGGCGTGTAGACTTCATTTTCCCTGCCGACTACCGCGAGGGAACGGAGTTCGACAAAACGGTGCACAACATTCTGCGCAAAATGGCAGTCTCCGACGCGCTGAGCGAGAAGAACGCCGAGCAGCTGCGCGCCATCGGGCAGGGTGACGACCCCGACCAAGTCATGCTATTCTAAGAGGAGAACGCTATGGACGAAATGAACACCGTCGGCACGCTCTACATCGTAGCGACGCCCATCGGCAACGCACGCGACATGACCGAGCGCGGCCGTCAGATTTTAGAGACGGCAGACATCATCGCGGCGGAGGACACCCGTCGCAGCGTCGTGCTGCTCAACAAGCTCGGCATCCGCGGCAACCAGCTCTCCGCCAACCACAAGTTCAACGAATACGGCAAGGCGAAGTGGTTCATCGAGCAGCTTCAGCAGGGCAAGAGCATCGCCGTCATCACCGATGCGGGCACACCCTGCATCTCCGACCCCGGCAACGAACTGATCCGCGCCGCCATCGATGCGGGCATCCGCGTGGTCGGCGTGCCCGGCTGCTGCGCCGCGGTCACGGCGCTGTCCATCTCGGGCTTCGACCTTTCGACCTTCTTTTTCTTCGGCTTCTTCCCGCGGGAGGCTGCCGACCGCCGCCGTGCGCTCGCCATGATGCGCCGCGGCGACACGCGCACCTACTGTTTTTACGAAAGCCCCAAGCGCATCATGGACGCGGTGGAGTTCTTCATCATGGAGCACGCTGGCGTGCGGCTATGCCTGTGCAACGACATGACGAAGCTCCACGAGATGACCTTCCGCGGCACGCCCGCCGAGGTGCGCGATCAACTGCTCGCCAAGGGCAGCTACGATAAGGGCGAATACGTCCTGCTCTGCGAGGTGGAGGAGGACTATCTCATCACCGAGGTCGAGCACGTCTCCTCGCCCGAAGCGCTGCTGGTGGACTGCATGGTGCGCTGCGACTGCACCGCCAAGGACGCCATCAAGCTGCTTTTGAAGGACGACAACAACACCTACAGCAAAAACGAGCTCTACGCCGCGCATCTTGCCCTGAAAGAGAGGTTCGGCGCATGAGCATCGTGTTGGACGACCTCACCGCGCAGCTCGACACGCTCACCAAGGCCGTGCTTTCTCAGCCGCTCGCGCGCATCGGCTGCTCCAGGGTGACCATCCGCCCGCTGTCGCTGCGTGGCAAGGCGTTTTTTCAGCTTGAATACCAGCAGGGGCAGAAGGTCACGCACCGCAACGTGACGAAGGGCGAGCTGCCCGGGCTGTTCGCGCAGGAGCTGGACGGTCTTTATCTTCAGGCCGTGCTCTGCACCGAAACAGAGACGCGCCAGTACATCCGCAAAACGAACGGCAGCTACAAATGCACCGCGAAAGGCGAGGCGCAGCGCACCGCCGCGCCGAAGGCGCATGACCGCCGAAAGGAATACATCCTTGCCGAGGGCGAGAACATTCCCGCGCTCGTCGACCTCGGCGTGTTTACGCCGGACCTCCGCATCGTCAAGGCGAAGTATGATAAGTACAAGCAGATCAACCGCTTTATCGAGCTGGTGGACGACGCCTTCCGCGCCTCGGAGCAGCAGGAGATCACCATTCTCGACTTCGGCTGCGGCAAATCGTACCTCACGTTCATTCTCTACTATTACTTCACCGTCAAGCGCGGCGTGAAAGCCACGATACTCGGCTACGACCTCAAGGAGGACGTGGTCGAGCATTGCAACGCCATCGCGCAAAAGTACGGCTACGACGGCCTGCGCTTCGTCGTGAGCGACGTCACGCGCGACACGCTCGCGGACACCCATGTGGATATGGTCGTCACGCTCCACGCCTGCGACACCGCCACGGACTACGCCCTCTGGTACGCCGTCGAAAAGGGCGTGAAGCACATTTTCTCCGTTCCCTGCTGCCAGCACGAGATCAACGCCACCATCCACAAGGGCGGCGATTTCGACGTGCTGCTGCGCCACGGTCTTTTGCAGGAGCGCTTTTCCGCGCTGCTGACAGACTCCATCCGCGCCGCCGTGCTCGAGGACATGGGCTACACGGTGGACGTGATCGAATTCATCGACTTCGCCCACTCGCCGAAAAACCTCATGCTCCGCTGCGTCAAGGACCGCCGCGTGGGCGAGAGGAACCTTTCCGCCGCGCGGGAGCTCGCGGAAAAATACGGCTTCCGCCAGACACTTCTGGAGCTTGCGGAGAAAAAATGTCACAGCGCGCAAAACACCGCCTTTTAAGCGGTGTTTTCTCTTCTTGACAGGGAAATCCTTTCGCAGTAAGATAATGCCCGCCGTTAGGTAAGGCGGCAGCAGGAGGGTTCGATATGGACTACTATCTTTTAACGGATATGGCCGCGCAGATCGGCTACGAGCTGGCCGCCGCCGGAGCGGAGACCTTCCGCATCGAGGAGACGATGCGCCGCGTGCTCGCGGCCTACGGCATCGAATGCGAGGCCTTTGCGATCCCCAACTGCGTCATGGTCAGCCTTGAGGCGGACAACGGCAAGCCGCTGATGGTGATGAAGCGCGTCGGCTTCCACGGCAACGATCTTGACGCGGTCGAGCGGCTCAACGCGCTCTCGCGCCGCATCTGCGCCGAAACGCCCGACCCCGCCGTTGCCGCGCAATGGCTGGAGGAGACAAGAAACGATCGCCGCAGCTATTCCGTTCCCGTTTATTACCTTGGCAATCTTCTTGCCGCGTCCGGCTTCTGCCCCGTCTTTGGCGGAACCCTGCGCGACAGCCTGTGGGCGGGCCTGATGGGGCTTATCATCGGCTTTGTCACGCGCCGGATGGATAAGCTCGAGACCAACCCCTTTTTCAGCACCATCGCCGCCGCCTTCGCCATGGCGGTGCCCGCCTACCTCGCCGCCGCCTTCGGGCTGGTCGACTATGCGGACGCGGTCATCATCGGCTCGCTGATGATCCTGGTCCCCGGTCTGCTCATCACCAACTCCATGCGCGACATTATCTACGGCGACACAAACTCCGGCGTCAATCGCATCGTGCAGGTGCTCCTCTCGGCGCTCGCCATCGCCATGGGCACTGCGGCCGCGTGGCACATCACCTCCTCCCTCTACGGCCAGACCGCCGCCAGCACGCTTTCCTATCCCTTCTGGCTTCAGGCCATCGCCATCGCGGTCGCCTGCACCGGCTTTGTTATCCTCTTCAACGTCCACGGCTGGGGGCGCTGCCTGTGCGCGCTCGGCGGCGTCGTGACGTGGATGGCGTATCTGCTGTGCGGCGAGCTCGGTCTCGGTCCCTACGGCGCGAACTTCATCGCCGCCGCGGTCGCCGCCGTCTATGCCGAGGGCATGGCCCGCGCCCGCAAGTATCCGGTCACCTCGTATCAGGTCATCTCCGCCGTACCGCTGCTGCCCGGCGCCGGTATTTACTACACCATGTCCCTCGGGCTGAACGGCAGCACCCAGCTCGCCCTCCAGCGGGGCTTCGCCACCGCAGGCATCGCCGGCAGTATCGCCGCCGCGATCCTGCTCGTCTCATCCGTCGTCCGCCTGTTCACCGCGCAGCGGAAAAAATAAGGCAATATAAGGCAAAGGGAAGACACGCGCTGCGTATCTTCCCTTTATTCTTTCTTCGCTTTCTTCGCGCGGCGGAATGAAGAAAGGGGACGGGCATTGCGCCCGGCCCTGCCGGTATGGCGGAGCGTGACTCGCAAGCGGGCCGCTCAATCCAGAAAATACATATTCATCTGCGCGCAGGCGACGAGCGCGCCGGTGTCGTCGGTGATATTGACTTCAAAAAAGCCAACGTGTCCGCCGACCTTGATCTCGCGCCCAACCGCCGTCAGCGTCTTGCTGTGCGTGGTGGGCCGCAGGTAATTCATCGAGCCGTTGAGCGTGACGTTGCGCCGCCCATACTTGATGCGCGCAAAGGCTCCGGCGGCGGTGTCCGCCATCGTGTAGAGAAAGCCTCCGTGGACGCTGCCCCAAACGTTGCGGCTGTTGTCGGTGATCTCGGCCTCCAGCACGCTCTTTTCCTCATCAACGGAAACGATGCGGATCCCGTTGTGCCGGATAAATCCATTGGATTCGTGCTTGATTTTTTCTGCATAATTCTCTATCATAGCTATCGTGCTCCTCTGCTCCTTGGCTGTGCTTCTGCCAAAGATCATAGCAGAAGTGCGCGCGGCCTGCAAGGCAAATTCAAAAGAAATCACTACCGGCAAAGAGAGGTCAGATCACCATGCGCTCCATTCCCGCTCAAATCAAAAGCTACGCGCCGGGCTTCGCGCTCGCGCTCGTCATCGCTCTGCTCGCCAAGGGCATCGAGGCCCTGCTGCCGTTCGACGTCATCGGCGCGTCCGTCATCGCCATGTTCATCGGTATGCTCATCAACGGTTATCGTAAGCCAGGCAAAACCACCGCGCCCGGCGTGAAGTTCACGGCGAAGAAGATCCTGAAATTTGCCATCATTCTCCTCGGCGCGAGCCTGAACGTCACGACCATCCTGAACGTCGGCAGAATGTCGCTGACCGTCATGCTCTTTACGCTCCTTACCTGCTTCGGCGGCGGCTACTTCATTGGCCGCGCGCTGGGGCTGGACTGGAAGCTCTCGAACCTCATCTCCGCGGGCACCGGCATCTGCGGCGGCAGCGCCATCGCGGCGGTCGCACCCGTCATCGACGCCAAGGACAGCGACATCGCCTACGCCCTCTCCGCCACCTTCCTCTTTGATATGGCGATGATCGTGCTCTTCCCCATCATGGGCCGCGCGATGGGCCTTTCCGACATGGCCTACGGCCTGTGGGCGGGCACGGCAGTCAACGATACCTCCAGCGTCGTCGCCGCAGGCTATGCCTTCAGCGAGGGCGCGGGCGACTTCGCCACCATGGTCAAGCTCACGCGCACGCTCGCCATCATCCCGACGGTGGTGGTCTTCTCGTTTGTGAGTATGCACCTGAAGAAAAAGGAAGCCGCCGCGTCCGGCGGCGCGGTGCAGATCAAGTGGAAGAGCGTCTTTCCGTGGTTCATTCTCGGCTTCCTCGCCATGGCGGTGCTCAGCAGCGTGGGCGTGATCCCCGCGGCAGCCGCGGCGGCGCTCAAGAAGGTCAGCAAGTTCCTCATGGTCACGGCGCTCGCCGCCGTGGGATTGAACACGAGCTTCGCCGAAATGAAAAAGTCCGGCGCGGCGCCGATGGTGCACGGCTTCCTGATCTCCGCGCTCGTCGTCCTCGTGGCGCTGGCCGTGGAGTATTTCATGGGCATCCTGCCGTTCTGACATACCGCAGCGCCCGGGGAGATCGCCCCGTGAGCGGCTTACAAGGAAAGGAGAACCTCCAATGAAAAAACAGTTATGCTCTCTGCTGACAGCTCTCGCTCTGGCCGTCGGCCTTCTGCCGTCCGCGGCTCGCGCCGCGGAAAATGCGCCGTCCTTTGCCGACGTTCCCGCTGCCGCGTGGTACGCGGACGCGGTGCACTACGTCTATGAAAACGGTCTTATGACCGGCGTTTCGGAGAGTGAGTTTGCGCCGGACGGCACAGCGACGCGCGGCCAGATCGTCACCATTCTCTGGCGTCTCGCGGGCAGTCCCGTCGTCAACTATGCCATGCGCTACGTCGATGCGGACGAGGGCGCGTGGTACGGCGAGGCCGTGCGCTGGGCGGCTTCGACCGGCGTCGTTACCGGCTATACCGAGAGCAGATTCGGCCCGAACGACGCCATTACCCGCGAGCAGCTCGCCGCGATCCTCTACCGCTATATTAAAACGCAGGGGCAGGGCTTTACCGGTATGTGGTACTTTCCACTGCGCTATGACGATGCGGCCAGCATCAGCGATTGGGCGGACGAGGCGATGCACTGGTGCGTGATGAAGGGTGTCCTCAACGGCACGGGCGAAACGACGCTCAGCCCCCAGCTTACCGCGACGCGCGCGCAGCTGGCGGCCATCCTTCAGCGCTTCTGCGAACTGCCCAAGGATACCGCCAGCAAGAGCGACACGCAGACCGCCTATGACCGCGCGTCGGCCTACCTGACCGCCGCCGTGAGCGCGCCGCGCTACGGCAGTCTCGGCGGCGAGTGGACGGTGCTCGCCCTCGCCCGCGGCGGCGCGGACACGGAAACCGCGTATTTCACCGACTATTACGCCGCGCTCGAGCAGACCGTCCGCGAAGCAAACGGCGTGCTGAGCGAACGCAAGTACACCGAGTACAGCCGCGTCATCCTCGCGCTCTCCGCACTCGGGAAGGACGCGCGGGACGTCGCGGGCTTTGATCTGACGCTTCCGCTCGGCGACTACGAAAAGACGGCGGCGCAGGGCGTGAACGGCGTGATCTACGCGCTCCTCGCGCTCGACAGCCGTGACTATCCCATGCCGCAGAACGCGGCGGCAAGCACGCAGGCGACGCGGCAGCTGTATGTGGACGCTATCCTGGCCGCTCAGCTGACAAACGGCGGCTGGAGCTTCATGGGCGAGGACGCCGATCCCGACCTGACCGCCATGGCCTTACAGGCGCTGGCGAAGTATCGGGAACAGAGCAGCGTCCAACTGGCGGCCAACCGCGCGCTCGTGTGCCTGAGCGCCATGCAGAACGCGGACGGCGGCTTCTCCTCCTGGGGGAGTGAGAATGCCGAGAGCTGCGCGCAGGTGCTCCTTGCGCTCAACGCGCTGGGCCTTGACACGGACGACAGCCGCTTCGCAAAGAACGGCCACAGCGTGCTCGACGCGCTGCTGACCTATCAGAACGCGGACGGCGGCTTCTGCCACGAGCGCGGCGGGGAAACGAATCTCATGGCAAGCGAGCAGGCGGTCTGCGCCCTCGCGTCGCTCGTCCGCGCCGAGCGCGGCGAGAACAGCTTCTACCGGATGGCGGCGCTGACGCAGCCTGCCGCCTGATGGCATAGCAGCACCGAAACGAAAGGAGGGAGACGGACATGAAAACGGCAAAGCGCCTTTGTGCGGCGCTGCTGGCGCTTGCACTGATATTCACTCTTGCGGGCTGCAATGCACAAACGACGGAGCCGACGCCGACACCCACACCGGCGCAGAGCGAAACGCCCGCGCCCGATGCGGCGCAGGATGCGCCCGCCACGTCCGCTCCCTCTGAAACCGAACGGCAGGAGGCAGAGACTCCTGCCGAGCCGTCAAAGCAGGCTGAAGCACCGTCACAGACGGCCGACACACCTGCTTCGCCGGACGAGACGGACACACCGTCGGAGAACGCCGCGCCGACGTGTACGGTCTCCATCTCCTGCGCGGCGATCCTGGAAAATCTCGACCGGCTCAACGCGGAGAAGGCTGACTTGATCCCTGCGGACGGCGTTCTGCTGGCTCCGACCGCGGTGGAATTTACCGAGGGCGAGAGCATATTTGACGTGCTCAAGCGCGTGTGCCGCGAGAACAAAATACACATGGAGTTTTCCGAAACGCCGGTCTATCAGTCCGCCTACATCGAAGGCATCGGCAACCTCTATGAGTTCGACTGCGGCGAGGGCTCGGGCTGGATGTACCGCGTGAACGGCGAATTTCCCAACTACGGCTGCTCGCGTTATACCCTCGCGGACGGCGACACCGTCGAGTGGGTCTACACCTGCGACTTCGGCGCGGATGTGGGCGGAGGGCTCGGCGCATGAAGCATCACGCCTTTCTCGCCTGCCATCCGGCGGTGAATCTGCTCTATTTCGTGCTGGTACTGACGTTTTCCATGTTCTTCCTGCACCCCCTCTGCCTTGCCGTCTCGCTCTGTGCCGCGCTCTGGTGTGCCGCGCAGTTAAACGGCGGCGCAGCGGTGCGGCGCAGCGCCCTGTGGCTGGTGCCGACGGCGATTCTCGCCGCGCTGGTGAACCTTGCCTTCAACCATCAGGGCGCGACCATTCTGGCCTATCTGCCCTCGGGCAACCCTCTGACGCTGGAGTCCATCGCCTACGGCTTTGCCGCCGCGGCGATGCTCGCCGCCGTGGTGCTGTGGTTTTCCTGCTGGAACACGGTGATGACCTCGGACAAGCTCATGCACCTTTTCGGGCGCGTCGTGCCCGCCCTCTCGCTCCTGCTGTCCATGACGCTGCGCTTTGTGCCCCGCTTTCAGGCAAAGCTCCGCGAGGTGACAGCGGCGCGCCGCGGCATGGGGCTGTACGCGGAAAAGGGCCGGCTTCAAAAGCTCAAGAGCGCCGTGACGGTCTTTTCCGTCATGGTGACGTGGAGCCTTGAGAACACCGTGGAGACGGCGGACAGCATGAAAAGCCGCGGCTACGGACTGCCGGGCCGCACGGCCTTTTCCCTCTATCGCTACAGCCGCCGCGACAGGCTGCTGCTTTTGTGGCTGACGCTCTGCGGCGCTTACGTCGCCGCGGGCTGGGCGCTCGGCGGCGTGAAGTGGCGCTACTATCCCACGGCGCGCGGCGTGCTGACGCCGTATTCCGCGAGCGTGCTGCTCGCGTATTTTCTGCTCTGCCTGACGCCGGTGCTGCTGCAAAGAAAGGAGGCGCGCACATGGAGCTCTATCGCGTCAAAAGCCTGACCTTTACCTACCCCGGGCAGTTCGCGCCCGCCCTGCGGGACGTGAGCCTGACGCTCTGCGCGGGCGAGTTTGTCACGCTCTGCGGGCTTTCCGGCAGCGGCAAAAGCACGCTCCTCCGCCAGCTCAAGACCGCGCTCGCGCCCAACGGCGTTCGTTCGGGCGCGGTCCTTTTCGCCGGCCGCCTGCTCTCCGACGTTTCGCCGCGCGAGCAGGCGGAGCGCATCGGCTTTGTGCAGCAAAGCCCGGAAAACCAAATCGTCACCGACAAGGTCTGGCACGAGCTGGCCTTCGGGCCGGAGAGCCTCGGGTACGATACGCCCACCATCCGCCGCCGCGTCGCCGAGATGGCGGGCTTTTTCGGCATGGAGAGCTGGTTCCACCGCGAGACAGCGTCGCTCTCCGGCGGGCAGAAGCAGCTTTTGAACCTGGCCGCCGTGCTGACGCTGCAGCCGGACGTGCTCATTTTAGACGAGCCGACCGCACAGCTTGACCCCATCGCGGCGGCGGACTTTCTCGCCGCGCTCGCACGGGTCAACCGGGAGCTGGGGACGACGGTGCTGCTCTCCGAGCAGCGGCTGGAGGAGGCGCTGCCCCTCTCCGACCGCGCCGTTGTGCTGGACGGCGGAGCGGTCCTCGCCCACGGCGCGCCCCGCGCCGTGGGCGCGCAGCTGCGCACGGCGGGACACGAGCTGTTCCGCGCCATGCCCGCCGCCATGCGCGTGTGGGCGGCGGTAGAGAACGACCTTCCCTGTCCCGTCTCCGTGCGGGAGGGGCGGGACTGGCTGGCTGACTTTGCCGCCTCGCACCCCCTCAAAAGCCTGCCGGAGCGCCCGCTGCCCGCACCCTCGGAGGAGACGGTCGTGACCATCTCGGATGCGTGGTTCCGCTATACGCCGGACGCGCCAGACGTGCTGCGCGGGCTGGAGCTGACGGTGCGGCGGGGCGAGCTTTTCGCCATCCTCGGCGGCAACGGCGCGGGCAAATCCACCACGCTCAAGCTGCTGGCGGGCCTGCAAAAGCCCTATCGCGGGGAGGTCCGCGTCACCGGCAAAACGGCGCTCCTGCCCCAGGAGGTGCAGACGCTTTTTGCCAAAAAAACCGTGCGCGAGGACCTTGCCGAGGTCACCTCCGACGAAGCGATGCTCGCCTACGTCACCGCGCTCTGCCGTCTGGACGCGCTGCTGGACCGTCACCCCTACGACCTTTCCGGCGGCGAGCAGCAGCGCGCGGCGCTGGCAAAGGTTTTGCTCACGCGGCCCGATATCCTGCTCCTCGACGAGCCAACGCGGGGGCTGGACGCGGCCTTCAAGGCGGAGCTGGCTGAGCTGCTGCATGATCTGCTCGCGCAGGGGGTGACCGTCGTTCTGGTCAGCCACGACGTGGAGTTCTGCGCCGCCTACGCGCAGCGCTGCGCGCTCTTTTTCGACGGCTCCATCGCCTCCGACGGCGCGCCCCGGGAGTTTTTCGCGCTCAACCGCTTCTACACCACGGCGGCGAACCGCATGGCGCGCGGCCGGCTGCCCGAAGCCGTGACGGCGGAGGACATCATTGCCGCCTGCGGCGGCAGGGAAGCGCCGAAAAAAGAGCGGCGGGAGCCCCCACCGCAGCCGCCAAAGGCGGCGG
>ENA-OZIL01000904-OZIL01000904.1-human-gut-metagenome-genome-assembly--contig:-NODE-904-length-12155-cov-6.833554_pt1 | contig 12155 bp, 14 predicted proteins | sample MGYA00244057_ERZ653706 | MGnify/ENA primary metagenome ERZ653706 (study PRJEB26926, sample SAMN06165266) | human gut metagenome | biome: ENVO:00009003; feature: ENVO:2100002; material: ENVO:00002003...
GGCAGCGTCAGATGTGTATAAGAGACAGGATCGTCCCGCCCGTTAAGGGCTTCTTTTAATGCTCTGGCTTCGTCCTCTGTGAGAGTAAGCCCCTTTAGAAGCTTCTCCTCTCCGTCCGTCCGTCTCCAGCTCCGCAAGTCATACTTTGCGGGGCTTCCGTTGTAGCTTACCCTGTTAAGCTCTTTTGTGGTGTCCCCGCTCTGGCTTAATACGGCTACTTTCTCTACGATTTCATAATTAAAGGCTGTGCTGGGCATATTCTGCGCTCCTCTCTATAAATGCGCTTGTAGCGGGTAGGGTCTCCCCCGCCCGCTCAAGGCTGTTATATGGTCTTCTCTGCCTGTAAGATAAAGCTTGCATACAGTCCCCCTTATCTGTAGTTGTGTATGTGTTATTGTGTATACTCTTATCCAAAGATCGCTTTAGCTATGCGCTCCTCGCTGTTATTCTTTGCCCGCTCCAGAGCGTGGGAATAAATAAGGGTTGTGTTTATGTTGGTATGCCCTAAGAGCTGGCGGGTCTCCTCTACTGTGCCGCCGTTCAAAAGGTTAAGCGTGGCGGCGGTATGTCTCATGCTATGCCCGGTCAAGCGGTCACTCTCAAGCCCTACAGCTATAAGCCGCTCTTTGGCTACTCGGCTTACGCTTCTGGTAGTCATGCGCTCCCCGCTGTTACGGTTTGCTATAGAGCTAAAAAGCGGGGCTTTGGGGTCTGCGCCCCCTCTGGCTTTAAGGTAGGCTCTTACAGCTTCTTCTACAGGCTCGGCAAGCTTTACATAGTCCGCTTTTTCTTCGTGCCCTTTGCCCTGGTAGAAAAGGGCTACAGCGTCTCCAGCGGTTCTAATATCGCCTATATCGGCTCTTACTATGGAGATTTCTCTAAGCCCCGTAGTTACCATTACAGAAAGCATAGCGTAGTCTCTCAAGCCTTTAAGGGTGGAGCGGTCAATAGCCCCCAGCAAGCGGGCTACTTGCTTCGTGGTCAAGTAGTCCTTTTTATGCTCAGTATCCAGCTTTGCCCCTTTTACTCTGTCTGCTACATTGGGATAAAGCCCCTCTTGCGCTGTCCACTGGAAAAAGAGCTTTACAGCGGCTAAGTAGCCCTGTACCGTAGTAGGCTTATGCTCCAGCTTCAAATAGTCCCGATATGCTACAATGTCTTCCCGCTGGGGCTGGGTTATGCCCCGCTCCACAAGGTAGGAAAAGAAGCGTCTAATGTTCTTGCTGTAGGTCTCTACGGTCTTGGGGCTTGCGTCAATATAGGAAGTCCAGCGGTTAAATAAATCGGCGTTAATAGTTCGCTGTTCTACTATGGCGGTGTTCTCTATCACTGTTAAGCCGTTCATGCTTCCCGCTCCTCTCCGTTTGTGCTATTATGTATACTGTATTGTGTATACTTTTTTGTGTATCATTATTACAGCGTTTATTATAACCTATTGTCCGCTATATGTCAAGCTGTTGTTTCTCATTTTTTCATAATTTCCTATAAAGAGAAAGCCCAGCCCGTTAAGGCTGGGTTCCATTCTCTGTTCACTTATCGAGCGGGACGATTGCAAGCGTTTTCCCCAGCGGGGCTAACACTTTTAAGAGTGTGTCTATCTGTGGGTTTGTAGTTCCCTTCTCCATGCGGGCTATGATCGGCTGTTTTACCCCGCTCAATTCTTCAAGCTTCTTTTGGCTTATGCCCCTTTCCTGTCTGGCCTTAATAAGCTCTCCAATAAGGGCTACTCTTAAATTGCTGGCGGCTATCTCCTCTGGAGTGAACAGCTCTTTTTGCAATTCTTCCCATGTGCCGCCCAATGCGCTGTTATTCAATGTCAACTCCCCTTTCTATAAGGTCTGCTAACTCCCGTTTTGCCTTGTCAATTTCCCTTGCGGGGGTCTTTTGCGTTTTCTTCATAAAGTGGTGAAGTAAAACAAAGCTTCCATTATGCCACGCAACAAAAAGTATTCTATCTCTTAGGGGTCTAAGCTCCCATATTTCGCCGTCAAGATGCTTTATATAAGGCTCTCTTAGTTGTAGCCCGTACTCGCTCAAAGCGTTAATATAGTCTTGTATTTTCTGTAGCTTTATGCGGCTGTCTTTGTCATTCTTCCCCGCTAATTCTCTAATGTAATCGGCTACGGGTCTACTTCCGCTTCTCTCTCTGTAGAAGTGTATCTCGTACAAGTAGCTTTCCCCCTTTCTGTTTCTATTATACTCAAAAGTTATTGCAATGTCAAGTACTTTTAAGTTATTAAAATTAAGGCAGAAAGAGCGGGGAGCTATTACAGCTCTCCGCTTTTCTTTGTGTCTGCTTTGGCTATCATGTCTTCCAGCCGTTCTATTGTTGCTCTGTGGGCTTCTATGGCTCTCTGTATGCGTTCCCGGCTGTCTGGGGGTTGTTCCCTTTGCCCAGCTTCTAAAAGCCGCTGTAGCCGTGTCTGGGTTTCCTGTAGCTCTTTCTGGAGCGGGGGCTTATGCTGTAGCCCTCTCCCGTAGATCGCTTCTATATCCTCTTCTATCTGGCTGTAAAACAGGCTGTTAGAAGTCATAAGAGAAATAGCTTTAGCCGCCTTTAGGAATAGGCTATATACATCTTCCCCAGCTTTTAGCCCCTTGAGTATTTCGGTCTGGAGCTGGGAGCTTGTCTTGATATTCTCTTGATAGGTTCTATATACTTCAAGGCTCCGCTGGCGGTCTTCCCGCTCCCGCTGGGTATCAAGATAGAGCTTTTTAGCCTGTTGCCCCTCTAAGCCCTCTGTAAGCCGTTCTGCGGGCTTTTGCGGCTCTGCAATGGTTTTATATTCCACAGCCCTTAAAAGCGGCTCTGTGGGGCTTTCCGGGGCTTGTTTTTCGCCCTCTATAGGTGAGAATAGCCCCGCAAAGTCTAATACAATGTCTTCCGCTACTGCTATCCGTGTTTCCGCTCCCATTCTGTCCCCCTCTCTCAATTAAAGGGTAATTCTTCAGAAAGCTATAGCAAGCTTCTCCCGCTCGGCTTCCCGCTTGCTCTTTTTGGACTTCGTGCTGGAGCTATAGCCGCCCTCGCTCTTACTCCAGCCCCCGCTACTCTCTCCAGCGGCTCCCGCTCCGCTGGTCTTGTCCGTGAAGTAGTTAAACATGGGGTAGAAGTCTAAGTAAGCGTCTCCCTTGCTTCCGTTGCGGTGCTTTAAGACTTTTACTTGTATTCTCTGGGGCTTTCCGGCTTTCCCGTCCTCTACGGCTTGTCTCATAAGCTCCCGTATGCGCTTCTCTCTGGCTTTATCGGCTTCCCCCTCTTGATAATCCATACCGTCATACTGTAGCCCTATTAAGCAATCGCTGGAATACTCAATAGCTCCGCTTTCTTTGAAGCTTGCCATATTAACGGGGGCTGTATAGTTATCTCTGTTAAAGCTGGATATGCCTATAATGGGAATACTGTAATCCCGGCTCAAGCGTTTAAGCTCTAATACGGCTTTATCTGTGTTTTGCTTGTCCGTGGCTCTTAGATCGGCGGGGGCTATGATCTGGAGATAGTCTATCAATACTACGGGGGCTTTCCCGGTAAGCTTGATATGCTTCTGTACTTTTTCCCTTATCTCCTCTACGCCTACATTGCCTATGCCCTCGGTAATATAGATATTCTTTGCATACTCCGCATAGCTGGCTATAGATCGCTGTATAAGCTCCCGCTCCGTCTGGCTATAATCGGCGTATCTTGTCCCGGTTAAAATGCCCCTTGTGGTCTTGGCGTGGGCGGTGCTTTCGTTCTCCTCTAAGTCTTTGATAAGGGTTATACGGCTTACGCTCTTAGCTATAAGCTCATTCCTTGCCATTTCCAGCGAAAATATAAGCACGTCATGCCCAGCTTGCGCTATATTATCCGCTACGTTTAAGCAAAAAGTAGTCTTGCCCAGAGAAGATATAGCCCCGATTATGTACAGCCCAGCATACAAGCCCCCGTCTAAAAGGTTATCGAGCGGGCTAAAGCCTGTAGGAATAAAAGCCGCCCGCTTGCTCTCCTCTATGCCTTTTAGGAAGTTCTGGAGCGTATAGGCTACGGCTTCCCTTTTAAGGGCTTCCCGCTCGGCTTCCAAAGTCTCCGCTTCTATGTTTTCTGCTCCCTCTATAACGGCTCTAAATGCGTCTCTATCGGCGTTTAGAGCTTCGTTTGCGTCTTTATATGGCTGGGCTATATCAAGCCTGTAAAACGTAATTTTAAGCCGTTCTAAGCCCTCTGCAAGCTCTCTATTAGCCTTGCTCCCGGCTTCGTCATTGTCCATAGCAATAATAAGCGGCTGGGCGGGTCTCTGGCTCTCCAGCATAGTTAATAAAGCTCGCCTGTTTGCGGTGCTTCCCAGTGCTACAGCTTCCCCGCCTACGTCAATAATAGAAAGTGCGTCAAGCTCCCCCTCTACGATAAAGACGGGCTTACTTGCCGTATACAGGGCTTTGCTATTAAATATTCTTACTTTCCCTACTTTGCTCTTTGCATATTGGGCTTGCTCCGGCGTGAGATTGCCCCTTGTATCTCTTGCTAAATAGCTGTGCTTGCTGGTAGGAATGATAAGCCGGGGAGACGGTGGAGCTTGCGGGGCTTTGGGGTGCGTCCAGCTCTCCACATATCCCAGCTTGAAGCGGTTAAGCGTCTCCAGCGTTAGCCCCCTGTGGTAGCTGGTCTTTGCTATGTCCCTGTTTGCCTGTAAAAAGAAGCTTGTATAGTCCGGCTCCGCTTCCCCTTGTTGCATTGTGTATGAGGTATTGTGTATGTCTGATTGTGTATATTGTTTACTTTTGGCTTTCTTTTGGTACTCCTCGGCTACGGGTGCAAAGTCCTCTTGCGGGGTAGTTCTACGGTAGCCCTCTATGGTAATATTGTACTCTGCGGCGGCGGCTTCGAGCTTGCTATTATAGTCCGTTGCTCCCGTTTCTAAGCCTATAATGTCTATAATATCGGCGTTAGTGAAGCATCCCGCCCAGCAAGTAAAGTGTACTCCGTCCTTTGTGGTTATGCCTGTTCCGTGGCTCCCGCTTCCGCTTCCACATATAGGGCAAATAAAGCCCTTGCGGGTTCTGTCCGGGGTTAGGTGATCTTTCCCCCGCTCGATTATGTATTGTCTGGCTTCTTCTCTATTCATGTCCGGCTATCCTCTTTGGGGTATATCCCCCGTTTGATTTCGCTATTTTCTTCGTGGCGTTCCCCCGCCGTTGTCCGCTTGTCCGGCTGTAGAGATTTGCTATCCCCCTGCGCTCCATATTGGAGCATACAGCCCCCGTCATATAATGCCGGGTTAAAGCTATAGCTACAGCCCCTACAAGGTCTATCTGGGTTAATGCACTCGGCTACTTTGGTCTCTCTCATGGTCTCGGCTCTCGCTCCTCTCATGCCTTTAGGGAAAATAGCCCCGGCTCCGTCCGCTGGAGCTTCTTCTTTCTACAGGCTAATTATAGCATTGCCCGCCCCGGTAGGGCTGGCGGGCTATGCGGCTTAATTATCAATTGATTATCTATTGATAATATATTAGGATTTTTTGAGCGGGAGCGAAAAGCCCGGAAAGCCTTGATATTACTGGGGTTTTGGGGCTTCGTGAAAATTTTTTCTCCCACGTAAAATGTCCTTATCCCCACGTAAAATGTCCTTATCCCCACGTAAAATGTCCTTGGATCTGGAGCTGGGGCTTCTCTCTTACAGGCTGAAAGCACAAGATATAGAGCGGGGAGTGGCGGCTTTTCGTTTATCTGGTTTCCCACGTAAAATGTCCTTGAGCGGTTGCGGAGTAAAATGTTCCTTTTCCAGATTGGAGCGAGAGAGCGGGAGCATGGTAGCCCCCGCCCCGTCTCTTAGTCTCTGGGTAGATCGTCAATAATAATAACGCTGTCCATCGTCTTAGCCCGGTAGCCCGTGGGAGCGTGTGCGGCTTCTACTTCCCTTATGGAGGCTACGGCTTCTTTTTCCGTGTCCGCTTCCAGTATAAGCCGCTGTGTACGCCCTGCTGGGGCTTCTACTCCGTCCCACAAGTCTACTATAGCCCGCCATTTGTCCCCGGCTGGCTCTACAAAACATACAGAGACTTGCATAGCGTCCAGCCTTTGGGCTTCCTGTACCTTTAGCAAAAGCCTGTCTACTCTCCTCATTCTGCCCCGCTCCTCTCCTCTTTCTTGGCGTTCTCCTCGGCTTCCAGCTTCTTAGCTGTGTTAATGGCTATGGCTTTCTCCGTAATGCGGGCTTGCCGCTTCTGGGCGGTTTCTATCTGTTTTGCGGTGTCCTTGCCAATAGCTATAAACGTCTTCGCAAAGCTCCCCGTAAGCCCTACTTTCAAATAGCCGTTGTCCAGATAGTCCGCTATAGGTGCGGCTTCATCACATACAGGAAGTAAGCTAAACTCCGTGTTTCCATAGACAAGGTTATGCCCGTCTTCTATCTGTACTATAGCGTCCTCTATCGGCTGTTTTATATCTCGCTGGGGGTTGGCGGCTCCCTTTTCGTTAGGGAGCTGTAGCCGTTGCTGGATAGCCCTAAAGCCTATAGTGAAGTAGCCCCGCTCCTCTATGTCTCTGGTATGCTGGCGGGCTAAGTAGAAAATGTAATAGAGTAGGTCGCTTGCCCGATTGGGGAGAGCAAAGTAATAGCGGGGGAGTATAGTAAAATACTGCACTATAAAGCCCCAGTCTATAGCATAGTTGAAGCGGACAAAGCATTGATTATTTTCTATTTTCGCCCCGGTAAAAAGCACTTCCAGAGCGTCTATAGAGCTTCCCTTTTTCCTCGTTTGCTGTATATGCCCCTTAATTTTAAGGCTTGTAAGCGTGTCCATTCCGGAGTTAAAGCCCGTTCTGGCACTCCGCAAAGACTTGTAAAAGCCTATGTCTACTAACTCTTGGAGCGGAAAGCTTATATAGTCCCGTGTAAGCTGTCCCTCATGTATGGCTTGCTCGTTTGCCTTTATAAGGGAAAGCACAAAGAGCTTTTTAGCGGGCTTATTGCTCCCGGTAAGCTTGTCAATGTCCGCAAGCTCAATAGTTACTTGAGACTTGCTCCCGGATAGCGTTACTCGGCGGCTCTTGCCGCTCTCAAATACTTCTATAGTAGTCCCGTGGTTAATTTGCCGCTTGCGGTCTGGCAAGTCTGCTATAGCCGCTCCAGCCCCCAGTGTCTCTAAAATAAGGTTGCTGGCGGTGCTGTCTGGCACGTTGTAAAAGTCCCTTTGCTCTACAGGCTTGAGCGGGGCTACAGGCTGTAAGGCTTGCGCTTGTTCGTTTCTTCTTGCCATTAGTAAGCCCCCTCTCCGTCTTCTGTCTCCGGCAGGGTGCATAGAAGCTTATCAAATAGGGCGGTATACTCCGGCTTAAAAGCCTTAAAGCCGTCTAAAAGTTGCTCCGCTTGCTCCCGGCTATCCTCTGGAATAGTAAGAGCTTCGTAGTCTATCGGCTGGAAAAGGTCTTTTAGCACTTGTAGCTTGCGCTCTTTAAGCTCTTTGTCTTCATAGTCTGTATCACGTATTTTCTTATACAGGATAGGTACAAGCTCATTTAACGCTTGTATTTTGTCCTCTATGCCCGCTGTATTCATCTGGAATATCACAATATCGGGAACGTCATAATAGCGGGCGATGATCTCCAGAGCATAGTTATAGCCTTTAAGGTGGTAATAGCTCTCTATAAGTGTCTGGCGGGCGGTCTCTACTATGTCCACATTGTCCGCATAGTCTTCCGCTTCCGTAAAGAAAGCTTCCAGCGTGAAGTTAGAAAGCGTGTTGCTTATATCCGGCTCCACATAGTAGCCCCTCTCATTTATGCGGGGGCTTCTTCCTAAAAGATCGCTTGCCCGTAATATAGCTATGCCGTTTATTATAGCTCTCCTGTTGCCGTCAAAAATAGTAGTGTCTTCTTCTGCTTCTTCCTTAAAGCCGTATACATCGAGCTTATACAGGTCTCCCCAGCTAAAGACGGTGCTACTCCAGTCTTCCAGCGGCAAGCTTGCTATATCCTTTAGCGGCTTGTGTCCTTTTACGGGGAGCGGCTGGAGCTGTTTCTTTCCTGTAAGGTAAAGCTTCTCTATATCGGCTATAATAGCGTCTGCAAGCTCCCTAAACTCTGTAAGGAAGTCTTCCAGCTCCGCAAGGTATTCTCCCTCGCTTACGTCCATACCACAAAACAAGCCGCCGTAGAAGTCCATAAGCCCAGCTTCTACAATGTCCCATTTGGTAAGATCGGCGGGGGCTTCTTCGTAGTAATGCCATTTAACGGGAGTAGCAAGCCCCCGCTCGTAGTCTTTCTTTTGCTGGGCTTCGTCTGCGTCCGCTTCCGTCCCGCCCTCAAAAATCACTTTAGCCCGGTCTAATAGTCTTCTGGTGGCTATTTGCTGGGTGTATTCCGTCCCGCTCCCGTCTGTGGTTTTCATATCTCTAAGGGCTTGCTTCATAGCGGGAGTAGTAATAGCTTCCTGCCATTCCTCGGCGGTCATGGTGTCGCTACGTCTCCCGCTCCCGTCCTCTATGGTATAGTAGCCCTCTCCCATAACTTCGTTATAGCCCTCAAGGATAAGCTTACTCTTTACAGGCTCGGCTATATATTTTTTTCTGATCGCCTTTAAGGGGTTAGGCTTTGCCGGGTTTGTTTGGAGTTGCTTAGTATAAAAGCTTATGCCCCTCTCAATAAGAGCGGCTAAACTGTCTCCTCTCTCTGTCCCGTCTTCATCGTAAAGCCATTTTTTTAGCCCCGCTTCCCTTGCGTCCCGGTATTGCTTCTCTGTCATAATGGCGGGGAGCTGTTCTATATAGCGGTATACGTCCTCGGCAAAAATAGCATCCGTAACATAAGCGGCAAGCGTCCTATACTGGAGCTGGGCTTGCTGTAGCTGGGTCTGGGCTATGTTATAGTGGATAGAAAGCCATTCGTGAATAGAGATATAGCCGTTATAGATTTGCCCTTGCTGGCGGTCTGTAATGCCGTTAATCATTTCCCGAAAGCGGGCTTGCTCTACTATAGGCTGTGGCTCTTTCCCCTCTAAGGCTTGCCGGAACATAATAGCCATATTGGAAAGCTCCAGTATGCCCAGCTCCCGCCCTGTCCAGCCTTTTTTCTTTAGTAGCCGCTTTATATCTGCCATTATTGCCGCCCTCCTATAATCGCTTCCAGTTCGTCAAGCTTTGCCTTGACTTCTACGGTGTCATAAGCCTTTAAGAGCTGGGCAAGTATGCCACTCTCTTTCTGGGCTTGCTCCGTTGTCACTTCTCCCGCTCGTACTCTGTTAAGTAGATCGGCTAAAGCGATTACTATACTCTTTGCGTCTATAGCGTCCAGCTCCAGAGCGGGCTTAGTCCCGATATACTCCCCTTTAAGGGCTTCCGTGTATTTCAGCTTAAAGTCTAAGAGCTTGGCGGGGTCTACGGTGCTAAAGTCCGCTTGCTCCAGAGCGGCGTTAATTTTCTCCAGCGTGTCCCCCAGCCGCCTTATACGGGCTTCCTTTGTCATGCTGTAGCTCTCGCATAGCTCCGCAAGCTCTGCCCGTTTCAGTTCGTCAATCTGGGCGGCTAAAGCCTTTTCCCATTTTGTACAGGTGCTTTTAGAGATATGGAGCTGTTCACATATAGAGCTATAGCTTTGCCCCTCGGCTCTAAGCCGTACATATTCCTTTTTTAATTCGGCTGGCTTCATGTATAAGCCCCCTCTCTAATATTGATTTTCGCAAAGTGTATGTACACTTGCTGTGCTTGCTATTCTTCTTATATGGCTCTCGGCTATTGGTCTGCGTATGCTGTTATGTGTATGCGGATAGCCGTATTTTACCATACAGGAAGTAGCTAAAAGGCTGTCTCTGGCTTCATAGTTTTAATGTCCGCTAATAGTAATTAACCGACATTAAATTGTCTCCGCTTCCGCAAAGATAGCTTGCGCTATTCTGTCTGTAGCAGTATCTTTCATTCTTTGCTTTTCTGCGTCTGTGGGTGGTTCTATGATATATCTTTTTAGCTCCTCTATAGAAATAAGCCCCATGTTAGCTTGCTTGTGGTGGTTAGGACATAAAAGGATTAAATTATCCTCTGTAGCTTTGCCCCCGTCTTCTACGGCTACAATGTGGTGTATCTCATTCCCGTAAGCGGGTTGTCTGCGTCCCTTCACGGTTATAAGCTCATCTGTCGCTCTCCATCCGCAAATAGCGCAATGCCCATTATAGCGGTGTATAATCGTTTTTGCTAAGTAGCCTTTATGCCCGTAGTTTGATACTCTGGCTGGAGTTCTTTTGTTATGGCTATTTGCTGTTGCCCTACGTTGGCAAGCAAGGCTACAGTATTTGCGTTCGGTACCTCTGTAGCTCTGATAAGTAAATTCTTTGCCGCACTCTGGACAAACCTTTGTTGCTTCCATTGTCTGCGCTCCTATCGTTGTTTCTGGGGTAGCACTTATGCCGCCTGTAAGGTGGTGAGTAAGTGCGCCCTTTGGGAAGTCCGTTAGCTCTCCCCGTTAATAAACTTTCTTAGCGTCTCCTCTGATACTTTCCACTTGCCGCCGATTTTAACGCCCTTTAGCCGCCCGTCCTTTATATAGCTCTGTAGCGTCCTGTGGGTTACTCCTAAGATCGGCTCCAGCTCCGTAAGGGTGTATAGCCGGATAGTATCGAGCTTGGCGGCGTTTTCTTCCTGTCTGGCTTCCGTCCTCGCTCTATTGTCAAGGCTTACTCCCATAGCTCTATTACTCCTCTCTTGTGGCGTTCTCTAAAATCTGGTGTACATACTCATTGACGGAAAGCCCAGCGGCGGCGGCTCCCGCTTTTACTTTGTCGTAAAGGCTGGGCTGTAGTACAAGCTGTAAGCGGCGGCTCTTGGTCTCCACATAGAGCGGATTAAGCTTGTAGCCCTTTGGCGGCTTCTGGCTGGGCTTTGGCTGGGCGGGCATCGGCTCCCGCTCCTCTGGCTGGGTCTCCGTCTCGGCGGTGCTGATAAACTGTAAAGCGGGGTTCTCTCCTATAAAGCTCTTTTTCTTTGCCATTGCTTTAGCTCTCCTCTCCTAAAATCTCCGCTATGAAGCGGCTGTAGTCCTCTGTTACTTTGGCTTTGGGAGCATAGCTAAAAAGGCTCCTCTGGCTTATCTGGGCTTCCTTTACGGCTATAGCTTCCCGTATCGTGGTCTTGAAAAGCCTTGTCCCCAGCTTGGCGGCTAATTGCTCCGCAAGCTCGGCTACTTCCCTGCTCAATACAGAGCGGGGGCTATAGCGGGTTAGAAGTATGCCCTCTATGGTAAGAGTGGGGTTAGTGTACTTCTTTACGGGCTTGATAGTCTCCGCAAGCTGTTCTACTCCCTGTAGGCTGTAAATATCAGCTTGAGCGGGAATAATAACGCTGTCGCAAGCCGTGAGAGCGTTTATAGTGAGTATTCCCAGAGCGGGCGGGGTGTCCACTATGATAAAGTCATACTCTCCCCTTATCGGCTCCAGAGCTTCCCGTAGTCTGTACTCTTTGCCCGTCTCCGCTATGAAAGCGTCCGCTCCAGCAAGGGCTTTACTCGCTGGGATAATGTCCCCGCTCTCCGTGTGCTGGATAGCGTCCCTTGCGGGTATCTCCCCCGTAAGCACTCCCAGAGCTGTAGCCCCGTCCGTCCTCGCTCCCGCTGTGTATGTCATGTTGCTTTGAGCGTCTAAGTCTATGGAGAGTACAGAGTAGCCTTTAAGGATAAGCCCAGCGGCTAAAGCTTCCGCTGTGGTGCTTTTCCCTACTCCCCCTTTTTGGTTTATAATCGCAAGCGTTCTACTCATAGCTTCCCCCTCATAGCTTCGGCGGCTTCGTCCGCAAGCCGTTGTAGCTCCCGCTGTCCCTCTGTGGCTTGGCGGTCAATCTCGGCGGCGGCTTCTTCGTCTACGCCCAGCTCCCACGCTGGAAGCTCCCCGTGTTCCCGCTGGTAGGCTCTAAGCCGCTCTTGAGCGTATTCCACATAATCGGCGGGGTAGCTCTCCATTTCTGGGTTAGCGTGTCCGTCTACTGGCGGGAGAATAATAACGCCATAGTCTATGCCCTCTTGCGGCTCGGCGGCGGTGGTTTCCTCTGGGGCTTCATACTTCAAGGGCTTATAGCTCTCCCCTGTGAGTAGATCGGCTCCAGCCTTTAGCCTTTTGTCCATGCTGTCCCGCTCCCCCTCTCTTACAGATCTGTCTCTTATACACATCTCCGAGCCCACGAGACACTCGCTAATCTCGT
>ENA-OZIL01000910-OZIL01000910.1-human-gut-metagenome-genome-assembly--contig:-NODE-910-length-12094-cov-8.780796_pt1 | contig 12094 bp, 9 predicted proteins | sample MGYA00244057_ERZ653706 | MGnify/ENA primary metagenome ERZ653706 (study PRJEB26926, sample SAMN06165266) | human gut metagenome | biome: ENVO:00009003; feature: ENVO:2100002; material: ENVO:00002003...
TTCTGAACACTCTAATTGAAAAAATAACCGTCCACGAAGCTGTCAAGGGCGAGGACGGAAGCCGTGAGCAGGAAGTAGAAATCTACTACCGCTTCATCGGCAAAATCGACTGACCTTTCTTTTTTACCCAACAATATCTTTAATTAAGGGAGACGGGCGCCGCTCAGCCCGAGCTGAGCAAGCTCGTGGAGCTCAGCCGTCTCTACAGCGTGAGCGTCGATGAGCTTTTGAGCCTTGAGGAGGCGGAAAAGGGTGACGCCAAGGCCGCCTCGTCTGTCGACGCTTCCGCGCCCGCGCCCGCGCAGGAGACTCTTACCGCACCGAAGAAGGCGCGGCGGCAAAAGCTCCTTCTCGGCGCGGCGGCGGTCTGCCTCGCCCTCGCCGTCGGTCTGGCACTCTACAATAACCACCGCGTCAAGCAGCTCGAGTGGCAGGTCGACTCTCTGCAATCACAGATCATGAGCGTGCAGTCCAGCCTTTCCTCGCAGATCGCGGGCATCAGCAGCTCCGTGCGCGAAGCGATGGAGGAGAGCGCCACGCTGACCGCGCAGTTCGACTACACGGTCAAGCGCTTCGACCTGGACGCCTACACCTGCACGGTTGCCTTCGCCCTCCGGCCCAAGACGGTGCAGGACGGCCTTGCCGTCTCCCTCCGTCTCCGCTCCCTTGCCTCCGACGACGGAACGACCGCCGTCGAGCTGGTCCGCGACGAGTACGACGTCTACCGCGGCGAAACCGTGCTTTCGATGAACGATGATGGCTTCGAAGCCACCGCCGCCTACGATACCGGCGGCGAGCGTCAGCTCGAGACGATCCGCGACCTGCCCGGCTTCGCCGACGAGGCGCTGCCGAAGCTCTATGAGGATCTTTCCTTCGGCTACGTCCTCAGCCGTTCCTATTCCGTCTCGGACATCCGATGCAGCGTCAAGGGCTGGGAGGACGAGGACCACCGCACCGCGAACCTCTACCTCGGCGCTTATGACGCCGCCCTCCGGTCCGCGTGGCTCGACTATCGGGTGGACGGAAAGAGCGCCGCGCAAAGCACGCTCCGGTTCATGGAGGTCGACGACAAACGCTCCGCCGTACAGTGGTGGATCAGCGACATTCCCGATGAGAGCACCGCCGGCGTTTACAGCATCTATGGCGCAGAGGGCGTGGAATTTGGCCTTCCCTACGGTGCGGAGCTGCAGGTCGTATTCCATGCGGAGCTGACCGACGGCACGCGGCTCTCGGCAATGCTCACGCGCGAGATAATGCCCTCCGCCAACAACAGCGCCGACGGCGAGGGCGAAGGACCGGCAATGCCCATTGTCCTCACGAAGGATTGATCCGTTCAGGGAACGCCGCCCGCCGGGCGGCGTTCTTTTTTGCGCCGCTCGCGCCAAAGCGTCCAGGAAACGTGCCGCAGCCGTCCGAAATTTTGACGGAAAAAGGGCTTGCAAAGCCCTCGCGTTGTGCTATGATGAGGCCGAAACGAAGCGCGCGACGCGCGCATTTCCGAAAGAGAGGATGAGGAGAGCTTGTTGGAATTTTTAGAGCAGGAGCACATCAGCCCCGCGCTGCTCGACGGCGTCCGCGCCTACCGCGCACAATACCCCGCCGAGCCGGCGCTGCAGGGCCGCATCCCGCAGCCGCGCTATCATTATTATGGGAAAGAGGTCTGGGAGGCCGCCATCGCCGCACTGCTGTGCGGCGAGAACCTGCTGCTCGCCGGCAGCAAGGCGACCGGCAAGAACGTGCTGGCCGAAAATCTGGCGCAGGCCTTCGGCCGCCCCGCGTGGGACGTTTCCTTCCACGTCAGCACGGACGCCGCCGGACTCATCGGCATGGACACCTTTGAAAACGGACAGGTGACCTTCCGCCCCGGCCCCGTCTACCTCTGCGCGAAGCACGGGGGCTTCGGCGTGCTCGACGAGATCAACATGGCCAAAAATGAGGCTCTTGCCGTGCTGCACGCCGCGCTGGACTTCCGCCGCGCCATCGACGTCCCCGGCTACGACCGCGTGACGGTCGCCCCCGCCGCGCGCTTCATCGGCACGATGAACTACGGCTACGCCGGCACGCGCGAGCTGAATGAAGCGCTCACCTCGCGCTTTGTTGTCATTCAGATGCCGCCCATCGCGGAGGACGGTCTGGACCGTCTGCTCGGCGAGGAGTTTCCCACGCTGGAGAAAAAGTACCGCGGACAGCTCGTGCAGCTCTTTCTCGACCTGCAAAAGAAGTGCGAGAGCGCGGAGATCTCCTCCAAGGCGCTCGACCTGCGCGGGCTTCTGGACGCGCTGCGCCTGATCCGCCGCGGCGTGAGCGCCGGTACGGCGCTCGACATGGGCATCACCAACAAGGCCTTCGACGCCTACGAGCAGAGCCTCATCCGCGACGTTATCGCCGCGCGCATCCCCGCAAAGCTCGACCGCAGCCGCCTGTTCACCGACTGATATGGAAACCGACAGCTACAGCGCCAACCAGCGCCGCGCCATCAATCTGGTCTGGACCGCCTGCGGCGACTATCAATTTGAGCCGCAGTTCCTCGCCCTCAAGGCCGACGGCACGCCGGACTTCTACATGAACTGCGTCATCGGTCTGGTCCGCAAGTGGCTGGGTGACGAGATGCCGCGCCGTCTCTTCGCCCTTTGGGCGGACGACACGCGGCGCTCCGCGTTCGACGACCTCGCGTGGCTCGCGCTGGAAAACGCCGTCTATGAAAAGGAGCTTCCCGTCCGCCCTGTGCTCGCGGAGCTGCGCCGCGCCCACGCCGCAGAATTTTTTGCCTCGGAATATCAGCTCTCGCGGCAGGAGTGGATGGACAAGAACCAGCTCGTCTATTCGCTCCAGTCCGCCCGCTGGAGGTCCGTTCTGGGGCAGAAGCCGCCGCTGCTCGCCCCGTGGGAAAAGGGACTCTCCGAGGCCCTCGCCTGCCCGGGCACGCTCGACGCGGACGAGCTGGAGGCCGCCGTCCGCGCGGCGTTTGAGAAATACCTGCAATTTGACGGCACGCCCCATAAAAAATCACCGTTCCGCCTTCATTTCAGCGACCGCTGGGCGCCGCTGCTCACCAAGCTCCTGCCGGTCGAGATCGTCCGCACCGACGAGCTGACCGTCGGCCGCTCCGCGGTCGCCGGCGAGAACGGCATGGTGCGCGCGTCCAACGCGCTGCGCGCCCAGCTTCGCTCGAACGAGCGCGAAGCGGAGGATCACGACTACATCGAGCGCTGCTTCGGCCGCAGCCTCTATTCCCCGCAGGCGCTCGCGCGCATCGAGCAGCGCTGCTGCACCGGCGATCACCTCGGCTGCCATCTCTGGTTCACCCGCGGCGAGCGCGTGCCGGGCCAGCCCATGCGCACCGACACGCAGCGTCTTTTCGAGCAGGCTGCCGAGCAGGCCAAGCGCAACCGCGCCGCCTACGTCCGCGACAGTGCACTGCATCAGAATGCTCTCCTGCGCCTGACGGAGCAGATCCGCAACTGTATGCTCATCCATCAGCAGCCCGAGGACATCCTCGCCCGCGAGGGGCGGCTGGACGGTACGCGCGTCTGGCGCGCACCGGTGCTGCACGACAGCCGCGTCTTTCTCCGCAAGGATGAGGAGAGCCGCGCGGGCTTCACCGTCGACCTGATGCTCGACGCCTCGGCCTCGCGCCTGCACTGTCAGGAGAGCATCGCCATTCAGGGCTATCTTCTCGCCAAAAGCCTTGTCTCCTGCGGCATTCCCGTGCGCGTGACCGGCTTCTGCAGCCTGCGCGGCTACACGGTGCTGCGCGTTTTGAAGGATTTCGGGGACAAAAACGGCGAGCATCGCGTGTTCGACTACTTTGCCGCGGGCTGGAACCGCGACGGTCTGGCTCTGCGCGGCATGGGCGAGCTGATGAAATCGGCTCCCGCGGACAAGCACCTGCTCATTCTGCTCACCGACGCCAGTCCGAACGACAGCCACAAAATTCTCCCGAGCGGCAAAATTCCGCTCAGCCGCGATTACGACGGGCAGCCCGGCATCGACGACACCGCCGCCGAGGTCCGCGCCCTGCGCGCGCAGGGCATCCGCGTCGCCGCGGTGTTCATGGGCGAAAACACCAGCGTTCCGGCGGCGAACGCCATCTATGGCCGCGACCTCGCGCGCATCCGGCGCATCGACCAGCTTGCCGCCGCGGCGGGCCGCCTCATTCAGGACGAGATCCGGGAGCTGTCCGGCTAAACAGCAAGGGCGCGTTCAAAAGAACGCGCCCTTTGGCTTTATGTATACCTCTCTGCTCAGCAGCATTCCATCGGATAGGCGAGCTGCCCGACCAGCCCGTGCCGGAGAGCGAATGGCCCGATGAAGATTGATACGGTAAAAAATGAGGAGTACCTTTTTGAGGTACTCCTCTCCATATCGCTGTTCATTTGGGCGGATCCTTTTTATTTGTGTTGTGATCCAACAGATCGCGAATCCCCTGCATGAGAACCAGAATTCCGATCAGCCAGCAAAGACCTCCCATTGCGAAAGCGAAGGTCCTGTCTCCGGACCGGGGACACATCATAGCGTAGAAGACCAAGATGTAGGCCGGGATCTGTAAAAGGACAAAATAAAGGATCAGCTCGAGCGGCTTTTTTTGCGGAGAATGGCCCCGCCAATGCAGCAGATACGCCACAGTCAATATGACCGCCCCGGCAAATACGGTATGAAAAAGCAGGGGAGCTTCCTGTTCCATCAACATAGTGGGGCCCTCTTTATGTCATAAATTTGCGAATGCTTTTATTTTGCAGCCGCATCTGCTTGATTCGCTCCATTGACAATACCCTTTTTGATATTGCAGCTGTTTTGGAACTACGAGGCAATGAAAAATTGTGTGCCCCATTGAAATTACTCTCTTTGATAATATATGCATCTTATACCAAAAACAGCAAAATGTCAATAAAACATTGTCCAATATTGCCATAAACACAGGTGCAGCAAAAGTGCAACAGTTTGCTCCATTTTTTGCTCAAAACCAATTGGAAAAGTCGTTTCAAACTTGTTTCGGACTTGATAAAAGGTTGTTTCTGAAAAATTACATATTTGTTGGAAAAGCGGAAGAAACACGCGAATATAGCAGAAAATCCGGTCTAAAATGTGCATAGAAAACGACCGGAAATCTTTCGATTTCCGGTCGTTTCTGGTGCGGACTACTGGACTCGAACCAGTGACCTCATGCGTGTGAAGCATGCGCTCTAACCAGCTGAGCTAAGCCCGCAAATGGTGACCCGTACGGGATTCGAACCCATGTTACAGCCGTGAAAGGGCCGTGTCTTAACCACTTGACCAACGGGCCATATAACGCACGGGATGCTCTCGCATCCCGTGCTCTTTGGTAGCGGCACCTGGATTCGAACCGGGGACACTTCGGGTATGAACCGAATGCTCTGGCCAACTGAGCTATGCCGCCATATTCTGCCCGACAGGACAAGGGACAGTATAACAGGGAGAAGGTCCGTTTGTCAATAGCTTTCTCGTAAAAAATCAAAAAATGCGGCAGGACGCGCCTTATATTTTCTCTTTACCTTTCCGCGCATCTTTGCTATAATATTAGATTGAATTAGTATCCGCGGCACTTTTGCCGTACAGATCGGAGGTCACTGCATGAAATACGAACGCTGGCTCATCCCGGAAACGGATGACGCCGCGGTCGAAGCGCTGATGGACGCAGGCTATCCCTATCTGGTATCGACCGTACTGGCCTCGCGCGGCGTCGTCACGCCCGAGCAGGCCGCCGCGCATCTCGACCGCGAACGCTCGCTGGTCTACTCCCCCTTCCTCATGCGCGACATGGACAAGGCCGTGGCGCGCATCGACCGCGCGCTTACCGGCGGCGAGACCATCGCCGTGTTCGGCGATTACGACGTGGACGGCATCACCTCCACCTGCCTTCTGACCGATTATCTCCGCTCCCGCGGCGCGGCGGTGCTCATGCACATTCCCCGCCGCATTGAGGAGGGCTACGGCCTCGGCTGCGATGCGATCCGCGCGCTTGCCGAGCAGGGCGTCACGCTCATCGTCACCGTGGACTGCGGCATCACCGGCGTGGAGGAGACCACCTTTGCCGCCACGCTCGGCGTCGATCTCGTCATCACCGACCACCACGAATGTAAGGACGAGCTGCCCGCCGCCTGCGCCGTGGTCGACCCCCACCGCCCGGACTGCGGCTTTCCGTTCAAGCATCTTGCCGGCGTCGGCGTCGCGCTCGAGCTGGTCCTTGCCCTCGGCGGCGCCGAGCGCGAAAGCGCGCTCTTCTCCCGCTACTGCACCCTTGCCGCCATCGGCACCATTGCCGACGTCATGCGCATGGAGGGCGAAAACCGCACCATCGTCCAATGCGGTCTTGAGGGCATCGACCGCAGCGACTTCACGGGACTGCACGCGCTGCTGCGCGAGGCTGGCCTGACCGGACGTCCGGTCTCCTCCGTGCAGATCGGCTTCGTCCTCGCCCCCCGCATCAACGCCGCCGGACGCATGGGCCGCGCGGAGCTGGCCGCCGAGCTCCTGCTCACGCAGGACCCCGCCAAGGCCGAGCGGCTCGCCCGCGAGCTGTGCGACCTCAACCGCGAGCGCCAGAGCGTCGAGCAGGATATCTTCCGCTGCGCCATCGAGCAGATGGACACCCTCGCCCCCACCGAGCGCAACGCGCTCGTGCTCTCGAGCGAAGAATGGCATCAGGGCGTGGTCGGCATCGTCGCCTCGCGTCTTTCCGAAAAATTCTCCTGTCCCAGCTTCATGATCCACCTCGCCGGCGGCATGGGCAAGGGCTCCTGCCGCAGCTATGGCGGCTTCAACCTCTTTGCCGCGCTCGAAGCGTGCAGCGACCTGCTCGTCGGCTTCGGCGGGCACGAGCTCGCCGCGGGCTTCACCATCAAGGAGGAGAATATCCCCGCCTTCCGCAAGCGCATCAACCAGTATGTCCGCACCCACTGCGGCGACTCGGCCCCCGTCTCCTCGCTGGAGATCGACGCCGCCCTCACCCGCCCGAGCCTCATCACGCTTCAGGAGGTCGAGGAGCTTTCCCGTCTCGAGCCCTACGGCGCGGGCAACAACCGCCCCGTCTTCTGCCTGCGCGGTGCGCGGCTGGAGTCCATGCAGAGCGTAGGACAGAACAAGCATCTCAAGCTCCGGCTCCAGAAGGGCCACACGAGCTTCGACGGCATCTTCTTCTCCGTCACCCCCGCGGAATGCGGCCTGACCGTCGGTGAGCGCGTGGACGCCGCCTTCTACCTTCAGGTCAATGAATTCCGCGGGAGCCGCTCCCTGCAGCTCCAGCTCGTCGATCTGCGCAGCGCGCACGACCCCGGCGCCCGCGAGGCCGAGCAGCTTGAGCTGTGCCGCACGCTGATCCGCGGCGGCGGCGTGAGCGCGAAGGACGCCGCGAAGCTCCTGCCCTCGCGCGAGCAGTTCGTGCGCGTCTGGCGTGCGCTCGAGCGCGAGGTGGACGGAACGCTCACCTCTCCAGAGCTGCCCTTCCTGCGGCGGCTCTCCGCCGAGGCCCTCGGCGCGGAGAGCTTTCCGCGCACGGTCATGTGCCTCGCGGTTTTTGCCGAGCGCGGGCTCGTGACCGTCGAGCGCCACGACAAATACATCACGCTCCGTCTCACCGGCGGCAAGCGTGTGGATCTTGATGCCAGCCCCTATCTCTGCGCCCTGCGCGAGGGACTGGACGGAACGAAAGGAGGCAGCAGCGCATGAGCGACGTAAAAACGATCGAGCAGACTCCCATTGAACAGACCCCCCAGCCCATCCCCGAGGTGGTGCAGAAGCAGTACGATCATCTGGTCGAGACCATCCGCGCCTACAACCCCGGCGCGGACTTCGCCCAGATCGACGCCGCCTTCCGCTACGCCGCCGCGCACCACGGCGCCCAGAAGCGCAAGGACGGCTCGCCCTTCGTCACCCACCCCATCGCCGTTGCGCAGATCGTGGCCGAGGAACTGCATCTTGACAGCGAATCCATCATCGCCGCCCTTCTGCACGACTGCATCGAGGACACCGACGCGACCTACGACGACATCGCCAAGCGCTTCTCCCCCACCGTCGCCGATCTGGTCGAGGGCGTCTCCAAGCTCACGCGCGTCCACTACACGAGCAAGGAAGAGGAGCAGATGGAAAATCTGCGCAAGATGCTCATGGCCATGGCCAAGGACATCCGCGTCATCCTCATCAAGATCGCCGACCGCACGCACAATATGCGCACGATGGAGTATCAGTCCACCGACAAGCAGCGTCAGAAGTCGCTCGAGACGATGGAGATCTACGCCCCCATCGCCCACCGGCTCGGTATGCAGCGCATGAAGTGGGAGCTGGAGGACCTTTCCCTCAAATACCTCGACCCCACCGCCTTCAACGAGATCACCCACTCCCTCGAGGAGAAGTCCAAGGAATACGGCTCGTTCATGGAGCGCATCCAGAAGCAGATCGAGGGCAAGCTCACCGAGGACCATATCCCCTTCCGCCGCGTCTACGGCCGCATGAAGCACCCCTACAGCATCTACCGCAAGATGTATGCCCAGAGCAAGACCATGGACGAGGTGTTCGACCTCTTCGCCTTCCGCGTCATCGTCGATACCGTCGCGGACTGCTACAACGTTCTCGGCGTCATCCACGACCTCTACCGCCCCGTGCTCGGCCGCTTCAAGGACTATATCGGCACGCCCAAGCCCAACGGCTATCAGTCGCTCCACACCACGGTCATGGGCCCCGACGGCGTGATGTTCGAGGTGCAGATCCGCACGCAGGAGATGCACGACATCGCCGAATACGGCATCGCCGCCCACTGGAAGTATAAGCAGGGCATCTCCGGCAGCGCCAACGAGCAGAACTACGAATGGGTCCGCCGTCTCCTCGAAAATCAGGAGAATACGGACGCCGAGGAATTTATCCACACCCTCAAGGTCGATATGTTCGCCGACGAGGTGTTCGTCTTCACCCCGCGCGGCGACGTGACGAACCTCCCCACCGGCGCGACGCCCATCGACTTCGCCTACTCCGTCCACTCCGCCGTCGGCAACTCCATGGTCGGCGCCAAGGTCAACGGGCGCATCGTCCCGCTCGACTACCAGCTCAAAAACGGCGACGTGGTCGAGATCCTCACGAGCAAATCCGCCCACGGCCCCAGCCGCGACTGGCTTCAGATCGCCAAGTCCAACGAGGCGCGCGGCAAGATCCGCCAGTGGTTCAAGAAGGAAAAGCGCGAGGAGAACATCGTCAACGGCCGCGCGGCCTTTGAATCCGAGCTCAAGCACTACGGCATCTCCGTCGCCGCCGTCACCGGGGACGAGCTGCGCCCCACGCTGCTCAAAAAGACCGGCTTCGGCAACCTCGACGATATGTATGCCGCCATCGGCTACGGCGGCTTCTCGGCGCAGAAGGCCGTCAACCGCATCCGCGACGAGCTCAAGGCTCTCAATAAGCAGCAGCAGGCCGAGCGCGACGCCACCGTGCCCATCCCCGGCGAGCCGGGCAAGACCCGCCCCGCCGTTCCCATGCGTGAAAAGAGCGAGGACGGCATCGTGGTGCAGGGGCTTTCCAACTGCCTCGTCAAGTTCTCCAAGTGCTGCACGCCCGTTCCGGGCGATGACATCGTCGGCTTCATCACCCGCGGCTACGGCGTGTCCGTCCACCGCGCCGACTGTCCCAACGCCGCGCCCGAGCGCCGCCGTCCCGAGGAGGCCGGCCGCTGGGTCAAGGTCAGCTGGGGCAAGGACGTCAAGCAGTCCTACCAGACCTCGCTCGACATCTACGCCAAGGACCGCATCGACCTCGTGCTCGACGTCTCCGCCGTCCTCTCGTCCACGCAGACCCGCGTCGCGGGCCTCAACGCCAAGACCACCGCGGACGGCTTCGCCCTCATCCATCTCGAGATCTTCGTCGCCGACAGCGAGCAGCTCTCCGCCGTCATGCGCCGCCTCCATCAGATCAGCGGCGTGATGAAGGTCGACCGCCCCGCCGGCTGACGCTCTGAATTTTATAAGGAGGAATTCTATCATGCTTTCCATCAACGTTTCCCACGCAAAGCCCTTCCTTTCCTATCCCTATGAAGAAGTCCTCTGCCCCCGTCTCGAGCGCGCGCAGCGCGAGCTCCTCAACGGCGGCGGCAAGGGCGACGATTTCATCGGCTGGGTCCGCCTGCCCGCGCAGTACGACCGCGCGGAATATGCGCGCATTCTCGCCGCCGCGAAAAAGATCCAAGGCGACTCCAAGGCCCTTGTCGTCATCGGCATCGGCGGCAGCTACCTCGGCGCGCGCGGCGTGATCGAGTGTCTGTGCTCGCCCAACTACAACCTGAAGAAAAAGGACACCCCCAACGTCTACTTCATCGGCAACGGTCTGTCCTCCGCCGCGCTGCGCGAGGTGATGGAGCTCATCGGCGACGATGACTTCTCCGTCAACGTCATTTCCAAGTCCGGCACGACCACCGAGCCCGCCGTCGCCTTCCGCTTCTTCCGCGAAAGGCTTGAGCAAAAGTACGGCAAGGCGGGCGCGGCGCAGCGCATTTACGCCACCACCGACGCGCACAAGGGCGCTCTCAAGTCCCTCGCGGACGCCGAGGGCTACGAGGAGTTCGTCGTACCCGACAACGTCGGCGGACGCTACAGCGTCCTCACCGCGGTCGGCCTGCTCCCCATCGCCGTCGCGGGCGTGGACACCGACGCCCTGCTCGCCGGCGCGCGGGAGATGGAGGCGCTCTGTGAGATCGCAGACTACACCAACCCCGCGTGGCAGTACGCTGCCATGCGCCACGAGCTCTACCGCTCCGGTAAAAAGATCGAGCTGCTCGCCTGCTTCGAGCCGTCGTTCCGCTTCATGGCGGAGTGGTGGAAGCAGCTCTACGGCGAAAGCGAGGGCAAGGAGGGCAAGGGCCTCTTCCCCGCCAGCGTCGATTTCACCGCCGACCTGCACTCCATGGGTCAGTATATCCAGCAGGGCGAGCGCACGCTGCTGGAAACGGTCGTCCGCTTCGCCGCCGATCCCGACCAGCTCACCGTCCCGCACGACGACGTCAACGGCGACGGCCTGAACTTCCTTGAGGGCAAAACCATGGACTTCATCAACCGTCAGGCGATGGACGGCACGCTCCTCGCCCACGTCGAGGGCGGCGTCCCCAACCTCATCGTCTCCGCCGGCGAGCGCAATGCCCGCACCCTCGGCGAGCTCATTTACTTCTTTGAGTTCTCCTGCGGTCTGTCCGGCTATCTGCTCGGCGTCAATCCCTTCGATCAGCCCGGTGTCGAGGCCTACAAGAAGAATATGTTCGCGCTGCTCGGCAAGCCCGGCTACGAGGAGGCCGGCGAGGCTCTGCGCGCCAAGCTCAGCAAATAAGCGATAAGGAGAACCGCCATGAAAGCAGTCCTCATGCGCGTTCAGCGCGCCAGCGTCACCATTGACGAGCGGGAAACGCGCTCCATCGGCAGGGGCTTTCTCATCCTCCTCGCCGTCACACACGACGATACCGAGGCCCAGGCCGTCAAGCTTGCCGACAAGCTCTGCTCGCTCCGTCTTTTTGAAGACGCTGACGGCAAGATCAACCTCACGCTCGACGAGGTCGGCGGCGAGATCATGATCGTTTCGCAGTTCACGCTCTACGGCAACTGCCGCAAGGGCCGCCGCCCCGAGTTTCTGAACGCCGCCCGCCCCGAGACCGCGATCCCCCTCTACGAAAAATTCGTCTCCCTCGTCCGCGCCAAGGGCTATCACGTTGAGACCGGCGAGTTCGGCGCCTATATGGCCGTCGATTCCGTCAACGACGGTCCCTTCACCCTCATCGTGGACACGAAGGATCTGGAAGCCCCCAAGTAACCGAACGGAGGTCAGTTTTATGAAAGTCATCACCACCGTCGTCGGCGAGCTCGGCACCAACTGCTACCTGCTCATCGACGAAGCCACGCGCGAGGCCGCGCTCATCGACCCCGCCGATTCCCCCGACGAGCTCTCCGCCCTCATCGAGCGCGAGGGTGTCACGCTGCGCTATATCCTCCTCACCCACGGCCATCGCGACCACACGCTCGCCGCACCCGCCATGCACAAGCGCTATCCTGCAGCCGCGGTCTATATCCACCGCCTTGACGCGAACGGCTCCGGCATCTACCACTATCCGCTC
>ENA-OZIL01000949-OZIL01000949.1-human-gut-metagenome-genome-assembly--contig:-NODE-949-length-11764-cov-4.054061_pt1 | contig 11764 bp, 9 predicted proteins | sample MGYA00244057_ERZ653706 | MGnify/ENA primary metagenome ERZ653706 (study PRJEB26926, sample SAMN06165266) | human gut metagenome | biome: ENVO:00009003; feature: ENVO:2100002; material: ENVO:00002003...
CGGATATCTGCGTCATTTCGAACGCCCTGCTGTGCAAGGCCTTCTGCCCGGAGCTTCCCGTTTCCGTGGATGCGGCCTGCTGCGCGGGCGTGACGCCCGAGAACCACCGCAATGCGCTCTCTGCGATGCAGTGCTGTCAGATCGACGTGTTAAATATTGCACCCGACGCGAAGTGACAGCTCGGGATGAAACTGTAACAGGATATTTCTTTGGACATTTCGACGGCGGCGTATGAAAATAGCGCAGCTTTCGGGGAATGCACATTGCGAAAGCAATGGGGTTTTGCTATAGTGGCTACAAACGAAAACTGTCGAGAAATGAGGGTCGACTATGGGAAAGACCGCTTTTCTGTTCTCCGGGCAGGGCGCGCAGCGCGCCGGCATGGGGAAGGAATTCTATGAACATTTTGCCTCCGTCCGCGCGTTGTTTGACGCTGCGGAGGAGATTCGCCCCGGCACGCTGCAGCAGATGTTCGCCGGGAGCGATGACGAGCTGCGCCAGACCGAAAACACGCAGCCCTGCCTGTACCTGGCCGATCTTGCCGCCGCCTACGCCCTGCGCGACAGCGGCCTGCAGCCGGAGGCTGTTGCGGGCTTCTCGCTCGGCGAGATCCCTGCGCTGGCCTTTGCCGGGGCCTATGACGGCATGACGGGCTTCCGCCTCGCCTGTGCGCGCGGCGCAAGCATGGCGCGGGCCGGGAAAAACGTCAACGCCTCCATGGCGGCCATTGTCAAGCTGCCGGACGAGACGGTCGAGCGCCTCTGCGCCGCCTATGACCATGTCTGGCCGGTCAATTACAACTGCGACGGCCAGATCGCCGTCTCGGGTGACCGGGATGAGCTGGAGCGCCTGTATGCCGATGTCGCGGCCGCAGGCGGCCGCAGCATGCCGCTGAATGTCAGCGGCGGCTTCCACTCGCCGTATATGGACCCTGCCTCGGCAGAGTTCGGTGCGATTCTGGCGGACACGGCCCTGCAGAAGCCCGCGCTCCCGGCCTATGCCAACCGCACGGCCGAGCCCTACGGCGAGAACGTCCGCGAGCTGCTCACGCAGCAGATCAACCATCCGGTCCGCTGGAAGGAGACGCTGCGCCATCTGAACGAGCAGGGCTTTGACACGTTTGTCGAGTGCGGCGCGGGCATGGTGCTGTGCAAGCTCGTGCGCAAGAATCTGCCGGAATGCCGCAGCTTTGCGGTCGACAGCCTTGCCGGTCTGGCAAAGCTGCAGGAGGAGGGAATGCTGTGCTGCTCCGCGACCTGATCCGCGAATATACGCAGAGCCGCACGGAGCTGCCCCCCGCGCCTCCGGCGCGCCCGGTGCCGCAGACGCATGTCTGTCCGAAGTGCAAGATGGAGAGCGGCCGCACGGCCGTGGAGCAGGGCGCGATGATCTGCCCGGCCTGCGGTGCGTATTTCCGCATGAATGCGCGGGAGCGCATCACGCACACGTTCGATGCCGGGAGCTTCCAGGAGCTGGATGCCGATGTGACGAGCGTCGATTTTCTGAGCTTCCCCGGTTATGCCGAAAAGCTGGAAAAGGCCCGCAAAACGACGGGCGAGAACGAGGCCGTCCTGTGCGGAACGGCCGCCATCGGCGGCATGTTCTGCGCGACGTTCGTCATGGATTCCAGCTTTATCATGGCCTCCATGGGCTCTGCCGTGGGCGAGAAGATCACCCGCCTGTTTGAGTTCGCACTGGCCCAGCGCCTGCCTGTCATCGGCTTCACGGCCTCCGGCGGCGCGCGGATGCAGGAGGGCGTCGTGTCCCTCATGCAGATGGCCAAGTGCTCCGGCGCGGTCAAGCGCCACAGCGAGGCGGGGCTTCTGTACATCGCCGTGCTGACCGATCCGACGACCGGCGGCGTCACGGCTTCGTTTGCCATGCAGGCGGATATCATTCTCGCCGAGCCGAACGCGCTCATCGGCTTTGCCGGCCGCCGCGTCGTGGAGCAGACGACCGGCTCACAGCTGCCCGGCAATTTCCAACGCGCGGAGTTCCTGCGCGAGCATGGCTTTGTCGACGCGGTGATCGAGCGGCGCGCTCTGCCGGTCACGCTGGGCAATCTGCTCTATCTGCACGGAGGATGAGCGAAAATGAATGCTTTTGAACGCTTGAAAGAGGCCCGGCACGCCGGGCGTCCGACGGGCGCGGCCTATGTTGCCGCGCTGTTTGAAAACCGCCTCGACCTGTGCGGCGACCGCCGCTTCGGCGAGGACCCGGCCATCATTTCCGGCATTGGCACGCTCAGCGGCCGTCCCGTGACCTATATCGCCATCGACAAGGGCGCGGACCTCGACAGCCGCATGCGCAACCACTTCGGCTGCCCCATGCCGGAGGGCTATCGCAAGGCTCTGCGCCTGATGAAGCAGGCCGAAAAATTCCACCGCCCCGTTATTTGCCTTGTCGACACGCTCGGCGCCTACTGCGGCGCGGAGGCCGAGGAGCGCGGGCAGGGCGAGGCCATTGCCGAGAACATTCTGGAAATGATGGGCCTGCGCACGCCGGTCATCTCCGTCGTCATCGGCGAGGGCGGCAGCGGCGGCGCGCTGGCGCTGGCTGCGGCCGACCGCGTGTATATGCTGGAAAACGCCGTTTACTCCGTCATTTCGCCGGAGGGCTGTGCCAGCATCCTCTGGAAGGACTCCGGCCGCGTGGCGGATGCCGCGCAGTGCCTGCACATCACGGCGGCCGATATGGTCGACCTGCATGTGGCCGAGGGGATCATTCCGGAGAATTTTGCCGACTTCCAGCAGATGTGCGCCGCCATGACGGTGCAGCTCACGATGGACCTCGACGAGCTGTGCGCCCTCACGCCCGAGGAGCTGCTCGAGCAGCGCTACCGCCGCTACCGCCGCATCGGCGTGTATGAGGAAAACGGCAGTATTGTCCGCTTCACGGAACATTGAGATATTCCGGACAATTTCGGAGTACCATAAATACCATGTAATTTTTGAATCATAAGGAGATAGATCACCATGACGAAGACTGAAATTGCAGAGAAGATCAAGAACATGATCAGCGAGAACCTGCGCATCCCCGAAAACATGCTGGACGACGATGCCGAGCTGTTCGGCGGCGACATCGGCCTGGACTCCGTTGACTCCCTCGAGATCATTTCCGGCATCGACGACCTGTTCGGCGTCGACATGACCGGCGTGGACCGCGAGCACTTCCAGACCATCAACGCGCTGGCTTCCTATGTTGAGGAGCATGTGGAGCAGTAAATGGAAAAGCGTTGTGTCATCACCGGCCTTGGCCTGATCTGCGCCGCCGGTAACGACGTGGATACCTGTTGGCAGAATATCTGCGCCGGAAAAACCGGGATCGACGAGGTCAAGTGCGTCTCGACGGAGGGCTGCGTCTCCCATGTGGGAGCGGAGGTGCACTGTGAGGACCTCCCCGCGCCCGAATATGACCGCTCCGTCCGCCTTTGCCTGCATGCGGCCCACGAGGCCGTGCGCGACGGCAGGCTGACGGACAGCGCCGTCCGCGAGGCGGGTGTCATCCTTGGCAGCTGCGTCGGCGGCGCTGCGAGCATCGACCACTATTACACCGGTCTGCTGCAGGGCCGCACGGAGGAGCAGGATGTTCTGAAGATGTCCGCCTCCGCCATTGCGGCGAACACTGCCTTCGCGCTCGGCGCGAACGGCGAAACGGCGAACATCGTCAATGCCTGCGCGGCGGGCACGATGAGCGTTTCGTATGCGTGCGACCTCATCCGCCTCGGCCGCGGCGAAATTTTTCTCGCGGGCGGCACGGATGCCTTCTCATCCCTTGCCTATGCGGGCTTCAATGCGCTGCATGCGCTCTCGGCCGGCCCCTGCTCTCCTCTGAACCACAGCAACGGCATCTCCCTCGGCGAGGGCGCCGGTGTTCTGGTCGTGGAGGAGTATGAGCACGCCATCCGCCGCGGCGCAAAGATCTACTGCGAGGTGGCGGGCTGGGGCGTCAGCTCCGATGCCTTCCACATCACTGCGCCGCAGCCGCAGGGTGAGGGGCAGATGGCCGCGCTGCACCGCGCCATGGTCAACGCCGGAACGGAAGCGGGCGACATCGGCTACATCAATGCCCACGGCACCGGCACGGCCAAGAACGACGCGGCGGAGTTCCTGTCGCTGCACACGCTTTTCGAGGGCGCGGCTCCGTCCGTCAGCTCGACGAAGTCCATGACGGGCCACTGCCTCGGCGCGGCGGGCGCGATCGAAGCCGTCCTCAGCGTCAAGGCGCTGACGGAGAACACGGTTCTTCCGACGACGGGCTATGCCCCGGAGGATCTGGCCCCGCTGGCCGAAAAGGCCGGGAACCTCGACTGCGTTGTGAACGTCGCCCGCGAGCGCGAGCTGGAGAACGTCATGTCGAACTCGTTCGCATTCGGCGGCACGAACGCCAGCATCATTTTCTCGAAAAAGCCGCACCCGGCGGAGCAGACCGGCAAGCGCCGCATCTGCGTGACGGGCATCGGCGAGCTGCTGTCCGAGGCGGACGGCACGGCGAGCGTTCAGCGCGAGCTGACGCCGGAGGATTTCGGCGCGCGCGATGTGAAGCTCGGCTTCTACCGCAAGCTCGACCGCTTCAGCCAGATGCAGGTCCTCAGCGGCGTGGACGCCCTGCGCGATGCGGGCTTTACCATCGATGCGGACAACGCCTCCCGCGTCGGCAGCACGATCGGCACGGCGGACGGCCCCATGGCCGAGATCACGTCGTTCCAGAAGACCGTCTGCGAAAAGGGCCCGGCTGCGGGCAGCGCCTTCAGCTTTCCGCATACCGTGTATAACGCGGCGGGCGGCTACCTGTCCATTTTTACCGGTCTGAAGGGCTTCTGCGCCACGATCGCAAACGGCACGCAGGCGGGCCTGCAGAGCGTCATCTGTGCCTGCGATGAGCTGCGCTCCGGCGCGGTCGACGCCGTACTTGCCGCCGGAACGGACGAAAATTCCGAAAATATCACCGAGGTCTATTCGCACCTGCCGCTGCCCGGCCATGTCGTCGGCGAGGGCTGCGTGACGATGCTCCTCGAGGATGCCGCTGCCGCACAGGCGCGCGGCGCAAGGATCTACGCCGAAATTCTCGGCTATGCCGGGACGCATCAGGCGGCCCGCTACGGCTCGGAGCCTGCGCAGGAGCAGGTCGACCGCACGCTGGCAGAGGCCCTGCAGGATGCGGGCCTGACCGCCGTCGACCGTCTGTTTACCGCACAGGAGATGAAGGCCCGCACCGGCGACGCCCGCGCGGCCTCCGCCGCTCTGGCGTTGGCAGAGGCCTGCCGCGCCGTGTCGTCCGGCGAGTGCCGCACGGCTGCTGCGCTGGCCACCGGCTGGACCGGCAGCGTCAGCTGCGTGATCGTTGGGAGGAAAGAAGCATGAGCATTGCACTTGTGACCGGCGCGTCGCGCGGCATCGGCAGAGCCTGCGCGCTGGCGCTTGCCAAACGCGGCTATGATGTCGCGGTGAACTATGTCTCGAACGAGGCTGCCGCGCAGGCGGTCGTCGCGGAGATCCAGGCGCTCGGCGTGCGCAGCCTGGCCGTCCGCGCCAACACGGCCGAGCTGCCGGAGGTCAAGGATATGTTCCGCACCGTCGTGCGCGAAATGGGCGGCCTCGATGTCCTTGTGAACAATGCGGGCGTCGTGGACGACCGCTATCTCATGATGCTCACGGAGGATTCCCTGACCCGCAGCCTTGACATCAACATCAAGGGCTATTTCCACTGCGCGCAGCAGGCGGCGCTCAAGATGTTCAAGAAGAAGTCCGGCGTGATCGTCAACATCTCCTCCGTCAGCTCCGTGCTGGCCATTCCCGGCCAGAGCGTCTACAGCGCGACGAAGGGCGCGGTCAACGCGCTCACGGCGACGCTTGCCAAGGAGCTTGCGCCCTACGGCATCCGCGTCAACGCCGTCGCCCCCGGCTTCGTCGAGACGGAGATGCTCGACCATATCCCGCAGGAGCAGCGCGAGGGCTATCTCAAGTCCGTGCCGATGGGCCGCTTTGCCAAGCCGGAGGAGGTCGGCGACGCCGTCTGCACCCTGTGCGACCCGACGCTGTCCTACCTGACGGGCCAGACGCTCATCCTCGATGGAGGGCTGAGCCTGTGAATCTGCTGGAGATCAATGCACGCATCCGCCAGCGCCCGCCGTTCCAGATGATCGAGCGCGTGACGGCGCTGGAGCCCGGCAAGAGCGCCGACGGCATCAAGTGTGTTTCCGTCAACGAGCCGTATTTTCAGGGCCATATGCCCGGCCTGCCCATCATGCCGGGCGTCCTGCTCATCGAGAGCGCCGCGCAGCTGTGCTCCCTCGTCATCGAGGCTGACGGCAGCGACGACAGCAAGGTCTATGTGCTGCTGAAGGTGCGCGATTTCAAATTCGTCCGTCCCGTTGTGCCCGGAGACCGGCTGGAGATCCATGCCGAGATGGTGCGCGGCGGCGCGGGAGTCTACACGTTCGACGTGACGATCTCCTGCGACGGCGGCGTGCGCGCCAAGGGTGAGCTGATGTTTACGGCCGTGGCGCAGGATTCCATCTACGCATGAGAGTCCTTGTCCTCAACGCCAGCCCGAAGGGCGAGCAGAGCCACACCATGGCCATCACCCGCGCGTTTCTCTCCGGCTTCCCGGAGGGGACGCAGACGGAGCTGCTCGAGCTGCGCCATCTGAACATCCGGCCCTGCACGGGCTGCCTCGGCTGCTGGACGAAAACGCCCGGCCGCTGCGTGCAGCGCGACGACATGGATCGGGTCTATGCGGCCATTGCGGCGGCTGCCACATGGTTATCACGGACAACACCCGAATGAAAGTGCTGGGCGGCCACGAAACCGTTTACTGCGACAGTTGCCACCGCATCCTCCACTGAAGGAGTTTCCAGGAACGCCGCCGGGCTTGCCATGAAATCCAGATCGGAAGAATTTGAAGAGTGGGGGACGGAAGTCATCTTCGGCCGTGCCAAGGGATTCCGCGCCGCCATGATGCGCGTGGTCCTGCGCGGTGCCTCCTGGCTGTTCAGGCTGGTGGTTCTGGCACGGCTGTATCTGTTTCATTCCAGCATCGCCAGGCAGGCCAGGCTGGGAATGCTGGTGGTCAGCGTGGGCAACATCACTGTGGGAGGAACCGGAAAAACCCCGGTGGTGGAACTGCTGGCCCGCACCCTCACCCTCCGCGGCCGTAAAGTAGCCATCCTGACACGCGGCTACAAAAGCGCAGAGCTGGATAAGCCTCAGGAATGGAGAGACAAGGACGGCAGGCTGCCGGAGAATCTTCCCAAGATCGCCAGCGACGGAAAAACGCGCTACCTGAGCCCCCTGTATTCCGGTGATGAACCTTTCATGCTCGCCAAAAATCTGGACGGAGTGGCGGTGCTGGTGGATAAAAACCGCATCAAGTCCGGCATCTTCGCCATTGAGCACCTGGGGTGCGACACCCTGTTGCTGGACGACGGCATGCAATATTTGAAGCTGGCGCATGAACTGGATATCGTGCTGGTGGATTGCGGCGCGCCTTTTGGCACCGGAGCCATGCTCCCGCGCGGCACCCTGCGGGAACCCAGGAGCAGTTTGGCGCGCGCCAGCTACATCATTCTGACCAAATGCGGCGGGAAACCACAGGATGAGCTGATCTCCGCCATCAGGAAGTACAATCCCGTGGCGAACATCATCGTGAGTGACCACGGCCCCCGGTATCTGGAAAATGTGTTCACGGGGGAACGCCTTCCTCTGAAGGCCCTCCGGGGGAAATGGGTGGCGTGCCTCAGCGGCATCGCGCGCCCGGAAAGTTTTGAAAACTCCCTGCGCTCCCTGGGCGCCCACGTGGAAATCTGCCGCAGGTTTCCAGACCACCACTGGTTTGAACAAACGGAATTGCAGGAATTTTACGACCGCTGCGCAGACCGGGCCATGGACATGATCGTAACTACGGAGAAGGATGCCGTGCGGCTGGAAAAACCGGAGGAAGACCCGGAGGTCCCTATCTATTTCCTGCGTATTGAAGTGGAAATCTACCAGGGCCGGGAGGCATGGGAACGTTGTGTGGACCGCATCTGCGGAATTTCAGAACCGCGCCCACGGGATGAATGGCAACCTTCCTCATCTTTCTGAGCAAGAGCGCAGCAGCTTGAGGCAATACATCAAGAAAATCGTGAACATGCGTTGCACTTTTTCTTGAAAAGAAGTATCTAAAATGTTCCAGAAATGAGCATCAAAAAATTAAAACCATTCATCACAGCGGTCGGCGTCATGCTTCTGCTCGCGGCAGTTACAATGGGTTATTTTTCCGCTCAAAGGCTGTCTTCCATCATTCCGGCGTCCGGTTACGAAGATAAAGGCGTTTATTCCTTCGTACCTGTCCGGGTGCTTCCTGTTCAAGTGGAAAATACCGGCGCAACCGGAAGAGCCCGCCGCATGAACCCCACCAAAACCGTTTACATGGTCCACTACCGTGATACCGGCAGAAAAGGCTATCAGTGGAAATTCCAAGCGGCTACCCATGAAACGGGACAAAAAATCGTGAATCAGAGAATCGCCGTAGAGCGGCGCGTGCTGAGCATCCCTGCCGACAACCATTCCTATATCACCATAGAATCGGAAGAGACTGCAGAAAGCTATACAGCAGAACTTCGGCAAAAGAATATAATGATCCTGACCTTCTCAGGAATCTACATTCTGCTCTATGCGGCAACATGGGGCGTCATTCTTATGAAAAGGTCCAGGAAAGAGTCCCCCGCGGCCTGAAATGAAAAAGGCAGTTTCCCCGAAAATGCGGTCTTTACGCCCTTCTGACGGAAACGCGGCAGAACCTTGACGGCGAACGGCATGAAGCCAATCCGCACATTTATTGGAATCTCCCGGCGGGTATGCCACTCCATAAGCGAAGAATCCCGCTTTTTCATTGTCGCCGTTCACATCCTGTCATGACCGCCTGCGTGCGGAAAGAATGACATTTCCCGAAAGTCTGCGGAAATCCGCCGCTTTTATGCAGAGAAGGCCGCTTGACTTGCCCGGAAAATCGTGTGAAACAAAAAGGCAGTATTTTCCCATGAAGGCATTTACCATCACCTCCATTCTGGCTGCTGCGTGCCTGTTTCCGTCCTATTCGCCGGCCGGAGCCGCAGCAGAAAACAAGATTCAGGCTGCCTCAATGCAAACGGCGGCAGGCATTCCCAAGCAGGACCCCCAGCTTATCAAGGGGAAACTCGCCAACGGCCTGACCTACTTCATCCGCCCGAATGCGGAACCCAAGGGCCGGTTCAGCATCCGCCTGCGCGTCAACACGGGTTCTCTGAATGAAACGGATGACATCCAGGGCGTTTCCCACTTCCTGGAACACATGGTTTTCAACGGAAGCACCCATTTCAAGCGCGGGGAAATGATTCCCGCCATGCAGAAAGAAGGCCTGGGCCTGGGAGGGGACGCAAATGCGTACACCGCCTTTGACGAAACCGTGTACATGATGGACGTGCCCAGCATGAAGGAATCCACCGTGGACCTGGCTTTCACCATCATGCGGGATTTTGCGGACGGAGCCCTGCTGGAAGAAAGCGCCATTGACGCGGAACGCGGCATCATCACCAGCGAATACAAGGTGCGTGACTCCGCCGGTTACCGGGTCATGAAGGAAGTCTTCTCCATCATGCTGGACGGAACCCGCATTCCCGACCGCTATCCCATCGGCACGCTGGAAGTAATCCGCACCGCGCCGCGGGAAAAATTTATCAACTATTATCGGACTCACTACGTACCCAGCCAAATGCAGCTCGTCATCGCCGGGGACATCACACCGGAACAGGGAAAAGCCTGGGTGGAAAAGTATTTTGGCTCCATGAAGAAGGACAACTACTCCTTCCAGACGGACCGGGGCACGCTTAAAACGGCTACGGAAACCACCGCCCACTGGATTACCAACAAAGAGGCCACCAGCACGGAAGCCAGCATCAACATCGCCCGCCCCTACGTGAACAAGCCGGATACCGTCGCCAACCGCAACAAAGATATCCCCTTGAATGTGGCTTACGCCATGCTGAACCGCCGTCTGGAAAAGATGGCGAAGAATGCGGATTGCCCCTTTATCTCCGCGGAAGGAGGCCGCGCGGACATAGTGGAAGCGGCGGAAGTGGATTCCATTCAGACCCAGGCGGACTACAAGAATTGGAAAGCGGCTCTGGCCGCCATTGAACAGGAACTGCGCCGGGCCATTGAATTCGGCTTCAACAAGGAAGAACTGGCGGAGGCCCGCAGCAACATTACCGCCGCCGCGGAAAACGCCATCAAGTCCTGGGCTACCGCCAAGTCGGAAGACCTGGCTTCCGCCATCGCCCAGAGCGCCGCACGGGACAAGGTCTTCACCACGCCGCAGGAAGACTGGGCCATCTCCAGGGAAGTTGTGGAAAACCTGACACCCGAACAATGCCAGGCAGCCCTGAAGGAAGCCTGGACCGGAGCCTTTCCCCGCGTGATCGTCACTTCCAATAAGGAAAACTCCCAGGGAAGCGCCGAAATCATGAAAGCGTACCGGGAATCCCAGACCGCTAAAGTACAGCCCTACCAGGCGGACGGCCGCAAGGATTTTTCCTATAAGTTCGGGGATCCCGGCAAGGTGACGGCCCGTACGGAAACCACCGACCTGGGAGTCACCCAGCTCACCCTGTCCAACGGCGTGCGCGTCAACCTGAAGCCCACGGAATTTGACAAGGACTCCATCAACATCACCTTTGCCGTGGACGGAGGGGAACTGAGCAGGCCGGAAAAGGCCTCCGGGCTGGAACTTTTTGCGAATGCCGTCATGAACGGCGGCGGTTTGAAAGACCACTCCAATGACGAACTGGCCGCCATCATGGCAGGCAAGAAGGTAGGGGTAGGCTTCTCCATGACGGACCGCTTCTTCCTGCTTTCCGGAAACACCAACAGGGAAGACCTGGAAACGCAACTCCAGCTCCAGACGGCCTACCTGATGCACCCAGGTTACCGCCAGGACGGCGTTACCCTGCTCCGGCGGGCCATTCCCATGATTTATAACAAGATGGACCATGAAGTACAGGGAGCCATGAAGAAGCAGGTTCCGGCCATCCTTTACAGGAACAATCCCCGGTTCACCTTCCCCACTCAGGAACAGCTTACCTCCTACCAGATCAAGGACGTGCGGGACTGGGTGGATGCCCCGTTGAAAAACAACTACATGGAAGTGACCGTTACGGGAGACTTCAGGACGGAAGACATCATCCCCCTGCTGGAACGCACCGTAGGCGCAGTTCCCAAACGTGCGGAAGCTCCGGCAACGCTGGATGAAACGCTTCGCCATCCGGCCATGGCGGACTTCAATTTCTCCAAGGACCTGACCTATGACTCCTCCATTGATAAAACGATGGTCTGCCTTTTCTGGAAAACGCCCGGCGGAGAAAATAAAAAGCTGGCCCGCAGGCTGAACATGCTCAAGGCAGTTTTCTATGACCGCGTATTCAAGGGCTTGCGCGAAGACATGGGGGAAACCTACTCCCCTTCCACCGGCCTCAATATCAGTGAAACCTATCCGGATGACGGCTATATTATCACGATGAGTTCCGGCGTCATGCGCAATAAGGAGGCTGTGCGCAGCGCCATCGCCAGAATTGCGGACGACCTCGGCAAGGGAAATATCACCCAGGAGGAACTGGACCGTGCCCGTAATCCCATTCTTAACTCCATGGACCGCGCCCAGCGCGACAACGGCTACTGGACATCCCTGCTGAAAGACTCCCAGGCCAGGCCGGAACGGCTGAACCAGCAGAGGGAAAGCATTCCGGACG
>ENA-OZIL01000951-OZIL01000951.1-human-gut-metagenome-genome-assembly--contig:-NODE-951-length-11744-cov-3.838053_pt1 | contig 11744 bp, 10 predicted proteins | sample MGYA00244057_ERZ653706 | MGnify/ENA primary metagenome ERZ653706 (study PRJEB26926, sample SAMN06165266) | human gut metagenome | biome: ENVO:00009003; feature: ENVO:2100002; material: ENVO:00002003...
GTGGGCTCGGAGATGTGTATAAGAGACAGGGCTTCATAGGCGCCGCGCGCAATGGCTTCGTTGCCGGAGAACAGAATTCGATCCAATGCGATTACCACCTTTCTGCGAAGTGCTTCTACGCAATTCGTACAAATTAATTTTATGCAAAGACTTGAAAATTGTAAAACACGATAATATAATAACGATATTAGATTTGCTTATAGCATGAAGGAGGGTGAATGTGTCTATGACGATCGCGCAGGTGCTCTATGTGCTGGAGATCGCGGACTGCCGCAGCATTTCGGCGGCCGCAGAGCGGCAGTTTATTTCCCAATCGGCGCTGTCGCAGCAGATCCAGCGGCTCGAGGGCGAGCTTGGTTATCCCCTGTTCGTCCGCACGCCCCGCGGGCTGACGCTGACGGCAGCGGGCGAGACGTTCTGCCGGGAGGCCCGGCCGGTCGCGGAGCAGTGGCAGCGGCTCTGCAGCGCCGTCAAGCCGGACGGACGGCGCGGGCGCAGGCTGCGCATCGGTATGGGCGCGCGCGTGTATTCCAACCGCCTGTTTCAGGACATTGCGCGCTATTTCGACAGCCACCCGGAGATCGATGTGACATTCGTCACCGAGGCCGGGCTTGATGTGCTGGCGGGTCTGCGCGACGGCTCCATCGATCTGGCGCTCGACCGCCTGCCCGCCGGAGAGGAGGGCGACCCTTCCCTGTTCGTCTGCGACCTTGTGCAGGAGCGCCAGTGCGTGCTCATGTCGCCGGACGATCCCCGTGCGGCCCTCCCCTGGCTGTCGTTCGGCGATCTGCAGGGCTGCAACATGATCTCCGGCCTTGAAAACTCGGCCGAGGACCGCATGCTCCGCCGCACCTGCCAGAAGTACGGCATTTCTCTCAGCCGTGTCTACCGCTCCGACGGCATCGATACGAACATGCGCCTTGTGCGCGACGGCATGGGCGTTGTGCTCGGGCCGGAGTCGTTCGCTTCCTACTACGGCGTGTCGGCCGTGCCGCTGCATCCGGAGACCTTTGTATCGCTGAAATTCATCTGTCTGCAGAGCGGCATGAAGAAGAAGGACGTACAGCTGTTCCGCTCCTATCTCTGCGGTGTCTGCCGCAGACGTGGAACGGCATGTGAGCGCTGCACCTCTCCATGTACTTGATATAAAAACCGCACCGGCGCTGCCGGTGCGGTCGTTATTTTTATTACTCGTTCGGATAGGTCTCAAGGAAGGCGTGGAAATGGCGCATCGGCAGATCGTGGCCCTTGACGATGCGGACGTTCGGAATGGACTCGCGGTCCTCATACAGCGCCTTCACGGCGGCGATGACATAGTCCATGTGCTCCTGCGTCAGCTGGCTGCGGTTGACGGCAAAGCGCACAACGTTGCAGACCTCCGCCTTCTGCTCCGGGGTTTTGAGGTCGTACTCCATGGAGTAGTTGCCCAGCTCTGCCGTGCGGATGCCATAGCGGCGGATGAGCTCGATGGAGAAGCCCTGACCTGCGAAGCTCTCCGGCGCGCGCTTGTTGTCGAAGAATTCATCCATGTTGATGTAGACGCCATGGCCGCCTGCGGGCAGGACGACGCCCTTGACACCGGCCTTATAGAAGCCCTGAGCCAGATATTCGCACTGCTTGACGCGCTGGTCGAGATAGTCGAAGTTCTGGCACTCATACAGACCGGCGGCCAGCGCCATGATATCGCGGCCGGACATGCCGCCGTAGGAGTCGTTGCCGTAGCAGGAGATCTGCTTGACCTTGAGCTGGATGCCGACATCGTTTTTGACCGTGCCATCCTCGTTGAAGTCCGAGAAGTTCTTCCAGAACAGGCCGCGGTCGCGGAAGGCCAGAATGCCGCCCATGTTTGCGTGGCCATCCTTCTTCAGCGAGGCCGTGAAGCCGTCGCAGCAGGCAAACATTTCCTTTGCGATCTCCGCAATGGACTTGTCGGCGCAGCCTTCCTCATTGACCTTGATGAAGTAGGCGTTCTCGGCCCAGCGCGCGGCATCGAGCATGAACGGGATGCCGTACTTATGGGCGATGCGGCTGCTCTCGCGCAGGTTGGCAAGCGAGACGGGCTGGCCGCAGACCGTATTGTTCGTGATGGTCGTGTAGACGAGCGGAACGTTCTCCGGCCCGAGCTTTACGATAAGCTCCTCGAGCTTTTCGGTGTCCATGTTGCCCTTGAACGGGTTCTTTTCATAGGTGCCGCCCTCCGGGACCTCCCAGAGCAGCTCCTTGTTGTAGAGGTTGCGCGGGATAGAGCCCATCTGCTTGATGTTGCCCTCGGTCGTGTCGAAGTGGCCGTTCGAGGGAATGGTGAAGACCTTGCCGGGGTGGCGCTGGCCGAGGATCTTGCGCACGAGCTCGAACAGGACGGCCTCTGCGGCGCGGCCCTGCGGCAGGATGAACGTATTTGGGCGCTCCATCTGCGCGGCGCCGCCGTTGAACAGGCCACCCTCATATTCGCACAGATACAGCTCGTCCATCATGCGGTCGATGTCCTTGCAGTTCGTGCGGACGAGATCGATGACGTGCTTCTGATCGTTGCCGCGCTCGAAGCAGTCGCGCAGGGCGTCCAGCAGGACGTAGTAGCCCTTGTTGCGGCCGTAGGATTCGTCGCCGAGGAACATGGCTGACCACTGCACATCGGTCATGGCCGTCGTGCCGGAATCGGAGAGCATGTCCACCGTCAGCATGCCTGCGGGGAAGGCAAATTCATTGTAGTGCGTGGCCTTGAGGGCGCGTTCGCGCTGCGCAGCGGTGACGCGGGGGATGTCCCGCGTGACATAAGTAAAGGAGCGCGGGGTAGCAACGTTCAGGGGATATTCTTCGTGATTCATACTGACCTCCATGATTCGGCGCAGAGCGCCGTGATTCTGGATACCCCGGTCATCGACCTGCGGCAGGGCTGCAGTGGCGACTGGCGGACAGTATCGGGCGCGCGGGTGATCCGCCGCCTCCCCATCATCATGCCATGAAACGGACCGTTTGTCAACGGAGAAATTTTTCACGTCCGCCGCTCATGGACAAAACTCCAAATGAATGAAATTCCGCATTGTATCCGGAAAATCTGCAATTTTAAAACAGAAAGGATTTGTAACACTTGTAACTTGTGGATGATTTCTCATTATATGTTAAAGTTGTCCAAAAAATATATCCTCTTGACATCGTTTTTTGTTCATGATATGATGCCACCAGAAAGATTTCGCACACCAAGGGAGGAATTGCCGTTGCACATAATGTCGAAGCTCTGATGATCATTTTCTCTGCGACCGGTTTCCCTTCCACCGCCAGGCGGCGGTTCGTTGATCCCTCTGTTCGACGGTACGTTTTGTATTCGCGCCACTCATTTCAGGTTTCAGGAAGGAAGTATTCTCATGAATAACAAATTGGAACGCAAATACGGCCTTTTCACCGCAATTTGCATGGTTGTTGGCATTGTCATCGGTTCCGGCGTTTTCTTCAAGGCACAGACCATCCTCCAGATCACAAACGGTGATATGCCGCTCGGCGTCATCGCATGGCTCATCGGCGGTGCGATCATGCTCGCCTGCATCCTCACATTCGCCGGTATGTCCCAGAAATATGAAAAGGTCAATGGCATCGTGGACTATGCCGAAGCGACGGTCGGCCCGAAATACGGCTATTATATGGGCTGGTTCCTGTCCACGATCTATTATCCGTCCCTGACGGCGGCTCTGGCTTGGCTCTCCGCCCGCTATACACTCGTGTTCCTCACGACGATGTTCCCGAATATGCCGCTGCTCATCCACATCAATGAGGGCGGCGTCGTGGTCGGCCCGGAGTGCATCGCGCTCATGCTGTTCTACCTCTGCTGCTCCTATGCCGTCAACGCGCTTTCTCCGAAGCTCGCAGGCAAGATTCAGGCATCCACCACGGTCATCAAGCTCATCCCGCTCGGCGTCATGGCGATCGTCGGCGTCATTGCCGGTCTCGCCTCGGGTCAGCTGACGGAGAACTTTGTCGCCCCTCCCCTCGCCGTTGTGGGCAGCAAGGGCAGCATCCTCTTCGCAGCCGTCTGCGCAACCTCCTTTGCCTATGAGGGCTGGATCATTGCAACAACCATCAACTCCGAGCTGAAGGATTCGAAGCGCAATCTTCCGAAAGCCCTCACAGTCGGCGGCATCATCGTCATCGCCACCTACCTGCTGTACTACATCGGCGTGACCGGCGGTGCATCGAACGCGGAGCTGATCGAAAAGGGCGCGACCGTTGCCTTTACGAACATCTTCGGCAACGTCATCGGCAACATCCTGAACCTCTTCATCGCCATCTCCTGCATCGGCACGATGAACGGTCTGATGCTCGCCTGCTGCCGCGGCGTCTATTCCGTCGCAGCGCGCGGCAAAGGCCCGGCCACCCATATGTTCTCCCGCGTCGATGAGCACACGAATATGCCCAACAACTCCGCCGTCATGGGCCTGCTGCTGTGCGGCTTCTGGGGTCTGTACTTCTACCTGTCCAACCTCGCCGGCACCTGGAGCCACAAGACGGTCTTCACGGGCACGATCTTCGAGAGCGTCCCCTTCCTGTTTGACCCGACGGAGCTGCCGATCATCACGATCTATGCGCTCTATATCCCGGTGCTCATCCAGTGGATCCGCAAGCAGAAGGGCACCTCCGTCTGGCAGCACTATATCCTGCCGATCCTTGCCATCTGCGGCTCGGTCTTTATGGTCATTGCCTGTCTCGTCAGCCATGGCATGGGCTGTTTCTGGTATCTTATCGTGTTCGCCTTTGTGATGGTGCTCGGCGGTCTGCTCAACCGCAGAACGCAGCGCACCGTGCGGGCCACTGGCGTCTGAGCCGGTTTGCTCTAATGAGAAACAGAGTCCCCTCTGCATCAGAACGGTGCGGAGGGGACTCTGCGTATATGAATGAATAATAAATACTGAAAAATGGGACAAAGACCCTGCCGACTGTCACAAGGTATTCTGCATATAGATCTGAGAGAGCTGAGCTTTTCATCGATGAGTCCGGCGATTTTGGCGAGGATCGATAAAACAGAAAACCCGAACCATCCCATAATCGGGAACGTTCGGGTTTCTATATCCTGGTGGAGACTAATGGACTCGAACCATCGACCTCCTGCGTGTGAAGCAGGCGCTCTAACCAGCTGAGCTAAGCCTCCGTAGCACGAATATTATAGCACAGGATCTGAAAAAATCAAGCCCTATTTTTCACAGACCGGAAAATTGGTTCCCCGGCAGGTGTGTTTTGGCCTGCCGGGGAATATGCTATGCCAGTGTGCGCTCAATGCGCGCCGTGATCTCCTCACAGCGCTGCAGGATATGCTCCAGATCATGGTGCACGAACTGCCCGTTCCGGAGAAGCGGCCTGCCCTGCACATAGACGCTGTCGATCTGCTCGCCGCTTCCGGCATAGAGCAGATTCGTCAGAATGCGACGCCGGTTCACCGTGCACAGTGTCTCCGTCCGCACAAGGGAGAAATCCGCCTGCCAGCCCTCTGCAATACGGCCGACGTCTCGATAGCCGAGCGCACGCATTCCCTGCTCCGTCAGCATGGCGTAGCACTGCCCTGCCGGGAGCACTGTCGGGTCAAGCGTGCGGACCTTCTGCAGGTAGCTGCCGAGCCGAGCCTCGCGCAGCAGGTCACGGTTTGCGCTGGAGGCCTCGCCGTCGCAGCCGACGCGCGCGCCGGATGCCAGCAGCTCCGCAATGGGCGGCGCACCGTCCGACAGCTTCATATTTGTCGAGGGACAGTGCGCCACAACGGCGTGCGACTGTGCCAGCAGCGTGATCTCCTCCTGCGTGAGCCAGATGGAGTGCGCAAGGATCGTGGACTCATCCAGGACACCGAGATGCGCCAGCTCCTCCGCCTCTCCGCGGCCGGTCCAAGCTCGGATACGTTCCGTCTCGGCCTTCCCCTCAGCGAGATGTGTGTGGTAGAGCAGGCCGCGCTCGCGCGCAAATTGCTTGAGGGCCCGCATTAGCTCTGGCGTGCAGGCCGGACGTCCCTGCGGCACGGCAGCCGTGCGCAGCAGTCCCCTGCCGTGCCATTTGTGGTACAGCTCCTCCGCCTGCCGCAGGCATTCGTCCACCGGCGTGACGCGGATCTGGTCGTTCTCGGCGATATCCGTCGCGCCGATGCCGAAGGTCACGCGCAGACCGGCGTCCTGATAGGCTTGCACAACAGCGTCGATGTGCGGATAGTAGGTCATTTCATTGATGGCCGTCACGCCATAGCGGATGCTCCGCAGACAGCCGAGCAGCACGCCATAGTACCACTCGTCCTCCGTGAGCGACCACTGTGCCCGGAGCATGCGCGTGAGCCACTGCGTGATGTTCAGGTCGTCGAGCGGGCCCTGCGTCAGGCTCTGCACCATGTGCGTGTGCAGATCAGCCATGCCGGGCAGCATCAGAAGACCAGATGCCTCGACAATGGGGCAATCGGCCTCCAGATGGGACGCGATCGCCGCAAAGCGGCCGTCCCGGATGAGGACGTCGGCCTGCGTGGTCGTTCCTGTTTCGAAATCGGGGAGCATTGCACCGCGGATCAGCAGCATCGCAGTGCCTCCGCCGCAGCCGTGAACAGCCGCCCGCGCGCCTGTGCGTCCATCGGGGCGGCTGCACCGGTTGCATAGTTTTCTGCAAGATAGGCCAGCGAGGCCGCATGCATGCCGAGAATGGATGCCAGCACGAACAGGGCGCTCGTCTCGCCGTCCAGCGCACTGACGCCAAGCTCTGCCCAGCGGGCAATGCGCGCCGGGCCGCCGGGGGCCCACGGCGTCTCGAGCGATGTGCAGTCGTGACTGCGGAACAGGCCTGTATCGGGTACGCCGCAGCTCAGCAGCGCGCCGAGCAGGGGCATATCCGCCACGGCGGGATAGGACGGGTCGATGTATTCGCGCGTCGCGCCCTCACCGCGGACCGCGCCGGAGGCTGCCAGCAGCGTGCCCGGCTCCAGCTCCGGCTGGATGGCGGGGCAGGCCGCGATCTTGATGAGGGACTCCGCGCCGAGATGGTGCAGCTCCTCCACAGCGATGGCCATAGGCATGCAGCCGAAGCCGCAGCTCATCACCGTGAGCGGTTCGCCGCGCCATATGCCTCGCCAGGTCGCATATTCGCGATAGCAGCCCTGCTGCACGGGGCCCTCCAGCAGCGCGGCATAGAGCGGGACCTCCTGCGGATCCGGCACAAGGATGACGCGCGGCGTCACGGCATCGATGCCGAGGTGGTGCATCGTGCCGTCTGTATGAACAAGTTTCTGACTTCCAAAGCTCATTTCGATCCCTCCAGCAGCTCGGCTGCGCGCATGGCAATGCGCGTGGCAGTTTCGATCCGGCGCGCCAGATGCTCCGGGTCGGCATAGGCCCCGTAGACGTTGGCGTTCGGGTCTGCGAACATGGAACCAAGCGCGACGCAGATGCTTGCGGTACGCAGGCCGAGCAGGTGGCCATAGGTGAAAAGCAGGCCGGACTCGTTCTCCACGACAAGTACGCCGGTGTCGATCCATTTCTGCATACGCTCCCGCAGACCGGGATGGGCGGCCTTGGACTCCATATAGAACGCATCGTGGCTGCGGTACAGGCCGACGCGCACGGGCTCGTCCAGCTCCTGCGCAGCGCTGCACAGCGCGCGGACGAGCAGCGGGTCTGCAACGGCCGGGAATTCCGGCGGCACAAGCTCATAGCTTGCGCCCTCGCCGCGGACGCAGCCACTGGCAATGACGATGGTCCCCGGGGCCAGATCGGGCTGCACGCCGCCGCAGGTGCCCACACGGATAACGGCCTCCGCTCCCGCGGCAGCAAGCTCCTCCAGTGCGGCGGCAACGCAGGCACAGCCCATGCCGCTGCTTGTGACGGCGATATCTGCGCCGCCCGGTGTTTTGCCGGTATAGGTCGCAAATGTGCCCCGGTGGGCCGTAAACGAGGCCTCTGCGAACAGCGCGGCCATCTTGCGGCTGCGCTGCGGATCACCCGGCAGAAGCACAACGGGCGCGGAGCGGCGCAGGCCGGTGCGACAGAGGGTGCCGTCCGGCTCGCGCAGCGGGTCAAGGGTCAGGTAGGCTTTTTTCATAGGCTCCTCCAAATTATCTGTGATAGACTGCGCGCGTTCGACAAATTTTGCGGATTCTCAATTTATTTCGACTTCGTTCATAGATTTTTCAAATGTCCCCGGTATACTCATACTCGTAAGAACGATACCGAACCTGCCGCGGTAACGGGCTTACTGGTCCATCTTTTCATTTTTATCTCTCTTTTTATTTTCCCCTCTCTCATTTCTGTAGCGGATCCCCGGTCGTCCATCCCCCTCGGACGGCCGGGGATTTGCTGTATTCAGCCGCCGGCCGAACGCCGCTCCACCTGCGTGCCGAAATAAAACGAGATCACGACCGTAAAGATCGTGAGGAACTGCTGCGCGCTGACTGCGCCCGTCACGGCCAGCCTGCAGAATACGACGGTCAGGGCGATCGTCACAAGAGACTTGACGCAAAGAAGCCGCTCAAGCCGCTGCCGCATGGCACTCACCTCCCGGCCAGACTATGCCGCAGTACAGCCCGATGTGCAAACAGGCGCGGAGCAGAGGGATCTGCTTCGCGCCTGCGTTTTGCGTATGAGGATCAGAGACCGTCGTCCTCGTCGAACTCGAACTCGAGCGGCTCGCCGCACTTCGGGCAGTCGACGGAATCGTTGAGGAGCGTCTCCTCGTCCAGATGGAGGACCTCGCCGCACTTCGGGCAGGTCACTTCATACATGGTGTCGTCGTCATAGTCGAAGTCTTCGCCGTCGTCGTCCATGAAGCCGTCCTCTTCGTCATCGTCGTCCATCAGGTAATCCTCGATGGCATCGAGATCATCCTCAATCTCATCGAGCTCATCCGAGACAGCCTCGGCGTTTTCCTGCAGATCGCCAATTGCACCGGTGACCTCCTGCAGCAGCTCGACGATCCCGGAGATCATCTTGCCCTCGGGGGCCTCCTGGTCCAGCTTCAGGCCGTCCATCAGGCCCTTCAGATATGCGGACTTTTCAGAGAGATTCATAGCGTTCTCCTTTCCAGATGTGGGCCGGATCAGCCCTTGGCGCGGCCCAGATATTCGCCCGTGCGGGTATCAATAGAGATCTTGTCGCCCTCGTTGATGAACAGGGGCACGCGGACCTCGGCACCGGTCTCAAGCGTAGCGGGCTTCAGCGTGTTGGTGGCGGTGTTGCCTGCAAGGCCCGGCTCGGTCTTCGTGACGACGAGATCGGCAAAGTTCGGAGCCTCGACGCTGAACACGTTGCCCTTGTAGGACAGGATCGTGCACTGGTCGTTCTCCTTGACAAACTTGAAGCTGGCGTCGAGAATGTTCTCGTCGACCGGCGTCATTTCGAACGTCTCCGGATCCATAAAATAATACAGGTTGCCGTCGTTATAGGAATAGTCCATCTTTCTGCGCTCGATGTAAGCGGTGGGATACTTGTCGTTCGGGTTGAACGTCGTCTCGGTAACGCCGCCGGTGATGACATTGCGCATCTTGACGCGGACAAAGGCTGCACCCTTGCCGGGCTTGACGTGCTGGAACTCGATGATCTGCATCACCTTGCCGTCCATGTCAAACGTAACGCCGTTCCGGAAATCACTGACTGAAATCATTGGTTTATCCTCCTGTGTTCCTCTCGAATACCATATCTGTTCCGAAGGTAAAAAAATGCGTTTCTATTTTAACCGATTTGTCAAAGAAATTCAAGTCTTTCGGCAAATTTCTCTGAGTTATCACCGCTTAAAGGATGGTCAGCTCCTTCGGGCTGTGCGTGATGACCTCGCAGCCGCCCTCGCGGAAGATCACGACATCCTCGATGCGGACGCCGAATTTGCCCGGAATGTAGATGCCCGGCTCTGCGGAGCACACAGCGCCGGCAGGGATCGGGTTCTCGTTGCGCGGGGTGCAGTTCGGCGCTTCGTGGATCTCGAGACCGAGGCTGTGGCCATAGCTGTGGCCGAAATACGGGCCGTAGCCGGCCTCCGTGATGATGTCGCGGGCAGCGCCGTCGATGCTCTTGCCGCTCGCTCCTGCGTGGCTGGCCGCAATACCGGCGAGCTGGGCGCGCAGGACGGTGTCGTAGACCTTACGCATCTCCTCGGTCGCATGGCCGAGGGCGACGGTACGGGTCATATCGGAGCAGTAGCCCTGATACAGAACGCCGAAGTCCATGGTCACAAAGTCGCCGTCCTGCAGAACGCGGCTCCCGGCGACGCCGTGCGGCATGCTCGTGTTCGGGCCGGAAACAACGATCGGATCGAAGGACAGGCCCTCTGCACCGTTTTTATACAGGCAGTAGATCAGCTCAGCCTCAAGCTCCTTCTCGGTCATGCCGGTATGGATACGGGTGCAGACCTCAGTAAAGGCGCGGTCTGTGATCTCCTGCGCCTTACGCATGCGGACAAGCTCCCAGTCCTCCTTGCTGGCGCGGAAGGCGTTGATCTCCTTCTGCAGCGGAACGAACTTGACGGGAAGCGCGGCCTCAAAGCCGTTGAGCTCTGCGACGGTGAGATATTCGTCCTCAAAGCCGAGCGTCTCCACGCCGAACTCGTCCAGTGTGGCCTTCAGCGCCTGCATCATCGGATTGTTCAGGCCGATCTCCACGACCTCAAAGCCCTTGAGGTTCTTCTGCGCCGACTCGATATAGCGGCTGTCGGTGAAATAGCGAGCGCCCTGCGCGGAGACAACGGCAACGCCCTCGGCGATGTCAAATTCCGCCGCATACATGCGGCTGTAGCGCGAGGTCAGCAGAAGGCCCTGCACGCCGTCGTGCAGCAGAGAACGGTATTTTTCCAGATTGGTCATGTTTCTACTCTCCTTTTTCGCGCCATGGCGAGAAACGGCAGCTCCAGCAGGTGCCGCAGCTTCAGCCAGACGGTATGATTATGAATGGATCGCACGGCGATCGCCGTGATCCCGGCGCGCTTTGCGCCGAGCACATCGGTATAGATCTGGTCGCCCACGAGTGCGGTCTGCTGCGGAGCGGCTCCGTAGCGGGCCATGGCCTCCCGGATGCCGCGTGTGCCGGGCTTGGCGGCATGCGTCACGCAGGGAACGTGATATTGCTGCGAGAAATGCGGCACGCGCTGCTTGTGGCTGTTGGAGACGATGCAAAGCGTGATGCCTGCGTCCTGCATCCCGGCGATCCAGTCCAGAAGCGGCTGCTCCGGCCGGTCCGTCGTGTAGGGAAGCATGGTGTTGTCGAAGTCCATCAGCAGAAGACGGATGCCGTGCTCACGAAGAAACGCCGGGCGGATCTGCGTGATAGTTTGGAAAATGAAGTCAGGTAAAAATGACAGCATATTCTCCTCGGGTATTCCATAGGTTGATTCTGAGGTTCCCATGTTCAGGGTCCTCCTTATTATAGCACGCAGGGGGAGGTTTGTCTATTGCCTGTTCCGGTGTATTTGGCGGCAAATTGTAAAGAAATTGCAACATTTACCGGCCGGGCCGCCGTGCTCGGCCTCGGCTTTCTGCCGGATGGCGGGGCCCGCATCCCGGCGTGCCCGCTGCAGGGACATATGGCCGTCATCGACGACGCCGTCCTGCCGCAGCGCGTTCCGGAGGAGACGCTGGACCGGCTTGCGGCCCGGTGCGGCGGGGGGTGTTGTCTGGATTTTCTGCGCACGCCCGGCCCCGTGCACCGCGCCGTGGCGCAGGGCCTGCAGCGGCGGCTCGGGAATGCCCCGATGCTGCTGCCCGCGGCTTATCACGCCTTTGCGCCGGAAGCGCTGCCGGTCCTCTCCTGCCTGCG
>ENA-OZIL01000956-OZIL01000956.1-human-gut-metagenome-genome-assembly--contig:-NODE-956-length-11706-cov-10.343490_pt1 | contig 11706 bp, 10 predicted proteins | sample MGYA00244057_ERZ653706 | MGnify/ENA primary metagenome ERZ653706 (study PRJEB26926, sample SAMN06165266) | human gut metagenome | biome: ENVO:00009003; feature: ENVO:2100002; material: ENVO:00002003...
TCTTCTTCTGGAACTTGTAGGTGATCTCCTCGAGGTACTTGTCCATGTCGGGGTAGTCCTCAAGGAAGAGCTCGTGCCAGCGCTCGATGAGCTTGTTCCAGCGCTCCTCGCGGACGTTCTTATCGTCCGTGTCCATGGCGGCCTTGGCCTCTTCCATGGTGGAGGAGACGATCTTTTCGAAGAGCTCCTCGTTGAAGTCGGCGTGCTCGTACTCGAACTTGGGCTTGCCGATGTCCTCGACCATCATGTCGATGAGGTTCAGGACGGGCTGGAGCATCTCGTGCGCCTTGACGATGCCCTCGTACATGACCTTGTCCGGCACTTCCTTGGCGGCGGCCTCGATCATGACGACCTTCTTGTGAGTGGCGGCGACGGTGACGTTCATGCGGTTGGTCTCACGTTCGGCCTTGGTGGGGTTGAAGAGGTATTTCTCGCCGTCCCAGCCGAGGGAGATGCCCGCGATGGGGCCGCTCCAGGGGATGTCCGAGATGGACACGGCGGCGGAGGCGCCGATCATGGCGGTGATCTCCGGGGAGCAGTCGCGGTCCACGGAGAGAACCTCGCACTGGATGGCGACGTCGTTGCGCAGGTCATAGGGGAAGAGGGGACGCATGGGCCTGTCTATGAGCCTGCTGGCCAGCACGGCGGGCAGGCTGGGGCGGCCCTCACGGCGCATGAAGCTGCCGGGAATGCGGCCGACGGCGTAGAGCTTCTCGTTGAAGTCCACGGAGAGGGGGAAGTAGTCTATACCGTCGCGCGGACGCGGGGACGCGGTCACGGCGACGAGGACGGTGGTCTCGCCGTACTGGACCAGGACGGCGGCGTTGGCGAGCTCTGCCATGCGGCCGACCTCCATGCGGAGGGGCCTGCCGCAGTAGTCTATCTCATAGACCTTCTTGTTGGGGAACTTTTTCTGGCGGATTATCATGCGCTGTGCTCCTTTCATATTTCTCGCGGAGCCGTCCCTTTAGCACTTGAAGCCGGGCCTGAGCTTCGGACACGCCTTCAAATACTAACGGGCGCCCCGCGTGATTTGACCTAAGAAGATGCAGGGGACAAAATTCAATTGTCCCCTGCACTCAAAACCTTCATACCCTTCAGAGATGCCGGGCCGGGCTTCCTTACTTGCGGATGCCGAGCTTGGCGATGATGGCGCGGTAGCGCTCGATGTCTTTCTTCGCGAGGTAGTCAAGCAGACGGCGGCGCTTGCCGACCATCTTGTACATGCCTAGACGGCTGTGGTCGTCCTTCGGGTGCTGCTTGAGGTGCTCGGTGAGCTGACGGATGCGCTCGGTCAGGATGGCGATCTGGACTTCCGGGGAGCCGGTATCGCCCTCGTGGGTGGCGTTGTCGAGGATGACGGTGGTCTTTTGCTCTTTGGTGATCATGGTGATCCAACTTTCCTTTCTGTTTTCATTTCTCCTGCGGCTGAGTAGCGGGGGGAAAGGAGCCTCCCGAAACCCGGCGCGCGGACAAAGTGTAGATTAACACATCTTTCCCGATTTGTAAAGCATTTTATGCCTTATTTCCCTTGAGCGCCTTCATCCTCTGGCTGTGGTCGAGGATGCGCTTGCGCAGGCGGAGGTTCTTGGGAGTGACCTCAAGCAGCTCGTCGTCCGCGAGGAACTCGAGGCACTGCTCCAGGCTCAGCACCCGCGGAGGAGTGAGGCGAAGGGCCTCGTCGCTGCCCGCGGCGCGCATATTCGTCAGCTGTTTCTTGCGGCAGACGTTCACAGGGATGTCCTCGTTCTTCGGCGAGACGCCGACTATCATGCCCGCGTAGACCGGTGTGCCGGGACCTATGAACAGCGCCCCGCGCTCCTGCGCGTTGAACAGGCCGTAGGTCACGGCCTCGCCCTGCTCCCAGGCCACCAGACTGCCCGTGCCGCGGCGAGTCAGCTCGCCCTTGTAGGGCTCGTAACGCTCGAACACCGAAGACATGATGCCTTCGCCCTTCGTGTCCGTCATAAACTCGTTCCTGTAGCCGAAGAGGCCGCGCTCGGGGACGAGGAAGGTGGCCTTTGTCCTCGCGCCGACCGGCAGCATCTCGACGAACTCGCCCCTTCTCGAGCCGAGTTTCTCTATGACCGCGCCGATGGCTTCGGAAGGCACGTCCACGACGACGCGCTCCACGGGCTCGCACTTCTTGCCGTCTATGGTCTGGTAAAGCACCCTCGGGGGCGAGACGGAGAACTCGTAGCCCTCGCGGCGCATGGTCTCTATGAGGATGGAAAGGTGCATTTCGCCGCGGCCCGCCACGACGAAGCTGTCCGTTGCGCCCTCAAGCTCCGAGACGTGCAGGGAGACGTCCTTGAGCGTTTCGCGCATGAGTCTGTCGCGTATCTGGCGGCTCGTCACGAACTTGCCCTCGCGCCCGGCGAAGGGGCTGTCGTTTACGGAGAAGGTCATCTCCATGGTGGGCGCGGAGATCTTCACGAACTCGATGGGCTCCACTGCCTCGGGCGCGCAGATAGTATCGCCGATGGTGATGTCGCCGATGCCGCTCATGGCGATGATGTTGCCCGCCGTGGCCTCCTGCACGGGTACGCGCTGCAGGCCCTCGAACTGGTACATGGACACGGCCTTGGCCTTGCGCGGGGCGGCCTCGGAGTTGTGGTAGTTGCAGACGGCGATCTCCTGGTTCGCGTGGATGGTGCCGCGCTCTATGCGGCCTATGGCGATGCGACCCACGAACTCGTTGTAGTCTATGGAGGAGACGAGCATCTGGAAGGGCGCGTTCTCGTCGCCGGTGGGCTCGGGGATATACTTAATAATGGTGTCGAAGAGCGGCTTGAGGTCCGTTCCCGGTACCTCGGGCGAATAGGACGCCGTGCCGTTTCTGCCGGAGCAGAAGAGCATGGGAGAATCGAGCTGCTCGTCCGTGCAGCCGAGGTCCATGAGCAGCTCAAGCACCTCGTCCACGACCTCGAGGACGCGCTGGTCGGGCCGGTCTATCTTGTTGAGGACGACGATGACCCTGTGGCCCAGCTCAAGCGCCTTGGAGAGCACGAAGCGGGTCTGGGGCATGGGACCCTCGGCGGCGTCCACGAGCAGGATGACGCCGTTGACCATTTTGAGTATGCGCTCGACCTCGCCGCCGAAGTCGGCGTGGCCCGGGGTGTCGACGATGTTTATTTTCGTGTCGCCGTAGCGGACGGCGGTGTTCTTCGCGAGTATGGTGATCCCGCGCTCGCGCTCAAGGTCGCCGGAGTCCATGACCCTGGTCTCGACCTCCTGGTTCTCGCGGAACACGCCCGACTGCTTGAGCATTTCGTCGACCAGCGTGGTCTTGCCGTGGTCGACGTGGGCGATTATCGCAACGTTCCTCAGCTTGTCCAAATGTACCACCTCTTATTAATTCCAAACCCGAATTTTATCACCGTATCCGCCATATTGCAAGGCTTATTATTTACTTTGAGGGGGCTTTGTGTTAAGATAAAATTTACGAGATTACAGGAATGTGGAGTGAGAGCTTGAACCGGAGGGATATGACGTCGGGGCCGGAGTGGAAAGAGATACTGCTCTTTTCCCTGCCCATAATGCTCGGACAGTTTTTGCAGCAGCTTTATAACACGGTGGACGGGGTCGTCGTCGGGCGCTACGGCGGGGCGACGCAGGCCATCTGCGAGAATATGATCGCCGCCGTGGGCAGCTGCGTTTCGCTGATTTTTTTGTTCTTGGCCATTTCCATCGGCCTGGGCAACGGCGGGGCCGTGCTGGTCGCCCAGCTCTACGGCGCGCGGAGGACCCATGAGCTCCGGCGCGCGGCCTCCACGCTGCTCATAACGCTGGTCGGCCTCGGCACCTTCCTCACCATCGCGGGGAGCGTGTTCGCGCGGCCGCTCGTCGTGGGGCTCATGCGCGTGCGGGACCCGGACATCATCGACATGGCGATCGAGTACTTCGCCATATATTCGCTGGGGCTCATCTTCCAGTATATCTACAACGCCGTCGCCGGAATACTCCGCGCCATCGGAGACAGCCGCGCAACGATGTATTTCCTAATAGTCAGCGCCGTCCTGAACACCATCCTGGACGTCTGGTTCGTCGTCAGCTTCGGCTGGGGCGTCGTCGGCGTCGCTGTGGCGACGGTCATCGCCCAGGCGGCCTCTGCGGCGGTCAGTGTGGCATACATGTTTATAAAATACCCAATTTTCCGCTTTAAAAAAGGAGAATTCGTCTTTGACCGGGAGAAATTCGGCATTTCGCTCCGGTTGGGCGTCCCAGCCATCATCCAGCAGGCTGTCATCTCCCTGGGCAACGTGTTCATCCAGCGCCTGGTCAACAGCTTTGACCCGACAACTATGAGCGCCTTTACCGTCGGCAACCGCATGGAGGCATACGCGCTGGTGCCGATCTTCGGCCTGAACTCCGGAGTGGCCACCTTCACCGGGCAGAACGTCGGCGCGCAGAAATATGACCGCGTGCACCGCGGCTGGCGCGTCTCCACGATCATGTCCTGCGTCTCCAGCGTGGCCATCGCGCTGACGATAAACCTCCTGGCAGGGGACTTTGCCAGGCTCTTCAACCTCGGCGGCGTGTCCATGGCCAAGGCCGTCGAGTACCAGCGCTACATGAGCTACTGCGTCGTGCTCTTTGCGGCGTATATGCCGACCTCCGGCCTTTTGCAGGGCGCGGGGGACGCCATATGGGCCTCCGTCACGAGCCTTGCTACGCTCTCCGCCCGCGTGGCGGTCTCCTACCTCCTGGCCTATGCCTTCAATGTGGGCTATGCCTCGTGCTGGCTCTCTCTGCCCGTAGGCTGGGCGCTGGGCATCGCCATAACCTACCCCCGCTACTTCAGCAAAAAGTGGATGACGAAGCGCGTCGTCCGGGACCCGCTGCCCGTCTCCGCTGAGGAGGGAGAGGAGGCGCTCGGCCTTGAGTGATTTCTTCGCGCTTATCTCCAGGATGCGGCACATCGGCCGCTGGGGGCTCATGCGCTCGAGCATACCGGAGAACGTCCAGGAACACAGCCACATGGTGGCAGTCCTGGCCCACGCTCTGGGCGTCATAAAGCGGGACGTGTTCGGAGGCGAGTGCGACCCGAACTTCCTCGCCGCTGCCGCCCTCTACCACGATTCGCCCGAGATCCTCACCGGCGACATGCCCACGCCCATCAAATACCACAGCGGGCGCATAAGCTCGGCCTACCACGAGGTGGAGCGCGCCGCTGCTGATAAGCTCATAAATATGCTGCCGGTGGAGCTTAGAGGCGTGTTTTCTCCGCTGATAAGCGGAGAAGTGGGCGAGAGCGAAAAACAGCTGTTAAAGGCTGCGGACCGGCTCTCGGCCTATATCAAGTGCGTGGAGGAGCGCAAAGCGGGCAACCGCGAGTTTCTCTCCGCCGAAGCGCAGACCAGAAAGAGAATTGAGGACATGCGCCTGCCGGAGGCGGATTATTTTCTTGAGCACTTCATGCCGGCCTTCGAGAAGAATCTTGACGAGCTCGGCACGATGACACAGGAGGAAGAAGAATGAAAGCGATAGTAACAGTCATAGGCCGCGACAGAGTCGGCATAATCGCGGACGTCAGCCGCATCCTGGCAGAGCAGGGCGTGAACGTGCTGGACATCAGCCAGACGGTCCTGCAGGAATACTTCACTATGATAATGCTGGTGGACGCCTCCGCATGCCGCGTCCCCTTTGCGGAGCTCACCGCCCTGCTCAGGCGCGAGGGCGAGGCGCTCGGGCTGGACATCAGGGCGCAGCGCGAGGACATTTTCAACGCTATGCATAAAATATAAGGCGGGTCTGACATGATAAATAGAGGCGAGATATTGCAGACCATCGAGATGATAGACCAGCAGCATCTCGACGTGCGGACGGTGACGATGGGCATTTCGCTGCTCGACTGCTGCGACCCGGACCCGAAGGCGGCCTGCAGGAAGATATACGACAAGATAACCCGTTCCGCGAAGGACCTCGTCAAGACGGGCGAGGACATAGAGGCGGAGTTCGGCATACCCATAGTGAACAAGCGCATCTCGGTGACGCCAATCGCCCTCGTGGCGGGCGCGTCGGATACGGAGGACTACGTCCCCTTCGCCAAGGCGCTGGACGCGGCGCGGGCCGAGACGGGCGTGAACTTCGTCGGCGGCTTTTCCGCGCTCGTTCAGAAGGGCATGACACCGGCGGAGGTGAAGCTCATCCGCGCGATACCCGAGGCTCTGGCGGAGACGGAGCTCGTCTGCTCCTCCGTGAACATAGGCTCGACGAAGGCCGGCATCAACATGGACGCCGTCGCCCTCATGGGCGAGACGGTGAAGGAGACCGCGCGGCTCACGGCGGACAGAGGCGGCTTCGGCTGCGCGAAGCTCGTCGTGTTCTGCAACGCAGTGGAGGACAACCCCTTCATGGCCGGCGCATTTCACGGCGTGTCGGAGCCGGATAGAGTGATAAACGTCGGCGTCTCCGGGCCGGGTGTGGTGCACCACGCGCTCAAGGCCGTGAAAGGGGCGAGCTTCGACGTCGTGGCGGAGACCATCAAAAAGACGGCCTTCCAGGTTACGCGCATGGGCCAGCTCGTGGCGCAGGAGGCCTCCCGGCGGCTGGGCGTGCCTTTCGGCATAGTGGACCTCTCTCTCGCGCCGACCCCGGCAATAGGCGACTCGGTGGCGCGGATACTGGAGGAGATGGGCCTCGAGGTCTGCGGCACCCACGGCACGACGGCTGCGCTGGCGCTTTTGAACGACGCGGTCAAGAAGGGCGGAGTCATGGCGTCCTCCTCCGTCGGCGGGCTCTCGGGCGCGTTCATACCCGTCTCTGAGGACGAGGGCATGATAGCGGCGGCCTCCTCCGGCGCGCTCTGCCTCGACAAGCTCGAGGCGATGACCTGCGTCTGCTCCGTCGGCCTCGACATGATAGCCGTTCCCGGCTCCACGAGCGCGGAGACCATCGCCGCCATCATAGCGGACGAGGCGGCCATCGGCATGATAAACCAAAAAACCACGGCGGTGCGCATAATCCCGGCGCCCGGCATGGAGGTCGGAGACACGGTGGAGTTCGGCGGGCTGCTGGGCTCGGCTCCGGTCATGGCCGTTCACCCCTATTCGAGCGAGGCCTTTATCAGAAGGGGCGGCAGGATACCCGCGCCCATACACTCTCTCAAAAACTGAGGCGATACGATGGAAAAGGAAAAGATGGACCGCATCTCCGAGCTCACCCGGCTCTCGCGCGAGCGCGAACTCACCGAGGACGAAAAGACGGAGCGCGCCGCGCTCCGTGCCGAATACCTCAAGGACTGGCGCGAGAGCACGATAAACGTTCTGGAGAACACCTACATCGTGGACGAAAAGGGCAACAAGCGAAAGCTCGGCAAGAAGTGAAAAAGACCCCGCAGGCCATGCCGGAGACGGCGGCGCTGCGGGGTTTTTATTGTTTCAGCTGAGCTCGAACATGCCGTGGTAGAGCTTGTAATAGAGCCCCTGCTGGCTGAGCAGGTCGTCATGGTCGCCGCGCTCGACGATGCGTCCATGCTCCAGCACCATGATGGCGTTGGAGTTGCGCACGGTGGAGAGTCTGTGCGCAATGACGAACACCGTCCGGCCCTCCATGAGCCGGTCCATGGCCTTTTCTATGAGGGCCTCGGTTCGGGTGTCCACGGAGCTCGTCGCCTCGTCCAGGATGAGGACGGGCGGGTCCGCCACGGCTGCGCGGGCGATGGCCAGCAGCTGCCGCTGGCCCTGGGAGAGGTTGGCCCCGTCCGAGGTGACCATCGTCTCATAGCCCTGGGGCAGACGGCGTATGAACGAATCTGCATTGGCGACCCTGGCCGCGGCCTCGATCTCCTCCTGCGTGGCGTCCAGCTTGCCGAAACGGATGTTGTCCGCTATCGTGCCGGTGAAGAGGTGCGTATCCTGCAGCACCATGCCGAGCGAGCGCCGCAGCGATTCTTTCTTTATATCGCGCACGTCTATGCCGTCATAGACCACGCGGCCGCGCTCCACGTCGTAGAAGCGGTTTATGAGGTTCGTTATCGTGGTCTTGCCGGCGCCGGTGGAGCCGACGAAGGCGATCTTCTGACCCGGGTGCGCGTAGAGACTGACGCCGTGCAGCACAGGCCGGCCCGGCTCGTAGCCGAAGTCCACGTCCTCGAACCTGACGTCCCCGCGCAGGGGGCGCAGCTCGCCTTCGGGACTGCGCCAGGCCCATTTGCCGGTCTTGCGGCCGGTCTCGCGCAGTTTACCGCCGGACTCCTCGACGCTCACGAGGACGGTCCCGCCCTCGTCCGTTTCCGGCCGCTCATCCAGGACCTCGAAAACGCGCTCGGCCCCGGCGAGGGCGGCGAGCAGGAAGTTCGACTGCTGCGTGAACTGGTTTATAGGCGCCGCCGCCTGGCGGACGAACACCAGGTAACTGGCGAGACTGCCCGCGTCCGTCATGCCGCTCAGGGCCATGATGCCGCCCAGGACGGCCACGATGGCGTAATTAATATACGAGATGCTGACCACGGCGGGGATCATCGTCGAGGCGTAGCTCTGCGCGCCGGTACCCGCGAGCCTGAGCGCCTCGTTTTTCTCCTCGAACTCGGCCATGGAAGCGTCCTCGTGGTTAAAGACCTTCACGACCTTCTGGCCGTTGACGAGCTCCTCAATGTAGCCGTCCAGCTCTCCGAGGCAGGCCTGCTGACGGTTGTAATACATCTTGCTCCGCTTCCCGCTGAAGCGGATGTAGAGAAACATCGCGGCGTAGCAGACGGCGACGATGAGGGAGAGCCTCCAGTTGAGGACGAAGAGCAGCGCAAGCGTGCCGGACATCTGGATGAAACTCTGGATGACCATGGCGAAGCTGTTGTTGAGCGCATCCGCTATGGTGTCCACGTCGTTGGTGAAATAGCTCATGACGTCGCCCCTGCTGCGGCTGTCGAACCAGCTTAGGGGCAGGGTCTGGAGGTGGGCGAAGAGGTCGCGGCGGATGTCGAAGAGCGAGCGCTGGGCCATCTTGACCATGCACTGGGTATAGCCCAGAGCGCAGAGCACGCCTAGCCCGTAGATGCAGGCCGTGAGCACCACGCCGGAGACAAAGGCGGAAAAGTCTCCCGTCCCCAGGCTGTTCACGACGGGGCGTATCATATAGGTGCCGGCGAGGTTCGCCGCAGCGCTCACGGTGACGAGCAGCGCCACAGCAAAGAGCAGCAGCCTGTAGTGACCCATATAGGAGAGCAGGCGCCGGACCGTCTGCCAGAGATGCTTGGGTTTCTTAGCGCTCAGCGGACGCATTGCCATCCTGCTCACCCCCTTTCATCTGGGAAGCGTAGATCTCGCGGTAAATGGGGTCTCCGGCAAGGAGTTCCGCGTGTGTGCCGACTGCGTGGACGCGCCCGTCCTCGAGGATGACGATCTTATCAGTGCCGATGACGGAGCTTATCCTCTGCGCAATGACGATCTTCGTGACGCCGCGCAGCTGAGCGAGGGCGGAGCGGATCTTGGCCTCCGTTGCGGTGTCCACTGCGCTGGTAGAGTCGTCAAAGATGAGGACCTTGGGCTTTTTGAGCAGAGCGCGGGCGATGCAGAGCCGCTGCTTCTGCCCGCCGGAGACGTTCACACCGCCCTGGCCGAGGTCCGTATCCAGGCCCTTGGGCATCCGCTCGATGAATTCGTCGGCGCAGGCGGCGCGGCAGGCGGCCATGAGCGCTTCGTCGTCGGCGTCCGGGTCGCCCCAGCGGAGGTTTTCGCGTATGGTGCCGGAGAAGAGGACGTTTTTCTGCAGGACCATGGCCACGGCGTCCCTGAGCGCGGCGAGCTCATAGCTCCGCACGTCCAGACCGCCGACCTTGACGCAGCCCTCCGTGGCGTCGTAGAGCCTGGGGATGAGCTGGACCAGCGTGGACTTGGCCGAGCCGGTCCCGCCCAGGATGCCGACGGTCTCACCCGAGCGGATGTGCAGCTCTACGCCCGAGAGCGCGTACTCCGCCGCCTCGGCGTGGTATTTGAAGGACACGCCCTCAAAGTCCACGCTGCCGTCTGCGACTTCGGTCACGGCGTCCGGCGGGGAGGAGAGGGCCGGGACCTCGTCCAGCACCTCGCCTATGCGGCGCGCGCTGGCCAGGGAGCGGGTCAGCATCAGAAAGACGTTTGAAATGAGGATCAGGGAGTTCATGACCTGGAGAACGTAGCTCAAAAACCCGGTCAGCTCCCCGACCTGGAGCTGAGAATCCGACACCATTCCGCCGCCGAACCACATGATCGAGACGATGGAAGTGTACATCGCCAGCTGGAAGAAGGGGAGGTTCAGCACTGCCCGGCGGAAGGTACCGAGGCTGGTATCCATGAGAGTGACGTTTACTCCGCTGAACTTTTCCTCCTCGTACTCTCCGCGCACGAAGGCCTTGACGGCGCGGATGGCCGTCAGGTTCTCCTGCACGACGGCGTTCAGACGGTCCACCGCGCGCTGGAGCACGGCATAGCGCGGGGCGACGCTGCGCACCACGAAGAACATTATGAGACCCAGCACAGGCGCGCAGATGATAAAGACGAGGGCCAGCCTGGCGTTCATCATGACTGAGAGCCCAACGCCCATGACGAGCATCACCGGGCTGCGCACCAGCGGTCTCAGCCCGCCGATGACGGCGTTCTGGATGACGGTGACGTCCGTGGTCATCCTCGTGACGAGGCTGGAGGTCTCGAACCGGTCCAGGTTCTGGAACGCGTATTCCTGGACCTTTTTGAACTGCTCCTTGCGAATGTTCGCTCCCCAGCCGTAGGCGGCGCGGGCGGCGAAGCGCGCATAGAGCAGGCCGGCTGCCAGGGCCAGCAGGGCGCATGCGCCCATCTGCGCGCCCTTGACCAGTATGTAATGCACGTCCCGGCTTGCCACGCCGATGTCTATGAGGTCCGCCATGAGGACGGGGATCACGAGCTCGAAGCAGGTCTCGACCAGTACGAGGGCCATGCCGAGAAAGAGGTCTCGCCTATATTGGTGCAGACAGGAGAAGAGACGCTTGAGTTCAGCCATCCGTGATCTCCTCTCCCGAGCGCAGGTTGCGGTAGGCGCGGCGGATGAACGAGGCAAACTGCTCCCGCTCCTCGTCTGAAAAGCCGCGCAGGAGCTTCTCGTCGAATTCCGCGCCGCCATCCAGCCAGTCGAGCGCGGCCTGCCTGCCCTTTTCCGTGAGCTCGACAAGGCCGCAGCGCTTCCTGGGCGAGCCTGCGTCGCGCAGGATGAAGCCGCCGCGCTCCAGGGCCGTGAGCATGCGCGAAACGGCGGCGGGGTCCACCTCAAAATAGTCCGCGAGCTCCTTCTGCATACAGCTCCCGTGACCGAGCAGATAGCTCAACAGCTTGGGCTGACCCGCGCCCAGCCCCAGCGCAGCGCCGTACCGCCTCATCTCCGTCCTCTGCGCATGGAAGAGCCTGTAGATCATCATGTGAAATCTTCGCTCCACAACTTCGCCTCCCGGTTGATATGTCAACGATTGATATATCAATTATACCAGCCTCTGCGAAAAAGTAAAGCGTAACCTGCGCAGGGCATAAAATAGGCGGCGCAGCTTGCGCCGCGCCGCTTTGTTTGGAGATTCAGTTCGTTCAGACAGGAGGCAGGGAGTCGCCCTTGCCCCTGGTGACGTACTGATAGGTTGACAGCCCGCCGAGCAGCACCAGGCCGGCGATGTCCGTCACCAGGCCGGGGACCAGCAGCATCAGGCCGCTCACCATGAAGGCGATGCGCATATACCACTGGATCTTCTTGAACAGATAGCCGTTC
>ENA-OZIL01000967-OZIL01000967.1-human-gut-metagenome-genome-assembly--contig:-NODE-967-length-11562-cov-4.513166_pt1 | contig 11562 bp, 9 predicted proteins | sample MGYA00244057_ERZ653706 | MGnify/ENA primary metagenome ERZ653706 (study PRJEB26926, sample SAMN06165266) | human gut metagenome | biome: ENVO:00009003; feature: ENVO:2100002; material: ENVO:00002003...
GATCGTCGGCAGCGTCAGATGTGTATAAGAGACAGTCGCTGCGCCGCACGAGAAAATCTCCGCACTCGCGCACGAGGTCCTCGACATGCACGCCATACGTGCGGTCGGTGAACCTCACCGTACGCGACGGCGAGGCCGCAGCGTGCACATCCGAGCCATCCGCCGTAGGTACCCTCAGGCGCATCGCGGGCGGCCGAACAGCCGAGCGCTCCGCCACCTGCTCAGGCGTTAGATTCCTACACGTCCCCGCATACACGGGCGTACCGTCGCTGGCATGAGGGGCACTCGCGGCATGAAGCTCGGCTCGCGTGCAAAAACAGGGGTATACCAGCCCAAACGAATCGAGCCGCTGCAACGCATCTTCATAGAGGTCAAGCCGCTCTGTCTGGTAATACGGACCCTCATCCCACTCGAGCCCCAACCAGCGCAGATCGTCCATGAGCAACTCGGCCCACGGACCGCTGCGGGCACGGTCGTCCAGATCCTCGATGCGCAGCACGAGCTTGCCATCCTGGCTGCGAACCGAAAGCCATGCCAAAAGCGAAGCCGCGACGTTTCCTAAATGCATGCGGCCCGTCGGCGATGGGGCGAAGCGTCCAACGACCGGCCGCGCATCGGCCGCCCGCGCACCTTGCGAAAACGCCCCGCGAACACCCTCGAGGTTTTCTGCCGATCCCATCATGCGACCGCTACGCCCACGGATCGCGCTCGAACAGGGGCTCGGGATCGGGGCGACGATCGGAATACGGGTCGTAACCGTCGTCGTCCTCATTCTCCGCGCGGATGCACGGATCGTCGTACTCCGAAGCGCCAGTCTCCTCGCCCGTCCTCCGCGGCTCGACCATGAGCCCTCCCCTCGCAAAGGCCGACCCTCCGTGCGAGCGCACGTGGGCCGGCACCCCTTCAGTTCTCTGTACCAGCAGGATATACGATAGCGGCTGCAGCTGCCTCTATACCCGCGGTCGTGGTCAGCATGAAACTCTTGTTGCCAGCCATCCCAGCGGCACTGCGACGGCATCACGCAACAGCGACGACGACTATGCCCGCCGTTACGACATTAGGCTCTCCAAGCGGCAGACTCGTGTCGGATGGCCACATGAGCATCGCGGGATCGATCGCCACCGTCACATGCTTGTACCGATAGGCGCCCCAGGTCAGCTCACTCGTGTCCCGCTCAATAAGAATCAAACGCGCCTCGCCCTCGCGCGGGGCCGAACCGCCGCCGCTCAAGGCGGCCAGAATCACGGGCTCGTCGAGCTCGAGAACCGCGTGCATCACAAGATCGTCGCTTGGAGGGTTGGGGTTCCCGATGCCCTGCAGCGCGGCGATACCGCGGTCATCGAGCTCGCGCACCGTGCCAGTCAGAAGGACGAGTCCGAATTGCTCCGCCGGTGCCGAGCGGTCCTTGTCCTCGCGCACGGCGGTCGATATCCGAGAAGCTTCACTATTCAATCGGAACGATCAACTCTGTTCGTTTCTTTGGCTACCAGCAATTTGGGTCACACAGCCGCAAACAATTCATCGATATTACTGACTCTCGCATTTACGCAGGTAAATAGTGATGATTACGCTTTTTTGATAATTGCATAATGCCTGACTACAGACATATGGTTCGCAATTATGCAGAATTGAGCGCGCCCGAACGGTCATGACAATCTTATGAGATGAGGGCGTTGCAACAGCTCGTCACCATGACGGAAAGGAGAAAAAATGAACCGCAACGTGTCTAAACCAATTTCCAGAAGAAGCGTCCTTTTCTCGGCGCTGGGAGTGTGTGCACTTGCAGCCGGCCCAAAACGCTCTTATGCATTGGGGAACGGTGAGTCCGACAATTTCATGGATGTCGACCTTTCTTCTCCAGAGGCATATATTCGATCCGTTGATGAATCGGGAGCCGGCTGGAATCGATATGTCCTCGGCCCAAACGGAGAGTGCCAATTCGCCGGAAGCTATCCCACATATGAACTCGCGGAGGCAAGCTGCTCCTCAACCCAAGAAGACGAGCGAGGTATCTCACGGATTCTTCGAGACATCGCGGTCTGGGTTGGAAATAAACTACTCGGCTACATCAGGGTTGCCCTCAAGCGAGTTGGAAATCTTATAATCGATGAAATCATCAGCGCAGGTGGTCATTATCTACTGCAACAGGCCGGTCGCAATCTCCTTGGGAAGCCGTATGTTTCTACTTATCGATTCTCTTGCGACGTCTATCCGCGCCACTCCGGCGAATATCACCGCTGCACATCGGCATAGCCAATGAGCGTCAGCACCATTCATCCGCATCGCACTCACAGCAAAAAAGAGGGGGGGCTTAATGTCATTGAATCAACAAACGACAGGACAGTCTTTTAACCGCGCACTCATATGTGCAATTGCGGGCTGGACGGGAGCCCATGAAGCATTTGCCAACAAAACGTCACTCTGCTTGCTTCGTTATTGCATTGCAATGCTTCTTGGTCCCATATGCCTACACTTCGATAATTTCATTCCAATCGCCGTTCTCATCGCGTTCTGCTCAATTGAAAGTATCGTGATACTGCACGGCAATCGAAGCGACGTCACAACAAGCATCTGGCAACGCCTGATCATATATCTTCTCGCGGCATGCGGCTGCTTCTTAGCATATAGCATAACAATTGTGACACTCAATCCCAGCGCGCTGCACTCCTAGGATATACGCCTCTGAGGTTCCTTTCCCTCAGGGGCGTATTGAGCGAATAGCGAGCTCTTTCCATTCTCGGCAACTTACGCCCACGGGTCGCGCTCGAACAGGGGCTCAGGATCTGGGCGACGATCGGAATACGGATCGTAACCGTCATCGTCCTCATTCTCCGTGCGGATGCACGGATCTTGATATTCAAATGTCTCGCTTTCGGTACCAACGTAGTCATCTGCCATAAAATATCCCTTCCCTCATAATAATGAGAAGATTTTGAAGTATTGTTATCCATAAAATGAGCACCTTCACAGAGGGCATGTGACAATGGAGGCGCCTTATCATGGGAAGCAATAACAGAGAGAGGATACCCCACCTAATCGGGATGGGCTCCCTATTCCTCCTCCTTGTCATTCCTCATCATACCTGGACGTTCAATTTTGGATACGCCCTTGCTCGCGGTAGCAGCACCATTGTTATGCCCCTCATATTCTCCTGCTCTCTAGTTGGCATCTTTCTAGGGTCGCGAAACAACTCTCCTACACCCTTCCGAATGGGGGTCCTCATCGCCCTAGTGCTAATCGAGATGGCCGCTGTTTCCGCTTTAAGTGTCGTTGGATTGCGTGAGCTTTTCCCCCTTCTCAACAAATCACATGCCACACCTGTCGTAAACCCGATTATTAGTATCGCCATGCTCACACTTTCTTCGTTGCTGGCGGGCGTTCTTATATGCTGTCAACTGGGAAGCGAGCCGGAGCGAAAAGTCCGCAGCATCGGCCATACGAGAGACATACATCTGCAGGCCCTTATCTCGTTCTTTATGTCAACCGGTTGGACCCTGTGTTTTGCTGACAACTGGACATCCGACGCAATGTCCTTGCCTATACTTGGAATCGCAATCACGATTGCCGCCATTGTTACGGTGCTGGCACTCGACTACTGGGCTGCTGTTCAAAAACCGCAGCCAAAGGACATATTGTCAGCCCTTTGGGGCGTATTGGCATCATTCGCTTTCCTGGAATCCCTTGATGGCCATGCCGCCCACTCCCCCTTCCTTCAAGTTCTGCCATTCATCCTGGCAATCATTGTCGGCACTTTAGGTACGATCCATAAGGCCACCAACCTTCCAGACCACCCCGATGATCCCAAACCACACGTTGATTGCATCCCCTCGTCATCAAAACCAGATTGTGTAGCCTCCGAGATTCCATGGGGGATCTTATCAACAAACGAGCACATTTCTCTTATGCATGCGCTTGAGGGGAAAACTTCAGCCCAGATTTCCGAAATGCTTGGCATCAGTCCCTCCACCGTCAGATCCTACTTGCAGCGAGCCTATAAAAAGCTGGGCGTTTCATCACTCAAGGCCCTTAAATTGTCTCTTTCCGAATGTCCGCAAATCCCATCGATCAAAATGCCTCCCCCGCTTACCCAAGAAAAAAAGGAAGCGAGCGCTCGAGACAAGATACTGTTTGTCGCTACAGTGGCCTGCCTTGCCACCGTTTTTTACCTCCTGTTCCTCTTTCCAGCTACCGTCTCTATCTTGCCAATTGAAAGCCCCTTGCTCGGCTTAGCGCTTGGCGTCTTGTCTCTCGCAATAGCTCCCATCGAAGGAAAACAAACATATAAGTTCGTCCTCATTCCGCTTCGACTCCTACAAGCCATCCCTCTTGGGTATATCCTGATGAGAATTGGAGTATGGATCCTAGACCCAACTCTCCCTACGCCTGTTCACGACACCCTCTTCTGCCTTATCGGAAGCATGGTGTTCGGCAGGCAATTGGGGGTGTATGCCGCCCTGCTTAATTCGTCAGAAATCTATGCTGCGACCACAGACTGGCGTACCTTCGCCCTCCAAGGCCTACTAACATCAGCAGTCATCTGCCTACTCATTTCCGTAGTCCCCCAAACATGTCCCGCAATCGTCTTTGCATCTGGCGTATTTCTGTTCATTAGATTCATGCAGTTCGAAGGAGCCGCTGCAAAAACATCCGACACGCACGCCCCTTTTAGTCGGGCGCTGTACGAGCACGCCGCAAACTTCGCGTTACCGCAAAACACACTGAGCGCCCTGTTCACACTCAGCCTCGGAATCGCCCTCACCGAAACCCGCACGTCCTTTGTCTCTTTTCTCACAACGGCGATTCCTCTCATGTACCTACTTGTAGTGCTGATAATTGTTCATGCGGTTGCCACACGGGAGTGCAATGCCCGAGAGACTTTCTACCACCTCCTCGTAGTTCTCGCCTTTTCCATTTCGAACGTCATTTCAAATTCTGTCCAAAATCTGTATTGGTATCCAATCATCTTATGCGGACCCGTTTTTGCTTCGTTAATCATGACACTTGCGGGACCCCCTACCTCTGCATTAAGGAGACACCTTGCTCCTGCGTTTTTGATTTGGCTGCCCGCAGGAGTTTTCTCCGGAAATGTTGTATCGTTCCTCAGCGAGACATCGGCACAGCTTTCAAATCAATTATCTGACCTGTCTGTATTTCAGTTTGCACAGAACACGAGTCTATATATCGTCTTTCTTTTTTGGGTTTTTTTCTCAGGCGCCGCATCACTCATCCTTCTCCTCATGTTTGATCTCAAGCTGGTTGACGAGAGGAAAGATACAAAGGACAGTTCTGCAAGCAACGACCGCACTTTGGCATACCTCGCTTCGCAAGGCCTCTCGCCCAGTCAATGTGCCGTCTTGACACTCATATATCGAGGAAGAAGCTCATCTCAAATTGCCGTAGAGCTTTCTTATTCAATTGGAACAGTCAATTCGATACGTTATGAAGGCTACAGAGAACTCAGGGTACACAGTCGAGAACAACTATCCAGACTTATCGATACGAACGTTTTCCGAGTTCAGAAGTCTGATTACACCGATTGACACAAATCCATAATGCCTGACGGCAGACGAACGACCTAGCTTTTGACGCCATCCTTCCCCAAGCGGAAATGAAAGGAGGTGTCAATCATGGATCGCAGACGAGCTATTTTGCTCCTATCGGCAACCTGCACAAGCTTGCTTGCCAAGCCAATCGAAGCCTTCGCAAGCGCAATGCCTTTTAGCTGGTACGGTAGTACGTTGCGACTTGTATCGAGCGCAGTCATCACCCCATTCAAATACTACGACGGCTCAAGCATCGGTATCGAAATGACCTGCTCAGCCGCTCGCAAGGGCGCATTCAAAGTTAAATGCTGCGATGCTTCTGGAGCATGTCTCGGGAGTCGCATGTTCGCCTACCAAGGATTCACCAAGCAAACATGGCGGATGCCAAAGCCTGGAAACTATCAATTTGTTTTCAGCAAGATGTATGACGACCGAATTGTTGTCAGTTCGACCGACGTCAAGATGTACAGCTGGTAAAAGCAAAACGTACCGCTGCTTGACACAATTCTCACCTCAACGACTCAATGAAAGGAAAGACATGAGCAGCACTCCGCAGATAACCACCTCTCGCAGGGGAATTATCGCCTCTGCTTTGGGAGTATGCACTCTCATCGCTCTTCCGAAGAAATCCCACGCCCTTGCACAAACCGAGAGCAACCAGATCATGAAAATCGACCTCTCCTCCCCTGAAGCGTATATCAAAGCTGTCGACGAGGCGGGCGCTGGATGGAGCCGTTACACGCTTGGGCCCAACGACGAATGCTGCCTGGCAGGCTCTTACCTCACTTATGAACTTGCCGAAAAGGACTGCGCGGCACTAGCGACATCCCGTGTCGGAGCCAGTAAAATCATGACTATCGCCGTCAAAGTTGGAAAAGCTGTCATCGGGTATATCAAAGCTCTTGTCAGGCCAATGGGTCAGCAATTTGTTCGTTGGATTATCGAAGAAATTCTGAGCTCAGGAATCCACTACCTTGTTCAACAGGCGGCAAAAAACCTTATTGGGAAGCCCTATGTTTCTACCTACGTCTTCCCCTGCAGCGTCTATCCCCCTCATTCAGGTGAATATCACCGCTGCATGTCAGCGTAGCAACAAAACGTGATAAGCCCCTCGATCCATCACGAAGCATACGCATGAAAGGATACCTATGTCCGAATCTCTAAAGCCGAACACTCGGACATTTCCTCGCGCATTGATTTGCGTAATCGCGGGCTGGACTGGAGCACATGAGGCCTATGTGGGAAAAATTGTTCCCTTCTTTCTGCGCTACACGCTTGCCGTGACAATCGGATCAGCATGCGTAGAGTTCGACAATTTCATCCCCATAGCGCTGCTCATCGCATTTTGTTCAATTGAGAGCGTTGCGATCATTCGCAGTGACAAAGACAGAACCGGACTGGAATCTCTATTAGTCTATCTACTCGCTTCAGCAGGTTGCTTTGTCTCATTGGGCGTACTCCTCGCATCCCTTGGGTTAAACCCCACGTAAATTGGAAAAGGAGCCCAACATGCGTCCAGGCCATAATCGAACTTTACCGCACTTTATTTCAATTTCATTTATTCTAGTGACATGCACAATTCTTGCGGCACACATAGCGTCTGAAATGATTCCATCTCACCTCTCCGCCAATCCTCTCCCTGCCTCCATTATTTCAATTGAAGACTTATCAAGAATGATTGAGTCCGGCCAGTCTTTCTACGTTCAGATCGAACTTGAAGACTGTCCGGCTTGCGAAATGCTCACAAAGGAAGAGAGCGACTCGCAAAGATGGGAATCTCTGCCAAACAAAAATATCCTGTGCATCGAAAAAAGCGAAAGAGAGCAAGCGAGGGAAGCAATAAAGCTTCTGATACCGGTATTCGAATACTACCCATCCCTCTATCATATCGATAATTCCACTATACGGGAATTTCCACTTGAGACGCTTGAGGACTTCGACAACAGACTTGATGCCTGGACCCGGTCAACGCGGCAGGATTAGCGCGACCAGACGGCTGCCCCATTTTACAAAAAGTGGGGGCAGCCCAACCAAAAACGGGCGCCGGCTGCAGCACGCAACCGGCGCCCATCGTCAATGCGGCATCTCTTACACGACGACGAACGAACCATCCTCGTCAACGTCGATCTTCACCTCGTCGCCCTCGCGCACGCGGCCGTCGATGATGGCGCACGCGATCGCGTCGACCACTTCGCGCTGGATCAGGCGCTTGAGCGGACGGGCGCCGAACACCGGGCCCAAGCCGCCCTCGGCGAGCAGCTGCTTGGCGCGCGGCTCGATCGTAAGCGTCATGCGCTCCTTGGCCAGACGCGCGCGGACATCGGCGAGCTGGATGTCGACGATCTTCTCGATCTGGGCCATGCCGAGCGGGTGGAACACCACGATATCGTCGATGCGGTTAAGGAACTCGGGCCTGAAGGTGTGGCTCATGGCCTCATCCACCAGACGGCGCATCTCGGCCTCGTCACGGCCCGCGTACTCGGCGATCGCATTCGAACCAACGTTGCTCGTCATGATGATGATCGTGTTCTTGAAACTCACCTGGCGGCCCTGGCCGTCGGTGAGGCGACCGTCATCGAGCACCTGCAGCAGCACGTTGAACACGTCCGGGTGCGCCTTCTCCATCTCATCCAGCAGGATGACGGAGTAGGGCCTGCGCCGGACGGCTTCCGTGAGCTGTCCGCCTTCGTCATGGCCTACATAGCCGGGAGGAGAACCGATGAGACGGGACGTGGTGTGTTTTTCCATGTACTCGCTCATGTCCACCTGAATCAGGGCGTCCGAGGTACCGAACATGATTTCCGCCAGATTGCGGGCCAGATAGGTTTTGCCCACGCCGGTGGGGCCCAGGAAGAGGAATGAGCCGATCGGGCGGCGCGGATCCTTGATATCCGCACGGCTGCGCCGCAGAGCGCGGGCGATGGCGGAAGCCGCCTCGTCCTGGCCGATGACTTTGCTTTTCAACTCTTCCTCCATCCGCAGAAGCTTGGTGGTTTCCTTTTCCTCCATCCGGGCCAGCGGGATGCCCGTCCATTTGGCGAGTACGCTCATCACGTCTTCATCCGTCACGGGAACGTAGTTGGTCTCATAGGAGTTGCGCCAGGTTTCCAGCATGTTCTGAAGTTCCGCCTTGGCTTGTTTTTCCTCGTCGCGCAGGCGGGCTGCTTCTTCAAAAAGCTGGGTTTCCACAGCCTTGTCCTTGCGTTCCTTGATTTCCGCAATGCGGATTTCCATGTTGCTGATGTGGTCCGGGCGGGTCATCTGGGAGACGCGCTTGCGCGCGCCCGCTTCATCCAGGATGTCGATGGCCTTGTCCGGCAGGAACCGGCCCGTCAGATAGCGGTGGGAGAGCTTGGCTGCGGCTTCAACGGCTTCCTTCGTATAATGCACCTTGTGATGTTCCTCATACTTGGGCTGGATCCCGGCAAGAATCTGGATGGTGTCCTCCACGGAGGGTTCCCCTACCTGCACCTGCTGGAAGCGGCGTTCCAGGGCGGCGTCCTTCTCAATGTGTTTCCTGTATTCGTTGAGCGTGGTGGCGCCTATGGCCTGGAGCTCACCCCGGGAGAGGGCGGGCTTGATGATGTTGGAGGCGTCCATGGAGCCTTCCGCGGAGCCGGCGCCTACGATGGTGTGCAGTTCATCAATGAAAAGGATGACATTGCCTTCCCGGCGTATTTCATCCATTACGGCCTTAAGCCGTTCCTCAAACTGACCGCGGTATTTGGTGCCAGCCACCATCAGCGCCAGGTCCAGGGAGATGACCCTCTTGCTGCGCAGGAGCTCCGGAACATGGCCCTGGGCTATTTCCTGGGCCAGCCCTTCCACGATGGCGGTTTTGCCCACCCCGGCTTCACCGAGCAGGACGGGGTTGTTTTTGTTCCTCCGGCACAGAATCTGGATGACGCGCTCAATTTCCGAGGCGCGGCCGATGACGGGATCCAGCTTGCCGTCCCGGGCCAGCTGGGTCATGTCCCGGCCAAAGGCCTGGAGCGCGGGTGTCTTGGATTTCTGCTGCCTGGAGTAGGAGGGGGAGGAAGGCTCGTCCGTCGGGATGGCGGGGGATTCATTTTCCTCCTCGTCGTCATCGTCGTCCGGGATGATGTTGTCTTCATCCGCATCCATCTGGTATTTGGGGGTCAGCACGTCCAGCAATTCGCGCCGCGCTTGTTCCAAATCCACGCCGAAGTGGCGCAGAATCTGTCCGGCCACGCCGTCGCCGTCACGGATGAGGCCCAGGAGCAGGTGTTCCGTGCCCACATACGTGTGGTTGAGTTCCTGGGCTTCCCTGTTTGCCATTGCCAGGACTTTGCGCACCCTGGGGGTGTACGGGATGTTGCCCTCCGCCTGGGGTTCCGTGCCCCGGCCTATTTGTTCCTCCACCTGTTTGCGCACGGCGGTAAGCTCCACGCCCAGATTTTCCAGGATGGTGACGGCCACGCCCTTGCCCAGCTTGAGCAGGCCGAGCAGAAGGTGTTCGGTTCCTATGTAATGATGATTGAAGCGGTCCGCTTCCCGGCGCGCATGCGCCAGCACTTGTTGCGCCCTAGGCGTAAAATTATTCATGGATGGTCAAAAAAATTGTTTGGTTGCATTAGTTGCCGGAAAGTTCTTTCCGAATAATATCAGCGCGGATCTGGTCCCTGTGTTCCGGAGTGGTTTGGTCCGTGGTGGACAGGCGGGCCAGATGGGCCGGCTGGATGTTCATGATGGTTTTATTGACGTTTTTTAATGCCTGGTGGGAAAAGATGTCCAGAGACGCTCCCATCCGGAGGAAGGAGAGCAGGGCCAGCGCCTCCTGCGTGGAAAGCAGAGTGGCATTGGTCAGAAGGCCGTAGGCGCGGGAAACGCGGTCCTTCACCTGCAGGGAAGATGACTGGAGCAGCCGCCTGCGTGCGTTCCATTCCTGATGGGCCAGGTCGGAGGTGAAGCGGGTCATGCGTTCCACAATCTGGTCTTCACTGTCCCCCAGCGTGGACTGGTTGGATATCTGGAAAAGGTTACCGGTGGCTTCCGTCCCTTCCCCGTAAAGGCCGCGGACGGTAATGTTGAGCTGCGCGGCCGCCTGAACGACCTGCTGCATCTGTTCGGAGATGACGAGGCCTGGCAGATGCATCATCACGGAGGCCCTCATGCCCGTGCCCAGGTTGGTGGGACAGGCGGTAATGTAGCCCAGCCGCGTATTGTAGGCGTATGGGAGCCTGGCCTCCAGTTCGGAGTCTATTTTGGAGATGGCCCCCCATGCTTTTTTAAGCTGGATGCCGGGCAGGATATACTGCAGGCGCAGATGGTCTTCCTCATTAAAGAGGATGCTGGCATTCTGGCTGCGGGAGATGAGGACGGCGCAGCCTTCCGAACGCGCCGCCAGTTCCCGGGAAATGAGGTGGCGTTCCACCAGCAACTGTTTCTGCTGCTGGGTAAGTCCGGAGAGCTCCGCATAATAGCCTCCCTTCATGACGGGGATTTGGCGCGCTTCTCCGGAAGTGAGCTTCAGCGTTTCCTCCCTCTGCTGGCGTGTGGCCCAGCCGGGAAAGGGGGTGGCGGTCAGGTTGCGCGCCAGGCGGATGCGGGAGGTGAGGACGATGTCGTGCTCATCCCTTGATTCCACCATCCATTTGGCGGGGTTGTTGAGTAAGTCGTCAAAGAGCATGTATGTTAATTGGTCGGCGTGCGCAATTGTTTGATTTGATCGCGGAGTTTGGCGGCGCGTTCATAATCCTCTCTTGCCACTGCCAGGGAAAGCTGTTGTTCCAGATCGCTGATGGTATGGGTTTCCGTTTCGCGTTTTTCGGCCCGTTCCGGCGTTTTCCCGTGATGGTGGGAATCAGGCTGGATCTGGGTAAGAAGAGGGAGGATTTCTTCTTCAAAGACGTTGTAGCATTCACTGCAGCCCAGGCGTCCTACGTTTTTGTAATCCTGAAGGGTGAAGGAGCAGATCGGACAGCTTGTGAGGGGCAGGGATTGCAGGGCCGGAATGGGAGCGGCGGGCCCCGCCGCTCCCATTCCGGCCCTGCAATCC
>ENA-OZIL01000979-OZIL01000979.1-human-gut-metagenome-genome-assembly--contig:-NODE-979-length-11478-cov-5.580320_pt1 | contig 11478 bp, 7 predicted proteins | sample MGYA00244057_ERZ653706 | MGnify/ENA primary metagenome ERZ653706 (study PRJEB26926, sample SAMN06165266) | human gut metagenome | biome: ENVO:00009003; feature: ENVO:2100002; material: ENVO:00002003...
ATTGATTGCTATATATACTTCTTTATTGAATGATTATGCTGAACGGAATCTGGGACGGGAGCATTATGAATTTATAGCACGGGTATTATCCTGCATACGTAAACTAAACGGTGGACAGGCTGTTGTGAAAAGCTTGGTGGCAGAGTTCCGGATAAAATACAAACGTCGTCCGGCAATGATGGAAGTGTTGGGGAAGTTTTAAAAATAGTTTATCAGAATCTTTTTTAAAATTAGAAAGCCGCCTCCTCCGAAGCGGCTTTCCGTTTTTCTATCAGAACAAACTCCAAGCAACTGTCAGTCCGGCCATTACAATGGCGACCATACTCATCAGTTTAATCAGAATGTTCAAACTGGGTCCGGATGTATCTTTAAACGGGTCACCTACTGTGTCACCAGTAACCGTTGCTTTGTGTACTTCGCTTCCTTTACCTCCGAAATTACCTTCTTCTATAAATTTTTTCGCATTATCCCATGCGCCTCCCGCATTGGCCATAAAAATGGCAAGAACGAAGCCCGAGGACAAACCACCTATCAGCAGACCGATAACACCGGGAACACCAAAAATCAGTCCGGTAGCGATAGGGGCAATGATAGCCAGTAGAGAGGGGAATACCATTTCACGTTGTGCTCCTTTGGTGGATATTTGTACGCAACGGGCATAGTCGGGTTCTGCCTCTCCTGTCAGAATCCCTTTTATTTCACGGAACTGGCGACGCACCTCCTCTACCATGTGAGCGGCTGCTCGGCCTACGGCGTTCATGGTCAGACCGCAGAACAGGAATGCCATCATACTGCCCAAAAACATGCCGCTTAGCACTTTGGGGTTCATCAGGGTTACATCGTAATAAAGCATATAGTCAGTGAAACTGGCGTTATGAACATTTACGGTAATGCCGTTTGGTAATTCCAGAATGGTTTGCCCCAACCGGGTTAATCCGATACGGATTTCTTCTACATAGGATGCCAGCAGGGCCAGGCCGGTCAGAGCTGCGGAGCCGATGGCAAAACCTTTGCCTGTAGCGGCAGTCGTGTTACCTAACGAGTCGAGGGCGTCAGTACGTTTGCGTACTTCTTTGCCCAGTCCGCTCATTTCAGCGTTACCGCCGGCATTGTCTGCAATCGGTCCGTAAGCATCGGTAGCCAAGGTGATTCCTAATGTCGAAAGCATACCTACGGCAGCGATACCGATGCCATACAATCCCATGGAAATATTGGCAAAATCAAATCCTGAAGCGAGCCAGTAGGACAAGATGATACCGGTTACTACTGCCAGTACAGGGATGGTGGTGGAAACCATACCTAGTCCGATACCGGAAATGATAACGGTGGCCGGACCGGTCTTTCCACTTTCGGCCAACCGTTGTGTGGGTTTATACGATTGAGAAGTATAATATTCGGTGGAACGGCCGATAACGATACCTACTATTAATCCCACTACCACAGCAAAGGAAATGTTTACCCAATTTTCCAAACCTAATGCCCAAAGGATAAGGAAAGTGGCAACGACAATCAGTACCGAACTTAAATTGGTTCCTGTGGCCAATGATCCGAGTAATTCCTTCATTCCTGCATTTTCTTTAGTACGGACGGCAAAAATACCGATGATAGAGAGAACGATACCCACTGCCGCAATCAGCATAGGTGCGATAACCGCTTTAAACTGCATCACGGTATCATCCGAGCCAATAAAAGCGGCAGCACCTAAAGCGGCGGTAGCCAGAATAGAGCCGCAATAGGATTCGTACAGATCGGCGCCCATTCCGGCTACGTCACCTACATTGTCTCCCACATTATCGGCAATGGTTGCGGGGTTGCGGGGATCATCTTCCGGAATGCCGGCTTCCACTTTACCTACCAGGTCGGCACCTACATCGGCTGCCTTGGTATAGATTCCACCTCCTACACGGGCGAAAAGTGCTTGTGTGCTGGCTCCCATACCAAAGGTAAGCATGGTGGTTGTGATGACACATAATTTAGCAGAAGGGTTCAAGGCGTCTGTGGGAATGCAATAGTCCAATAATATGTACCAGAAAGAAATATCGAGTAGTCCCAAGCCGACAACGACCAACCCCATAACAGCTCCGCTACGGAAAGCTACACGCAGTCCTTTGTTCAGGGAGTGCTGGGCGGCATTGGCGGTACGTGCAGAAGCGTATGTAGCCGTTTTCATTCCCAAAAAGCCGGACAATCCGGAGAAGAAACCGCCGGTAAGAAAAGCAATGGGCACCCACGGATTTTGTAAGTTGAAGCCGTATGCCATGATAGAAAACAGAATAACTAATCCCAGAAATACCAGCCCTACCACCTTGTATTGTTGTTTCAGATAGGACATGGCGCCCTGGCGCACATAAGAAGCGATTTTCTCCATCGTCGGAGTTCCTTCGCTTTCAAGCATCATTTGTTTGTAGAAATACCATGCAAGTACCAATGCCAAGAGGGAGGCAATGGGCACAATCCAGAATAGATACGTTTCCATACGCAGTATTGATTTAAAAGTTGGTTTTGCCCAAAGATAGCAAAAAATAAATGATATTCAATAGGATAGGTCGTATTTTTATCAATTAATATTTGCGGTGCTTTTCTAATTAAGTTTAGGGGGGAATAAATATCTGTAACTTGGAACACATGTACCTGTTCCTGTGTTTCGTCAAAACACGATGAAAGGTAAACAAGACGTTAAAAAACAGTTTCACCACAGATCAAATCTGTATAATCTGTGGTGAATTTAAAACTCAGGCTTTGTATTTACCATACAGCTTATCTATCAGATCAGCGCGTCCTATTTTGCGCAATTCATTGATGATAGCACGTCGTTCTTCGGGTTTATACCAGAAAAAGAACATCCGTTGAGCCAGTTTTTCTTTTGGTGTTTTAGCGGAAAATACCGGTTGCAACGTATATGGATGATAACCTGTGTGCCAGGTTTCAGTGGCTACAGTCATCGGAGTAGGAGTAAAGTCCTGTACTTGTTCCAAATGGAAATCCAATTTCTTGGTGATCACTGCCAGTTCTGCCATATCTTCTTCCGTACATCCGGGATGGCTGCTTATAAAATAAGGTATAATCTGCTGCCGCATATTCAACTCCTTATTTATTTTGTCGAAAGTCTTTTTGAAGTCATAAAATTGTGAAAACGAAGGTTTCCTCATGATTTGCAGCACTTGGTCGCTGGTATGTTCCGGAGCCACTTTCAAGCGCCCGCTGACATGATGGGCTATCAGTTCGCGGGTATATTCAGCCGTACTTCGGTTTACTGCCGGATCTTTGCTTTGATATTGTAACAGGTCATAGCGTACACCGCTTCCGATAAAGCTTTTCTTGATACCGGGAAGTGCGTCTACCGAATGATAGATATCCAATAAGGGGCGATGGTCCGTGTTCAAATTGGGACATACTTTGGGATGGATACATGACGGCCGTTTGCATCGCCGGCAAATTTTCTCATCTTTACCACGCATGGCATACATGTTGGCGCTAGGTCCTCCCAAGTCACTCAGATAGCCTTTGAAATCAGGCATTTCAGTTATGGCTCTCACTTCTCTTAAGATACTCTCTTTACTTCGGCTTACAATAAATTTCCCTTGATGGGCGGAAATGGTACAAAAGGCGCATCCGCCAAAACAACCACGGTGCAGATTGACTGAGAATTTAATCATGTCGAATGCGGGAATGCGTTTTCCTTTATATTTAGGATGAGGCATACGCGTATAGGGCAAATCAAAAGAATGATCCAGTTCGCCTTGGCTCATTGGAGGATAAGGCGGATTGACTACTACTGTTTCATTGCCTGTATCTTGCAAGATGCGGGAGGCTTCGTACTTGTTGCTTTCCTCTTCAATGAAGCGGAAGTTCTCGGCTTGTTTCTTTTTATCTTTCAGGCATGCTTCATGAGAGTGTAGGATGATATCTGGCTTTTCGTTCACACACTCAATTACAGAGGGCTCGGACGGAACTGATCCTTTCTTACGGATAAGGTAAGCCGTTTGTGGTATATCGTGGGGAATATCCTTTTGTAAGGGTAGATGGGCTCCGTCCTGACTGTCTTTGCTTTCTTTCATTCTCTTGCAAAGTTCCGTAATCGGTTTCTCTCCCATTCCATAGATCAATAAATCGGCTCCGGAATCTATCAGAATTGATTTACGCAGGCAGTCCTGCCAGTAGTCATAATGGGTGACACGGCGCAAAGATGCCTCTATACCTCCCAGAATGACAGGTACGTCGGGATAGATTTTCTTTAAAATCTGTGTATAAACGATGCTGGGATATTCGGGACGCATGTCGTGGCGGCCGTCGGGAGTATAAGCATCCTCGCTGCGCAAACGCTTGTTGGCAGTGTATTTGTTTACCATGCTGTCCATACATCCGGCGGACACACCGAAAAAGAGGCGTGGACGTCCCAGCTTCTTAAAATCGCGCAGGTCATCACGCCAGTTGGGTTGAGGCACAATGGCCACTTTCAAACCTTGCGCCTCTAATAATCGTCCAATTACTGCCGGACCAAATGAAGGATGATCTACGTAGGCGTCACCGCTGAACAAGATTACGTCCAGTTCATTCCATCCGCGCATCTCTACTTCTTTCTTGGTTGTCGGCAACCAGTCTGTAAGTTTGTATTCTTTCAATGATAAATACTGTTTTTTTTGTTTTGCTACAGAGAACACAGAGATTGTTTATTATATCTCTTCTTCATCTTTATTTTTCTCTTTCTCCCATTGGATATAAAGCAGAATGAGTTGATGAAGTCCGAAAGCTTTCATGTTATTATGATAAATTACATCGATACAAAGGTCGAGCAGCTCTTTATTGTTTCCTTCCTCGCTGGTTATCAGTGAACGGATATTCAACTTCAGTTTCTCCAGCACCGACTCGTCCACGATACCGTTGCTGTCTATCAGATGCTGGAATAAAGCATATTTCTCAATAGTTTGCAGGTTCTCTTCTGAGATTTCCATGCTGCGTGTGCCGGAGGCATTAGTCTGTATAGTGTACATAGTCGTTTTATTTTAATGGTTTATACGGACAAAGTTAGGCGTTTTTATGAAATAACCTCTTATTTGCCCTTTTATTTTCGTTTAAAAATATCACTTGCTGCCAAAGAAGCCCAGGATGGCACTCATTACCCGTGCTCTTTCCTTCACTCCCTGAATGCTTTCAAAGGGGAAACCCAGGACAAAAGTCCGATATTTGCCTTTATAGGCGACACCGGCACTGTAACTGCCCGGATTATATACAAAAGCGGAGTAAGCAGGGGCTATCGGGGTCAGACAGTCGGGAGCGGGTACGGCGTATGTTTGCTCGTTGATAGTGCGGGGAATACTGAAACGGGTGTTGGCTCCATATATTTCTCCCGAAGTGGAATTTATCATGCTGCCTCCGAAACTATATTTTAATATGTTTTCGGTGAAGTTCAGTGCTGTGGGACTGTTCATGTTGCTTCCTATATACGAGCCGCTGAGCATCAGGTTGCCGCCTCCTTGACAATAGGTTGTGAGCAACTGTTGCAATGTGTGGGAGAAAGGACGCCTGTCGGCTCCGAATATCAGGTCTGTAATGGGGTAATCTGCCAGCCGGATAAAACCATTTTCAACGGCTTCATCACTACACGATACAAAAGAGTATCCTCCGGCTGCCTGGATGGCTTTTCCATGAATGAACGGATAATCGAAAGTATTTCCGGCTATCAACATTCCTTCCAGTTCGCTGCCGCTATATCCCAGCCCGTCTTTAGTTTCCCGTCCTATGCGGCTGCGGTCGAAGCTTTGTTGCGTTCCGCAGAAGGCGGGTGTATTTATATAAGGTATTCCCGGATCCGTATTCAAGTCAAAGCCTTGCAAGAAAGGAGATTCTACGGTAGCAGGTCTGCTTAAACGGTCGAATCCGTTGACTATCAAGATTGTTCCTTTACTTTTCTTTGCCTGATAGGCTGACAGGATTTCGGAAGGAAAACTTTCTCCGCCCTTGTTGACTGCGGTTACTTTGAAACTATATACCAGTCCCGGTTCGGCTTCGAAGGTATATTCAGTACCGCGTACTAACGTTCCATTGTCAAATCCACCATGTCCCAGACGGGTATAGACTATGTATTGTTGAGCTTTGGCAGTCGGTTCCAACGGGTCGTCTACCGCTTGCCAAGTTAGTTGGAAGGTGTTTTTCCTACTTCCGGAGTGAATGGCAAAGTTATTTACCGGTAAAGGTTGGACTACGTAATCCGTCCCATGCATGGTACTCAGGTATTTTAGTATGGATTTGTAAACAGAACGTCCTACGGTAAACTTGAAACGCGGATCGTGCCCCAATTTCAAATCGGCGAAGTTCTGGTGGGAGAGGAGTTCCAGAATCATCGAGGGAACGGCAGGCAGACGGGTCTCGCTGTAATTGCGGTTCCACAGGCTGCGGCGTTGCCACCGGATACCGAATTGGGCGGAGATATCCTGTTGCAGACCGGTCAGTACCATGTCCGCCAAGTCGCGGGAAGCATAACGGGAGATACCGGCGTTCAGTTTACCGCTATTATAATCGGTGGTATAGATACCCAGCGTGCCTATTAAATCATCTTCTTTGGAAAAACCTGCATCGCTGTGCACTCCCAAGGTCATTTCAAAAGGAACGCCCAATCCCTTCTCCTTTGGATTGTACACAGAATTTCCGCTGAGATAGTTTATTATCCGGCTGCGGGCGTTTATATCATCGGTATAGTCATTCTTACCTTCGCTGGGACTGTAAACCGAATAAGGAAAACCCGACCATTGTGCGGCATAGCGTGCCCCTTCCAGATAACGGGGCAGGCCGCTGGTTTTTCCACCGCGCGATATGTTTCCCATTCCTCCGCCAAAACGGACGGCATCGGCGCATACCACTCCTTTTTGTCTGCTCTCATTACTTAGTACCACCATACCGTAATCGTTGGTTCCTTTGTCGAATTCAAAAGTGCCCAGATAAACCCAGGTTCCTCCCCCTATTTGTTGGTTGACCAGAAATTCGGTGACACCCCCTTTATGGAAAACCAGATATTTAGCGTCACTCACACTTCCGGGTAAAGTCTGATAAGTCACATAGACGGCATATTTTCCTGTTTCGGGAATATGGGGAATCCATTGTGCAAAGGCTTTTTCCGGTTTTTTCTCGGTGGAGGCAAAGCGGGCTGTACCTTCTTCAAAAGGATTTTGTCCGTCCCGGTAAACCAATCGTTTTTGAGCGAATGCCGGGGTGGGGGCGGTTTTCCATTTACCTTTCCGGCTTTTTATCTCCTGATAGATGCAACCTTGGGGATGGGTATCATTATCCACAATCACCTCATTGCGTTGCCAGTCACGTTCACGAGGGGTATAAACTATGGCTCCCGCATTTTCCAGCATGGGTATAATATAAGGTATGACGAATGATTGGGTGAACAAGTCTTCTGTGGTACAGAACAGGCGGGGACGTTGCCATTCCCAACATCCCTTGTCCTTTTTATAATATTTTCCGTGGCTTTGCCAAAGGGCGATGTGTCTGCCTTCCAGTCCTTTGCCGGCAGTAAAGGGGCGGGAAATATTTTTTACCCATGGATCACCTTTATAATCTGTCCGTTGCCATAAGCGGCTTTTGTCCTGTTTCTTTCTCAGATAGTTGGGAATCAGGTCTTCGATTGATTTGCCATCGGCATAGATGGTTATATCGTAATAATTTACAGGACCGGGTAGGCTTTGTCTAAGTAACCGGTAGATAGCTTCTGTCTTTTCGGGGGTAAACGGTTGGTAGCCGAAGCTGGGGCTGGCATATACATTCAGCCTTTTTTTGTCATGATTTACTTCATAACGGTCTAATTTACACTTACCTATGTTGGCATAAGATGTTTCGTACCGGGTGAAAAAATCTTTTAGACGTTGTTCCACATTACCATCTAACCCTTGTGCCAAAGTGTGTGATATTCCTGCCATTACCAGCAGGAAGGACAAAAATATCTTTTTCATGTTGTTTTCTTCTTTATTTATGGTTGCGAAGTTAGGAATTTTTGTTAGTTTTGTCATTCTAACTAATCTATAATGAACCTAAATGAAACGAATTATCTTTAATTTCTGCTTCGTATGGCTGGCTGTTTCCGCTTTTGCCGGAAGTAAGGTAGTCGAAATGCGAAATTATGGTCTGGTACCGGACACACACGAGAATCTTTCACCCAAATTGCAGAAGGCGTTACAAGACATCAAGTCTCAAGTTGCTTTGGGTGATAAGGTCACTCTGCTTTTTGAATCCGGACGTTACGATTTCCATCCTGAAGGGGCGGCTGTCCGTGAGTATTATATTTCCAATCATGATCAGGACAATCCGAAAACGGTAGGTTTCCCTTTGGAGGATTGGAAGGGGCTGACGGTGGACGGACAGGGTGCTGATTTTATCTTTCATGGGCGTATGCTTCCACTTTCTCTGCTTCGTTCAGAGAATTGTACTTTGCGTAATTTCAGCATAGATTTTGAGACTCCTCATATTGCTCAGGTCAAGATATTGGAAAGCGGAGAGGAGGGAATTACTTTTGAACCTGCCGCATGGGTGAAATGCCGTATCAATGAGAAAGGTTTTTTTGAAGCATACGGTGAAGGCTGGTCCAGTGCTCCCCAGGGAGGGATTGCTTTTGAAGAAAAGACAAAGCGTCTGGTATACCGCACCAGTGACTTATGGTGTCCTATGGAAGGATTGAAGGAAATCTCTCCACGTGTCTACCATGCTCCTCAATGGAAAGACGCCCGGTTGAAACCGGGGACAGTGGTGGCTCTTCGTACTTATTATCGTCCTGCTCCGGGTATATTCTTGTCCAATGATAAAGACACCCGTTTGCAGAATGTGAAAGTGCATTATGCCGAAGGTATGGGACTGCTGGCCCAGTTATGTGAAAATATCACGTTGGATGAATTCAGCGTTTGTCTTCGTGGCGATAAGGATCCGCGTTACTTTACCACGCAGGCGGATGCTACCCATTTCTCCAGTTGCCGGGGGAAGATTGATTCTCGCAACGGGTTGTATGAAGGAATGATGGATGATGCGATTAATGTACATGGTACTTATTTGAAAATCAAGCAACGCCTTGATGACCATACGGTGATTGCCCGATACATGCATCCGCAAGCATACGGATTCGAGTGGGGCGTGAATGGCGATGAAGTACAATTTGTACGTTCCGCCACCATGGAACTGACCGGTGGAAAGAACCGGGTGAAGGAAATCCTGCCCAATGACAAAGATACGGTGAAAGGTGCAAAAGAATATCGTATCACTTTTGCCGAGCCTTTGGATGCGGAGATTACGGATAAAGAAGGTTTCGGCATTGAAAACCTGTCCTGGTGTCCGGAAGTTTATTTTGCGGATAATGTCATTCGTAACAACCGTGCACGCGGTACGCTGTTCAGCACTCCCCTGAAAACGGTGGTAGAGCGTAACCTGTTTGATCATACATCAGGAACAGCCATATTGCTGTGCGGTGATTGTAACGGCTGGTTTGAAACGGGAGCTTGCCGGAATGTGCTGATTCGTAACAATCGTTTTATCAACGCATTGACTAATATGTTCCAGTTTACGGAAGCTGTTATCTCTATTTATCCGGAGATTCCCGATTTGGAGCATCAGAAAAAATATTTCCATGGTGGAAAAGGAGAAAAAGGAGTAGTGATTGAAGATAATTATTTTGAAACCTTTGACCGCCCTGTCCTTTTTGCAAAATCCATTGACGGATTGATCTTTAAAAACAATGTGATCCGCCAGAATACGGATTATCCGGCTTTTCATCATAACAAGTCCCGTTTCCGCTTGCTTCACACCCGGAATGTGAAGATAGAGAAGAATAATTTTGAGGATGGGGATGAGAGTATAGCAAGAGAATAGATACAAATAACACTGATTATGCGGGTGAAAATACAATCCGCATAATCAGTGTTTTCATATCTGAAGAACTACAACGGAAGGGTTATTCTACTTTTCCGATGCTGAAGTTTTCAGGATATTTGCCTTTGAAATTCTTATAATACAATTTGATTTCACGCATATCCTTGTCCAAATCACCGCTGGGATGTATTACCTTTTCGGCTGTGATGCATTTCTTCTCGTAGTCGATAGCTACCAGAATAATAGGCAGACCGGCCCCTTGCGCAATATAGTAAAACCCTTTCTTCCAATTGGGATTGGCTTTGCGTGTTCCTTCCGGAGTGATAGCCAGATGGAATTTTTGACTCGATTTGGCAATCTTAATCATCTGGTCCACCAATGAAGTCTTGCGGCTACGGTCTACGGGAATCCCTCCCATCCAGCGGAAAATAGGGCCTAGAGGCCAGAAGAACCAGTCTTTTTTCATCATAAAACCGGTTTCGCGACCTATAGCTCCCATAAACAGTTTGCCTATGAACAAATCCCAATTGGTGGTATGCGGTGCGGCACAGATAATATATTTGTCATAATCGGGAACGGATACTTTAGTCTTCCATCCCAATAGTTTGTAGTAGATAAAACCACAAATAGCTTTTTTCATTCCTTAAATCTTATGCTTTTGTAGCTTTAGCCAGTTCGTCTGCAACCACTTTTATTTCTTTGTTCAAATCCTCATTCAGTTTCTTGTAGAAACCTTTTACGTTACCCGGTTCAGTGTGACTGATGCGTATAATCAGTTTGATCACATTGTGTACAGAGTTGCAAACTACTTCACGGTTAACACCTTCCATCAAACTGACTAAAAACAAATCACTTGCTATATTGGTTATTTTTTTCTTTAAATTTCTTCTACTTGCCATAAATGTAATGTTTTAAGTTAATACATAATTCTAAATTCGCGGTAAAGGTAATATTTTTATTTGTATACGTTTTCATATTTGCGAAAAAAGAACGAAATTTGCACGTGAATTATAAATGAAATTATACACCTTTAAATAGAATAATAGAATATGACTAAAAGTGCATTACAAATTGCCAGAGCTGCTTATCAGCCCAAACTTCCTAAAGCGTTGAAAGGCGCTGTAAAAGTAAAGGAAGGTGAACCTACACAGTCAGTTGCTGACCAGGAAGCTATCAAAGCCTTGTTCCCTAACACTTACGGCATGCCGTTGATTCAGTTCGTTGAAGGCGAAGCTGTCAATATGCCTGCCATCAACGTAGGTGTCATCTTGTCTGGTGGACAGGCTCCCGGCGGACACAATGTTATTTCCGGTTTGTTCGACGGTATCAAAGCATTGAACAAGGACAGCAAACTGTATGGTTTCATTCTGGGCCCCGGTGGTTTGGTAGACCATAATTATATGGAACTGACTTCCGATATTATCGACGAATACCGCAATACCGGTGGTTTCGATATCATCGGTTCGGGACGTACCAAACTGGAAAAGGTAGAACAGTTTGATAAAGGTCTGGAAATCATCAAGGAATTGGGCATCAAGGCATTGGTAATTATCGGTGGTGATGACTCAAACACAAACGCTTGTGTATTGGCCTGTCTCTTATACACATCTCCGAGCCCACGAGACA
>ENA-OZIL01000992-OZIL01000992.1-human-gut-metagenome-genome-assembly--contig:-NODE-992-length-11403-cov-5.274938_pt1 | contig 11403 bp, 6 predicted proteins | sample MGYA00244057_ERZ653706 | MGnify/ENA primary metagenome ERZ653706 (study PRJEB26926, sample SAMN06165266) | human gut metagenome | biome: ENVO:00009003; feature: ENVO:2100002; material: ENVO:00002003...
CGCGTAAGATCGTCGGCAGCGTCAGATGTGTATAAGAGACAGAAGCTATGGTATGAAGTTTCGTGAGTGGTATGGCTACCCATTGATAACCCTCCAATGAACCTATTTCCCTACCTTTTAGTTATTTTAATTAAAACGTATGCAGTCTTTAAACATCTATTTCGTTTCTTTGTTAAAGAAGACTTAGTACGAACTAAAAGATTGTAGATATGAAAATTCGTTATTTATCTTTGATAGTGTTACTGGTAATGAGCGTATTTGCTCCTATGCAGGCACAAACCTATGACAATTTGTGGAAAGAACTGGAAGTATTGGAACGAAAGGATCTGCCCAAGTCGGTTATTTCCGAAGCAATGAAAATCTACGATAAAGCAAAAGCGGAACAGAATGTACCGCAAATGATGAAAGCCTATCTCACTGCCATGCAGTACCGTTCCCTTTTAACTCCCGATAGCTTGAAGGTAGATATGAATGGTTTGGAACAATGGGCTTCCCAAACCGGCAGTATGGAAGACAAAGCTATATTGTATTCCATTCTGGGTGAAATGACCATGCCTGCCGACGTAAAAAAAGGATTTGGCTATTTGCAGGCCTCTCTCAAGGATAAAGACCGGTTATTACTTATCCCGGTCGAGAAATTGAGACCTATGGTGAGAGTGGGAGAGGCTAGTAAACGGTATTTTCGTGATAATCTGTACAACCTGCTGGCACGTCGTGCCATACAAATCATGCAGCAGTACAGGTGGCAGGCGGCTGCTAAAGCAAATCAGACAAACAGTCTGCCTGCGGATATGACGGATATGGATCAGTTTGTTACTTATCAGTTTGTTCCCGTCTCTGATTGTGACCTGACGGCAGCTGTCATGCAGACTTATCAGTCCTTGCTGAAAGCATACGATACGGAAACGGAGCGTGAGGGTTGGTTGCTGACCGGGATAGACGCATTGAATTACCTGTACCGCAATTTTTCCGGAAACTTCTCGAATGACGTATGCCAACAGGAACTCCGGAAGTGGATTCATACTTATCCGGCTGTGAAAACAGTCCCTGAAGCTTATCTGGCTTTGGCACAATTCCTACAGTATCAAAATAATCAGGTAGAGCGCTTGCGGATAGTTCGTGAAGGAATAGCCGGATACCCCCGTTACGAAGGTATCAACCAACTGAAGAATATAGAAAAGGAAATTCTGAATGCAAGCCTTTCACTGGAAATAGCTACGGCCTATCCGGGTGAACAGCAGTCGGTGAAAGTAAATTATAAAAACCTTACCGGCATCACCTTGCAGTTATATAAGGTGAATTTACCCGTTACCTCTGCCGTATTGCAGAACAGAACCACCCATTTTGAAAGTAAATATGCCCGTTTGCAACGCGAGGAGCATTTTTCTTTGAAACCTACTACAGATTATTTGAATGTCGATACCCCCCTGACCATACAGGCTCCTCAAGCGGGAATTTATTTCTTAAAGGCAGTGCCCGATGGGAAGAAGGGCGTTTCGGACGGAACATTAATGAATGTCACCGCTTTAAAGACCATTTATCGTCCTCTGCCGGATGGTACGTTGGAACTGGTGGTGGTAGATGCAGTGAGCGGACAGCCTGTTTCTGAGGCGGAAGTAACCATTTATACGGAGAAGGGGGGAGGTTATTCTCCCCAACAGACCTACCAGGCGGATAAACAGGGTACTTTGAAACTGGATTTCCTGAATAGTAACAAATACTGGTATAATGCACATACGGCGGCTGATAATGCGATGCCCATCTTGAATCTTTGGAAAAACGATTATTACTATAAAGAGAGCAAGAGGAAAGAAGTTTTGCAATTATTTACCGACCGCTCCATTTACCGTCCCGGTCAAACCGTATATGTATCCGGCTTGGCTTATGAAATGGAAAAGGATTCTACGCGTGTGCTTGCGGATAAAAAATATACGGTATCCCTATATGATGCGAATAATAATGAAACAGGAAAAGTAGAAGTACGGACGAATGGTTTTGGCTCGTTCAGCGGACAGTTTGTTTTGCCCTCTCCTTGCCTGACCGGTTATTTTAGCTTGCGTGTGGCCGATACTTCTGTCAGTTTTAAGGTAGAAGAATATAAACGTCCCACCTTTGATGTCACGTTTGAGCCCGTGAAAGTGGAGTATCAAGTAGGTGACTCTATAGAAGTGGTGGGGATGGCAAAGACTTTTGCCGGTGCGCCTGTGCAGAATGCCAGGGTACACTATAATATATCTCGTTCCTATGCCTGGTTCTGGCGGTTTATGGGCAGAGGTTCAGCCCGTTGGGAGGGAGAGGCAATGACCGATGCGGATGGTAAGTTCAGCGTTCCGGTGCATTTTGAAATAGACTCGGACAGGAGAGAATCTCCGTTGTGGTATTATACGTACAACATACAGGCGGATGTGACGGATGGTGCAGGTGAGACACAGCAAGCTAATTTGTCATTGCCTTTAGGAAGCACTTCAATGGTGCTGAATATGGATAATCTGCCCGATAATTTGGTGAAAGAAAAGAAGCTGGAAATAAAACTGACAGCCATGAATCTTTCGGGTGAGCCGGTAGATACTCCGGTTACTTATCAGGTAGTCGAAATGGAGAAGCAGAAAGACGGTCAGGAAAAAGAAGGCAGAAAGATATTGACCGGTACGGTGGAAGCCAACAAGAGTTTTGTTCCTGAGGCTATTTATGCCCTGCCTTCCGGTAATTATCGTTTGAAGCTTTCGGCTAAGGATACACAAGGCAGAGAGTGTACGGCATTTAAGAATTTCCTTCTGTTTTCATTGAACGACAAGCGTCCGCCCTTCGTGATAACGGATTGGTTCTATCAGGATGGTCTGGAATTTGATGCAGCATCTCCAGCTACTATATATATAGGTAGCAGCGAAAAGAATGTCTATCTGCTTTATGATGTGTTTGCAGGCAACAAGCGCTTGGAAAGCAAACGTATACAGCTTTCGGACTCGGTGATCAGTTTCCGCTTCCCTTATAAGAAGGAATATGGTGACGGCATTCTGGTAAGTATGGCATTTGTGAAAGACGGCAGACTTTACAGTCATAATGCACAGATTATGAAACCGGCCCCTGAGAAGAAGTTGCAGCTGAAATGGACTACGTTCCGTGACAAACTCCGTCCTGGACAGCAAGAGGAATGGAAACTGACGGTACTTTATCCGGATGGAAGCCCGGCTGAGGCTGAAATGCTGGCTACTATGTATGATGCTTCTCTGGATAAAATCTATAGTGCACATAAGTTGGACTTTGGAGTGGACTTTCATTATGTGGTTCCTTTGACTTATTGGAATACATCCTATATGCGGAATGCTTATTTGTATGTTGATTTCCCGTTGAAGAGGCTTCGTGCAGTTCCTTTGGAATATAGTGAATTGATCATTCCATCTACAGGAAGAATGGAGGCTGTGGTGGTAGGTTATGGAGGTAGCCCTCGTGCCGCTCTTACAGGATCTTTGAAGATAAGAGGTAGGAGTGCGGCAAATGCTGTGATGAAACAAGAGGCTGTTACTGATATGGTGCTCCAGGAAGAAATGGTAGAGACGTCTGCACAGGAAAATGCAGAAATGGACAGTTCTGAAGAACTGGCAGAAACAGGTGATATACAGATACGTGAAAACTTTGCGGAAACGGCATTCTTTTATCCACAGCTCCGCACCAATGAAAAAGGTGAAGTCAGTATTTCCTTTGTACTGCCCGAAAGCCTTACCCGATGGAAGTTTATGGGCTTGGCACATACCCGGAATGTGGATTATGGAAAGATAGAAGCTACCGCTACTGCCAGCAAAGAGTTTATGCTTCAGCCTAATATGCCCCGCTTTGTCCGCGTGGGAGATAAGGCGAATATTGCCGCTTCACTGATGAACCTGTCGGACAAGGGAGTGAAAGGGACTGTTTGCATGGAATTGTTCAATCCGGAAACAGAAAAGGTATTCTATTCACAAAAACAGAAGTTTGACGTGAAGGGAGGAGAAACCGGGCATGTGAACTTTACTTTTGAAGTGAGTGACAAATATGCGGTAATGGCATGCCGGATGGTAGCGGATGGAGATACCTTCAGTGATGGAGAACAGCGTTACATCCCCGTACTGACAGACAAACAGTGGGTGACGGAAACCGTTCCTCTGAACGTGAATGGGGAAGGTGCGCATACTTTCTCTTTGGAAAACCTGTTTAACAAGCATAGCAAAACGGCTTCCGAACAACGGTTGACCGTAGAATTTACTGCCCATCCGGCTTGGTATGCCGTGCAGGCTTTGCCTGTAGTGGCTCATCCTCAGAATGAAGATGCTCTTTCCTGGGCTACCGCTTATTATGCCCATTCATTGGCTGCATATATAGTCAAAGAAAATCCCCGTATCAAGCAAGTCTTTGATAGCTGGAAGGCTCAAGGTGGCACGAAGGAAACTTTTATGAGCAATCTGCAAAAGAATCAGGAACTGAAAAATATCCTGCTGGCTGAAACTCCCTGGCTGGCAGAAGCTACCAATGAAGCCGAACAAAAACAGCGTATCGCCACTTTGTTTGACCTGAATACAATGAATAGCCAACTGGCTGTTTCTGTAGAGAAACTGGGAGAATTGCAAAATGCCGATGGCGCATGGAGTTGGTATAAAGGTATGCAAGGCAGCCGCTATGTAACTACTCAGGTAATGGAAATGCTGGTCCGGCTGAATGCATTGACTCATCAGGATGCTGACAGCCGGATGCAGCCTATGATTCAAAAAGGGTTCGAGTATTTAGGCAAGCAGGCAGCCGAAGAGTATAAGTCTATGAAAGAAGCTGAAAAGAAAGGGGCTGTCGGTATCCGTCCGTCAGAGCAGGTTCTCAGGTATTTGTATATCTGCGCTTTGGATGGCAAGGCTCCGGTTGATGAAAAGGTGAACCGGTATTTCATAGACAAGTTGTCCGGTGAGGGAAAAGAACTGACGATTTATGGAAAGGCGTTGGGAGCTATCATCTTGCAGCAGGCCGGTAAGGTGGCAGAAGCCAGGCTGTTTATGCAGTCATTGATGGAGTATTCTGTTGTGACGGATGAAATGGGACGTTACTTTGATACTCCTAAAGCCCGATATTCATGGTTCAGTTATAAAATTCCGACTGAAGTGGCTGCTATGGAAGCTATACAGCGTATAACAAAAGATACGAAAGCTATTGATGAAATGAAACGCTGGCTGTTGAAGCAGAAACAGACACAGACTTGGGAAACGCCGATTGCCACGGCTGATGCGGTGTATGCATTGATGGCTACAGGAGCTTCGGATTTATTGGCAAATACAGGAGGAGTAGAGATTACTTTAGGTAAAGAAGTGATCCGGACTCCGGCAGATGATGCCATCGGTTATATCAAGAAGACGGTGTCCGGTGATGTGATGAATATCAAGAAAGTAAGGGTGGATAAAGAAGGAGCCGGAATGGGTTGGGGAGCCGTTTATGCCCAATATCTGGAAAGTATGGATCAAATTAGCGGGCAGGGAAACGGATTGTCTGTCAGCCGTCAATTATATAAAGGAGATGAGGCTTTGAATGAATCAGCTCCATTGAAGGTTGGCGATAGGATTACCGTTCGCCTGACTGTAAAGGCTGACCGTGATATGGATTTTGTTCAGATCAAAGATGACCGTGCAGCTTGTATGGAACCGTTACAGGCAGTTTCGGGATTTCGTTGGAGCAACGGGCTGGGATATTATCAGGCTACCAAAGATGCTTCGACCCAGTTCTTTATCGATCAGATGAGAAAAGGAACTTATGTGATAGAGTATCAGGTGTATGTGAACCGGACGGGAGAATATCAGGCTGGAATTGCAACTGTTCAGTCTGCTTATGCTCCGGAATTCGGAGGGCATACGGGAGGATATCGGGTGATGGTGGAATAAAGACACGGGATGTCTGGAATTAATTGTGTGATTTCATAAAAAGTAAGTTAGCTTGCTAACTTACTTTTTTCTTATGCTTCTGCCGTCCACCCATTCTAATCTTATTTCAAAACCATCTTCAGCCGTGCCATAAAAATAGCGGCCTGAAACGGATGGATATTCAATTATAAATGTATAACCATCTGAATAATATAATACAACCAACCGTTTTGAATTTCCCAGTCAAACTTATATACCCTATAAAGTTCATCATTATAGTAACAGCGCTCTTCCGTACCTACACCATGATCTGTGAAAGCACCTGAGGTGAATGTGATGTAACTGTAAAGAGGTTCTCCATATCGGTCTTCAAATCCCATATCGCCCCACCAAGTCTTACCGTATAATCCTGAAATGTCAAATCCTCTTTCCTCATCGCTTTCACATGAAGAAAAACTTATCATTGTAATCAATGCAATGGCAATGAACCAGTAATGTTTTACTATTTTCATAATTTATCTGATTTTTAATGCGGGACAAAGATAAAGGTTATTCATAAGATAAAATAAATTATAGGCTGAAAAAATGGGTAAAGGATGTTTTTTGTCTATCTTTGCTATCTAAAAAGCATAAAATAATTGTATGAAACATATTATACTGATAGTAAGTTTGTTAATGGGAGTGACTTTGGGAGTACAGGCACAACCCAAAGCATTATTTGATAAGACAACGCATGAATTTGGAACTATTTTATGGAAAAATCCGGTGACGGCTACCTTTAAAATCACTAATAAAGGAGATAAACCTTTAGTGATATCTAATGTGACAACTTCTTGTGGCTGCACGGTTGCTGATTGGACCAAAGAACCGATTGCACCGGGAAAGACCGGGATTGTCAGTTCTACTTTTGACGCCAAAGCCATCGGACGTTTTCAGAAGAGCGTAGGCATTTATTGCAATGCCTCCAATAAACCTATCTATCTGGCTATTCGGGGAGAAGTGACTGCCGATCCTAAAAACTATACTTTCACTCATCCTTTTCAGATTGGAGCTATCCGTTTGAATAAGGAGGAAATAGAATTTGAAGATGCTAATAAAGGGGATAAACCAACTATGGAACTGTTGGTTGCCAATACGTCAGATAGGTTATACACCCCTGTGTTGATGCATTTGCCTCCTTACCTCAGTGCTGTTGCCATTCCGGAAAAACTGGGAAGAGGACGTACAGGTAAAATCAAGATAACTCTTGATACGGAAAAGTTACCTAAACTGGGTTTGACAACGGCGTCTGTTTATCTTTCCCGTTTCCTGGGAGATAAGGTGGGAGAAGAAAATGAAATTCCGGTTTCTGCCATATTATTGCCGGATTTCTCGCATATCAGCCAGCAGGAACGCTTGAATCCGCCTGCCATTCATCTTTCTGCCAAAGAGTTGCAGATGGGAGAACTGAAAAGCGATGAAAAGAAAGCACATACGATTATTGTTAAGAATGTAGGAAAATCTAATCTGGAAATTCGTGATTTGCAGGTGTTCAATTCTGCTTTGGGGGTCCAGTTGAAGAAACGTGTCTTGAAACCGGGTGCGTCTACCAAGTTGAAGATTACTGCTTTCGGTCAAAATTTGAAGAAAGTAAAGGGTACTCCGCGTGTCTTGATGATAACCAATGATCCTAACAATCCGAAGATAATTATAAAAGTAAAAGTAACCTCAAAAAAATAGCTATGGAACATCCTGAAAATAGTGAAGAATATAAGGGATTGACAGTGAACAAAGGTATTGAGCAACCATCTATTGTGAATCCTTATTTGAAACTACGTAAAAAACCTCGTCGTCGTGAGTTTTCCGTAGGTGAATATGTAGAAGGCATCGTAAAAGGTGATGTGACCGTATTGAGTCAGGCGGTTACTTTAGTGGAGAGTGTAAAACCGGAACATCAGGCTATTGCCCAGGAAGTGATAGAGAAGTGTCTGCCTTATTCCGGAAATTCTATGCGAATCGGTATCAGTGGTGTGCCCGGTGCCGGCAAGAGTACATCTATTGATGTATTTGGATTGCATGTGCTTGAGAAGGGAGGAAAATTAGCTGTTTTAGCTATTGATCCCAGTAGTGAGCGTTCTAAAGGCAGTATTTTGGGAGATAAGACCCGCATGGAGAAACTATCCGTCCATCCGAAGTCTTTTATACGGCCTAGTCCGTCGGCAGGTTCGTTGGGAGGGGTAGCTCGTAAGACTCGTGAAACGATCATACTTTGTGAGGCGGCGGGCTTTGATAAAATTTTTGTTGAAACGGTTGGAGTAGGGCAGAGCGAAACAGCAGTGCATTCTATGGTGGATTTCTTTTTGCTGATCCAACTGGCCGGTACTGGTGATGAATTGCAGGGGATTAAGAGAGGTATCATGGAAATGGCGGATGGAATTGTTATCAATAAAGCCGACGGCAGCAATATTGAGAAAGCAAAACTGGCTGCCAGTCATTTCCGCAATGCTTTACATTTGTTTCCTGCTCCTGATTCGGGCTGGAGTCCTAAAGTAATGACGTATTCCGGCTTTTATGGTATTGGAATTAAAGAAATCTGGGATATGATCTATGAATACTTCGCTTTTGTGAAAGCGAATGGGTATTTTGAATATCGCAGAAATGAACAGGCTAAGTATTGGATGTATGAGTCTATCAACGAGCATTTGCGTGATAGTTTCTATAATAATGAAAAGATAATTTCTATGTTGGCTGCAAAAGAGGAAGAGGTGCTGAATGGCAAACTGACTTCGTTTGTTGCTGCCAAAAAGTTATTGGATGCTTATTTCTCAACCTTGAAATAAGGTTTTGCTGCCAACAGGCAAAACAAAAAACGCAGATTATGATTATTCATTAAATCTGCGTTTTTTTTATTGTCTGTGGTGGATGAAATTAGATAGAAAGTTCGTGAAGTACATTCACCAATTCTCTGTCTATAGGCTTGTCGTTCTTTATAGCTTTAGCGAAAGGTACATAAACAATCTTATCATCATCAATACCAATCATTACATTACGTTGTCCTTCCAATAGTGCTTGGATGCTGGCCACTCCCATACGGCTGGCAATAATTCGGTCATGCGCTGTGGGGCGTCCGCCACGTTGCAAATGTCCTAATATCGTTACACGCACATCGTATTGCGGATATTCGTTCTTCACACGTTCGGCATAGTGCATTGCACCCCCGGTCAGTTCGCTTTCGGCTACTAATACGATACTACTGCTCTTGGATTTGCGGAAACCATGTTCGATGAATTCTTCCAATTGGTCAACTTCTGTGCTGAATTCCGGAATAATAGCTGCTTCTGCACCTGCGGCAATAGCGCCGTTCAATGCCAGGAAACCTGCATCACGTCCCATCACTTCAACAAAAAATAAGCGTTCGTGAGAAGTTGCCGTATCACGGATTTTATCTACTGCATCCAAAATTGTGTTCAAAGCTGTATCATAGCCGATGGTGGTGTCGGTTCCATACAGGTCGTTGTCAATCGTTCCGGGCAGACCGATACAAGGCACATCAAATTCCTGAGCAAAGATACGTGCACCGGTCAACGAACCGTCACCGCCGATAATGACCAAAGCATCAATCTCGTGCTTTTTCATATTTTCGTAAGCTTGTGCCCGTCCTTCGGGTGTCGTGAATTCTTTGCAACGGGCGGTCTTCAGAATGGTACCTCCCATTTGTATGATGTTACTAACATTTTGGCTTTTGAATTCCTGAATTTCATCTGTTACCAATCCTTTGTATCCTCTATAAATGCCATATACTTTCAAGCCGTTATAGATGGCAGAACGTGTGACTGCACGAATGGCAGCATTCATTCCCGGAGCATCTCCTCCAGAGGTTAAAATACCAATGCTTTTAATCGTTCCCATAAATACCCATTTTAATATTTTTATGTCGCAAAGTTAACAAATTATCAGTTGGACAACGATAATTTTCTATTTTTTATTGGTCTATTTTTCGTTTAAGATTGCTTTTTTACATTCTTCCATCAACCATTTGGGGGTGGAAGTTGCTCCACAAATGCCGATGGAACGGACGTTCTCGAGCAAGTTCCGGTCTATTTCTTCCGGCTGGTCAATGAGGTATGAATTCGGATTAATCTTTTTGCATTCTTGATATAAGATCTTTCCGTTTGAGCTTTTTCGTCCGCAGACAAAAAAGATCAGATCATGCGCTGCTGCAAATTTGCGGATGTTAGGCATCCGGTTGGCCACTTGCCGGCAGATTGTGTCGTAATATTCAAAAGTGGCATCGGGTGAGATATGCTCCTTGATATATTCTATGATTTGCCAGAATTCTTCCAAAGACTTGGTTGTCTGGGAGTACAAGCGTATGTCTTTAGTGAAGTCTAAATGAGCAGCTTCAGCAGGTGTTTCTATGACAATTGCTTTTCCATGAGTTTGGCCTACCAGCCCCAGTACTTCGGCATGACCGTTTTTGCCATAAATCACGATTTGTGTGTCTTGACTTGCCGGAACATTATCATACTCCTGTTTGATGCGCTTTTGAAGACGTAATACTACTGGACAGGTGGCGTCAATGATCTCGATGTTGTTGGTACGAGCTATAGCGTATGTTTCAGGAGGTTCTCCATGTGCGCGCAACAGTACTTTGGCATCGTGTAATTGGGCAAACTCTTCGTGGTTGATTGTGATAAGCCCCATTTTTTTTAGTCGTTCACATTCCTGTCCGTTGTGTACAATGTCTCCCAGACAATAAAGAGTGTTTCCTTTTGCCAGTTCTTCTTCTGCTTTACGGATAGCTGTGGTGACTCCGAAGCAGAACCCAGATCCTTCGTCTATCTCTATGTTAACCATTTATCGCTGCTTGAAATTTTTCGGTCAGCCACTTTTTCTGTTCGGCAATGCTCATGTGGCTGTTGTCTAATAAGATAGCGTCATCCGCTTGTCGTAACGGACCGACTTCACGGGTTTGGTCTATACGGTCACGTTCTTCCACATTTTCCAGGATTTTTTCATAAGAGGCCTCTTGCCCTTTACTCCTCAATTCATCATAACGGCGCTGTGCACGTATGGCAGCCGAGGCGGTTACAAATATTTTCAGTTCGGCATCGGGGAAAACAACGGTTCCAATGTCCCTTCCGTCCATGACAATTCCTTTGGCCTTTCCCATTTCCTGTTGTTGTTTCACCAAAGCCTCACGTACAAAACCCAAGGTGGCGATAGGGCTTACATGAGAGGAAACTTCCATGCTGCGGATGGCATCCTCTACATTTGTATCGTTCAGAAAAGTCATGGGACGTTGTGTTTCCGGATTCAACCGGAATGAAATATGTATATCGGGCATTGCTGTTTTTAACGCTTCGGTGTCGATACCTTTTTCCGAAAAGAACCCTTTCTGTAGACTATATAATGTAACAGCACGATACATGGCACCGCTATCAATATAGATATATCCTATTTCACGTGCCAAGTCTTTGGCCATAGTGCTTTTTCCACATGATGAAAAACCGTCAATGGCAATAGTTATTTTTTTCATATATAATTAATGTATAGG
>ENA-OZIL01001002-OZIL01001002.1-human-gut-metagenome-genome-assembly--contig:-NODE-1002-length-11270-cov-10.614088_pt1 | contig 11270 bp, 6 predicted proteins | sample MGYA00244057_ERZ653706 | MGnify/ENA primary metagenome ERZ653706 (study PRJEB26926, sample SAMN06165266) | human gut metagenome | biome: ENVO:00009003; feature: ENVO:2100002; material: ENVO:00002003...
GGACTTTTCGCAAAAAATTTCAAAATTTTTTTAGTTCCTACTTGACACAAGAAGACCTTTCACGGCTGGGTCGGAACTATATTGAGGTGGGCAAGCTCACCGAGGAGTTTTTCCCGCTCCATGATGTGCGGCTGGTAGCTGTTTCCGATGGCGTGGACAGCGACGAGGGCGAGGATGATTTCACCCCGTTCAAGAACATTATGAATGAATACTACGCCAAGGACATTTCTAAGAAGCGCCGGATTGTCAACAAGATGAAAGGCAATGCTGGGATTCCGCTTTCACCGCCGCCCTACGGCTACATAAAGAACCCGGACGATCCCCGGTTTTGGGTGATTGACCCGGAGGCCGCCGAGGTGGTACGCTGCATCTACCGTCTGGCCTTGGAGGGTAACGGCCCCTTGCAGATCGCCACGGCACTGGGGACGATGGGGGCTCTGAACCCCTCGGCCTATCGAACCAGCAAGGGGATCAGCAAGGGCGGCTCCAAAAGTACGCTGGAGCCTACCAAGTGGAACCACACCACCGTCAAGAAGATCCTCACCTTACAGGAATACTGCGGCGATGTAATTAACTTCAAGACCTACTCCAAGTCCTACAAGATGAAGCGCCGGATTGAAAATCCGGAGGAGAACCGGGCGATCTTCCTCAATGTCCATGAGCCTATCATTGACCGTGTGACTTGGGAAAAGGTGCAAAGCCTGCAAACCACCCGGCGCAGGCGGCCTACCGTAACAAAGGAGTCCAGCGCCTTTTGCGGCTATCTGAAATGCCCGGAGTGCGGCGGCAATCTGACTTTCCACTTCAACCAGAGCAACCACGATATTAAATTCTTTAGCTGCAACAACCATAATTCCGGGCTCCGCAAATGCTCGTCTACCCACTATATCCGGCTTGACTTCTTGGAGCAGGTCGTGCTCTATGAGGTACACCGTCTGGCCTGCTTCGCTAACGAATACGAAAACGACTTCATCAAGGCGATGGTGGGCCGCTCCGCCAAGGTAGCGGAAAATGACCGGGTTCGCAAGAAGCGGGAGCTGGACGGGCTGCTGGCCCGGGATAGGGAGCTGGATATGCTCTTTGAACGGCTCTATGAGGACAATGTGTCCGGCAAGATCGACGATGCCCGGTTTGCCAAAATGTCCAAGCGGTATGAGCAGGAGCAGGGCGAAAACGCCGGGCGGATCAAGGCGCTGCGGTTGGAGCTGAAAAAGCTGGAAGATAAGCGGATGGATGTGGACGCCTTCTTGGAAACGGTGCGGCGCTACACCGATGCCACCACCATCACCAAGCGGATGGTTGCCGAGCTCATTCAGTACATCGAGGTTTATCCGGCGGTCAAGGAGGACGGCATTACCAATCAGCGGGTAACGATCCACTACAACTGCATCGGGGCTTTTGAGGTTCCGGATCGCCGGAAGATCCCCGAGCGGGATATTCTTTTGGAAACGAGAAAAGGCGTAGCATTAAGCTACGCCCCCACACAGATCGCTATATAAACTTGGAAATAAAAAATGCGGAGTATCATCAGCAGACCTTTTCAGATCCTTTAATGATACTCCGCATGGTCCGAGTGACTGGATTTGAACCAGCGGCCTCTTGAACCCCATAGTCACGTTTTGAGAATTTCCGGACAAATAATCATACATAATAGACGTATTTGCAAAATACAATAGAATTTCTGCACATTTTGTGATAATAGGTATACCAGAATCAAACCTGGTTCTGGTACGCATTCTGGTACGCCCGGCCCTGCTTGCGGGCCGGGGGAAAGGAGAACAAATGAGAAAGCTGTTATCGTGCAGATTTGACATTGACACAACTCTGCCGATGCGCACTGAAATGGACTGGCTCATCTACAACGATTCGCTCGAGCATGTGCAAATTGTGCTGGAGGATCAAGAACTGAACCAAAGAGGGAAGGCCGCGTTTTGCGGTCTTCCCTCTTTTTCGCTCCAGAATCAGATGCTCGCTCATGATATTGGTCTGCATGTTTTTGCTCAGCCTTGTCTTTTCCAAAACTCGTCCCGTTCCTTGATCTTCCCAAGCCGCACAAGTCTCGATGCTATGCCTCCCGGCGTTCGTTTGAAGTGGTCACATATGAATTCCCGATCCAGCCCGTCATCAAACATCCGGCACAGCTCTTCATCATCGTCCTTTGTCCATGGCTTGCCGGCGTTTTCAGGCAGATTTTCCGGCCTCTTTTTTGGCCTCTTTTTCAATTCTTCAAGCACCACGTGCATGGCTCTTATTATCTCGGGTTTGTTGCACAGGTGATCGTCTTCCAGCACCTCGCCCGTAAGCGGGTCGACTCCATCGGCGAGGACGGATATCAGCTCTTTCGCTCGTTCAATGTCCATGGTCACGCTCCTTTATTTATCACACCAGCGCCGCACCTGTTCGATGCAGCCCTGCAGGTCGTCCCTTATCTGGTACACCCAGAACCGCTTCACATCCCAGCCGAGCTCGAACAGGCGCTGATTGCGCAGCTGATCTCGGTAACACAGCTCGCCGTTCCAGTCCTTGTGGTACATCTCCCCGTCCACTTCAATGTCCAGCATGCTCCCGCCGTCTATGATGGCAAGGTCCAGCTTGTATTTTTCGACCGGGTACTGCGGAATCGTCCTGATGCCGGCGTCGAAGAGGGCTGTATAGAACAGCCGCTCCCAATCGGACACCTGCTCTGGGTTGGAAACCTTGGGATACAGCCTGTCCGCCGGGTACTCCAGCGCCCGCTTAGTCTCTTTCTCCTGTCGCAGCATGATGCTGCCGACGTAGTTTGCAAAATGCTCCATATATGGAACAGCACATTTGAGGCAATAGCTGAAGTCTCCAACGACCACAAGAACTGCCCGTGCTCTTGTAATTGCTACGTTGAACAGATTGCCCGTATTCTTCAGGAAACCAAGTGCGCCCTGCGGCGTGCCATGCGAGATGACCGGCGAGAAAAACATCAGGTCCCGCTCGTCGCCCTGGAATTTGTGGACGGTGTCCACCAGAAAATCGTTCTTCGCAAGGGCGCTCACAAGCTCGGGGCTCCGTTCTATCGCCGCGCGTATGCGCTCTGCCTGGGCCCTGAACGGGGTGACGACGCCGACAGTTCCGGTATAGCCGTTGTCGGTCACGAGCCGCCGGATCTCCTTGACGATAGCGGCAGCCTCGGCGTCATTATATGCTCCCCCTGCGGGCGGGCGCGTCGTCTTTCCAACGACATTCACCCAGCGGATGCCAGCCTCGACGTTCCTCGGGCACCTGAGCCGGTCGTAGTTCGTCGCCACCCTCAGCCTGCCGTCATAAAACTCTGCGTTCGAAAACTCGATAATATCCCCAAAGCTCCTGTGGTGGTCGCGCAGTTGGACGATCTGGTCCGGGCTTGTCAGGCCGCTTGCCATTGCATACAGGGAGTTTGCCGAGTATGACCAGCCCATGCTCACACAGTATTTCTGGAGAAGGCTCAGATCCTGCTTTTTTGAAAGCGTACTGATGTGGCTCAACTGCTTTGGGTCTCCAATTATTACCGCCCGCTTGGCACGGTAGAGCATGGGCAGCGCGGAGGCTATGTCGCACTGGCTCGCCTCATCGATCACAACCAGGTCAAATATACCCGGCTGAAATGGCACACGCCCTTTTGCGGACAGCGAAGTTACGGCCCAACAGGGCAGGAACGAAGCCATTTTCTGTTGAAGCATTTTGAACTGCCGGTTCAAGTTCGGATAGTCGGAGAGATCCGTGCTTTCAACGAGGCGCATTGCGGCGACAAACTCGCTCATTTCCCTGCGGCTGTCAGCGTCAATATTCAGCGGGCGCGTGACGAGCCACTTGTTCCACAGCTTTGAAGCTATTTCCGACAGCTCGGATTTAACTCTCAGCAACGCTCTGTCAAGGTCTTCAAGCTGCGGTTCAGCCAACAGCTCCTGCACGGCCTCTCGGTATTCGGCTATCGTCCTCAGGGCATAGATCAGCTGCTCACCCTCTGCACATAGCCTTTTGTGCGCGCTGGGGTCAGGTATCTCCCCGGAGGAGGCTTCTGTGCGCAGCTCATATTTCAGCAGCCATTTGCCAAGGGCCTCTGAACAGCTCACGAGCTCCGCCGTTTTCCGGCTGCCGGTCGCAAACCAGAAAAGCCTGCCGAAAAACGAGTTTTTTGACCTGTGCCACCTGTCGTATGCCGCGCAGTAGCTATTGAACGCCGCTTCCACGCTGTCTGCCTCGTTTTCGGTGACAGAGCTGAACCACTTTTCCCATGCGCCGCGTAGCTCACAGGCTTTCTGCTCCATGTGGTCTGCCCGATTTCTCAGCGCAACGACGGCGTCCTTTTTCTTTTTCAGTTCATTATAGGCTCCAATCTTTTCGCCGTACAGGGCCTTATAGCGCTCGTACTCCTGCCTATCCGTCTGGTCCGCGGAATATGAAAGCAGGTCTTCGATCAATTCCGCCAGATGGTGTGCATACTGGTTCCCGCCTATTCTAAGCATAATAGGGCGGCTGCCCAGGGCGTTCACACGCGAGTCAACTACGTCCACCGCCTTGTTATTTTTGCTGGTAAACAGGACGCTCTTGCCCGCCCAGGCGGAATTGACCAGCAGATTCGTGACGACCTGCGACTTTCCTGTGCCTGGAGGGCCGGTCACGATGGTGAGGCGGCTGCTCATGGCGCGTTTTATAGCCAGTTCCTGTTCCGAGTTCATGGGTAGGACTTCCAGCAGCGGGGCATCATCGACCAGGCCTTTTTCATCTGACGAAGCCGTGAAATGTATCCAATCGTAAAGGGCCGTGTTTTTGTAAGAGTTCTCATCCAGCCCTGCCAGTTGTGACAGCTCCGATTCGAGCCCGACAGTGTAAGGCGACCTCTCGGTCACGATGAAGATAGCCCGGTTGTATATTCCCTCCTCAGCGATCTCAGACACCGGCGGCGTGCGGTTTATTTTGTCCGGGTCGAGCGTCTCCCGCCACTGCCAGTCGCGTATAGACTGGAGCCTGGCGGCCAGTTCGTCCGGCTCAATCTCAGCCTCAGGTGAATTCAGGCCGAGCTCGTTTTCAAGCTCGACGAGGTCGTAGACCTGGCTGTTGATGTCGCGCGAGGAGTACTTCTTTATAACTTCCATGTTGACGTGCGGAACAGAAGCCACGGAAACGGCGCCGCCGGATATTTCGACCGTGAACAGGAAAACAGGTGCTATCAGCATGTAGTCCTGATTCGTTTTTGAGGAGTGTATCTTTTCTATCAGCACAGGATATCCGAGATTTGCGGACAGCTTTTTGTCGGCGGACACTTTAGCAATAAGTTTGGCGATCGTTTCATCCGAGCTATCCACGGTAAGGCTGGGCAACTCTGCGTAGTTAAGCGAAAATTTAGATTTCAGAAAGGCTGAAATTCCGCTGCTCTCCTCAAGGCTCAGACAGTTCAAATAATATCTGCAAAGGTCAGAGAGGCGCTTGTCAGGAGTAGTGGTAATAGTGGGTTTTTCCGTCCCGCTGCCGTTTCCCTTGGAATTCAGATGCCAGCAGTAAGCCGAGTCCTGATAGCAGCGTCCCTTCAGGACGCCGTAGAGAGCCGAGTTGACGTCCTTCCTGTCGCAGCCCATGAGCTGGGCAATATCTTTCGCCTTGATGCCTTTGGGGTAACTGCCAATTATCTGCAGAATCCTGTTTTCAAAATCGCCCATCTTTATGCCCTCTCTAAAACGCAATAGTACGCAAATTATACCATAGCTAGGGCATATTGCCAACACAAGAAACTCACAGGGGACGGCGCATAAGAGCCGTTTCTCGTGTTTAATTATATCATTTTTGCAAAAATGATATAATTAAACCTTGACGTGATTAGATTGAAACTATATACTCAATTATATCATAAAGGCTAAAATGATATAATTGACCCCCAACAAGGAGCAACTATGCGCATCTATGACTTCTCAAAAAGCTACGAGCAGCTTCTAAAGCCGGATATCGTGGCGCTGCTGACCAGCATCCACGAATACAAGGGCGAGCAGGCTCTGTTCATAGAGGCTAAGGCCGATGTCCTTACCAAACTGGTGGATATCGCCAAGGTGCAGAGTACGGAAGCCTCAAACAAAATAGAGGGGATATATACCTCTGATGAGCGTTTGAAGAAGCTTCTGCAGGACAAGACCACTCCTCGCAACAGGAACGAGCAGGAAATCGCCGGATACCGCGACGTGCTGTCCACCATCCACGAGAGCTTTGACTATATCCCGCCGAAATCATCCATGATCCTGCAGCTGCACCGAGACCTTTATAAGTTCAGCGGTATGTCCTACGGCGGGAGTTACAAATCGTCGGATAACGTCATCGCGGAAACCGATGCCGACGGCAGCAAGGCAGTGCGCTTTCAGCCGGTCCCCGCCTGGGAGACCTCGGAAGCTATGGAAAGGCTCTGCCTGGCCTACGATGAGGCGTTATCCTGCGGAGAAATGGACCCGCTTTTGCTGATTCCTATGTTCATCCTGGACTTTCTGTGCATACACCCGTTCAACGACGGGAACGGGCGCATGAGCCGCCTGCTCACCCTACTGCTGCTCTACCGCGCGGGGTATATCGTGGGCAAGTATATAAGCCTGGAAAAGCTCATCGAGAACAGCAAAGAGACCTATTACGAGACCCTGCGCGAGAGCTCCGTAAACTGGCACGACGCGGCAAATGACTACGTTCCCTTTGTGCGCTACATGCTTGGCATCGTCGCGGCGGCCTATCGGGAGTTCTCCAGCCGTGTGCAGACAATGGCCACGAGCGGCATGAGCAAACCCGAACGCATACGCGAGATCGTCAAAGGCACGCTCGGCAGGATAACCAAAGCGCAAATAAAAGAGCAATGCCCCGATATAAGCGAAATAACCGTCACCCGCACCTTGGCGGAGCTGCAAAAGAGCGGGGAAATATTAAAACTCAGCGGCGGGCGCTACACCGCCTATACTTGGAACAGGGAGAGAGAATGATATGCTGACAGGCGAACTTAGAAACAAAATAGACCGCCTCTGGGAGACCTTCTGGACCGGCGGCATCACGAACCCGCTGGACGTGGTCGAGCAGATGACCTATCTGATGTTCATCCACGACCTGGACGAGACGGACAACCTCCGCGCCAAGGAGAGCGCCATGCTCGGCCTGCCTTACGAGAGTATCTTCACAGGCGAAGTGCGCATTGGAGAGCGCATGGTGGCTGGGGAACAGCTCAAATGGTCGCGGTTTCACGACTTCCCTGCAGGAAAAATGTACACCGTGGTGCAGGAACAGGTGTTCCCGTTCATCAAGGGGCTGCATTCGGATAAGGACAGCGCCTATGCCAAGTACATGGGCGACGCCATCTTCAAGATCCCCACGCCGCTCATGCTCGAGAAGATCGTCACGGCGATGGACGAGATATACGCCCAGATGGAGCAGGCCCACAGTGCCGACGTGCGCGGCGACATATACGAGTATCTCCTGTCCAAGATCGCCACGGCGGGCGTGAACGGCCAGTTCCGCACTCCGCGCCACATCATCCGCATGATGGTGGAGCTCACCGATCCGAAGGCTGACGACGTGATCTGTGACCCGGCCTGCGGCACCGCGGGCTTCCTCGTCTCCGCCGGAGAGTATCTCAAGGAGCGGCGCAAGGAGGAGATATTCTTCAACCGCGAGAAGAAGGACCACTATATGAATCATATGTTCCACGGCTTCGACATGGACCGCACCATGCTGCGCATCGGAGCCATGAACATGATGACCCACGGCATAGACAACCCCTTCATCGAGTACCGCGACAGCCTGAGCGACCAGAACCCGGACCGGGACAAGTACAGCCTCATACTGGCGAATCCGCCCTTCAAGGGCAGCCTGGACGCCGACATCGTGTCCACTGACCTGCTGAAGCTCTGCAAGACGAAAAAGACCGAGCTGCTGTTTCTGGCGCTGTTTCTCAAGATGCTCAAGGTGGGCGGGCGCTGCGCCTGCATCGTGCCGGACGGCGTGCTGTTCGGCTCGTCCAAGGCCCACAAGGACATCCGCCGGGAGATAGTGGAGAACAACCGGCTTGAGGCGGTCATCTCCATGCCCAGCGGCGTGTTCAAACCCTATGCCGGGGTCTCAACGGCGGTGCTGGTGTTCACGAAGACCGGCCACGGCGGCACGGACGAGGTGTGGTTCTACGACATGAAGGCTGACGGCTTTTCGCTGGACGACAAGCGCAGCGCGGTAAAGGAGAACGATATACCCGACATCGTCGCCCGCTTCCACGCCCGCGAGGCCGAATGCGAGCGCAAGCGCACAGAGCAGTCCTTCCTCGTCCCCAAACAGGAGATAGTGGACAACGGCTATGACCTGAGCATCAATAAGTATAAGCAGGTGGAGTATAAGCCTGTGGAGTACCCGCCCACCAGCGAGATACTGGCCGAGTTGAAGGAGCTCGAGCAGGAGATAAGCCAGGTGCTGGAGGAATTGGAGGGGATGGTGTGATGGCGAAATTTTCAGAGGTTCTCTGTATTGTTAATGGCAAAAATCAAAGAAAAGTTGAAAATCCCAATGGCAAGTATCCTATATATGGTAGTGGCGGAATAATGGGATATGCAAATGATCATTTGTGTGATGCAAATACTGTCGTTATTGGACGCAAGGGTAGCATAAACAACCCCATTTATGTTGAGACACCGTTTTGGAATGTTGACACTGCATTTGGACTATGCTCTGACGTGTCAAAGCTGTACCCAAAATACTTATATTATTTTTGCGTGAATTTTGACTTCGAGCAGCTAAACACTACCGTGACTATTCCAAGCTTAACAAAATCAAATTTACTAAACATAGAAATACCCCTCCCTCCCCTCGACGAACAGCGCCGAATTGCCGCCGTTCTGGACAAGGTCAGCGACCTCATCGCCAAGCGCCGGGCACAGCTGGACAAGCTGGATGAGCTGGTCAAGGCAAGGTTCGTGGAGATGTTTGGGGACCCGGTTACCAATCCGCATAGATACCCGGTGTATCAGCTTTCAGATTATATTGAGTTTTTGACTTCTGGTTCTCGTGGGTGGACACAGTATTTCAGTGACGAGGGAGAGTATTTCATAACTATAAAAAATGTTAAAAACTGCCGAATTACGCTTGACGATGTCCAGCACATTGTCCCGCCAGATAATGCCGAAGCCGTACGAACAAAAGTTCAAGAAGGAGATCTGCTAATTAGCATTACTGCCGATTTAGGCAGGACAGGTGTAGTTACAAAAGAGATCGCAAATCACGGAGCATACATCAATCAGCACCTTGCTTGCATTCGATTAAACCAAAAAGCGGTACTCTCCTTATATGTGGCTTGTTTCATGGAAAGCGATGCTGGGAAGGAGCAGTTCCAAGCCAAAAATCAAAACGCTGTTAAGGCTGGATTGAATTTTAACTCAATTAATACGTTGCGCTTGATGGTACCTCCAATAGAACATCAAAGTGCCTTTATAACCTTTGTTAAACAGATAGATAAATTAAAATTGACGATTCAACAGAGTCTTGATAAATTGGAGATATTGAAAAAAGCACTAATGCAGGAGTATTTTTATATTGGGGATGATGAAAATGATGGTTGATATTATTTCCGTCTTTGCGGGAATTGTTTCAATTATTCTGGCGGTATATGCAATAATTTTTGCAAAGAAAGAGTCTAGGCAGAGCTCAGACAATTATTATAATACTAAAGAATTGCTAAAAGAAATTGAGCACAAAGCGGAGCTAATTGACCGAGGAATACAATTTGAACAGGAGTTCCTGATGAAAATCGTCAATTCTCTTCTCGAAAAAAGTGGAAAAGAGCAAATTGAATCATCGCCCCTTAGTATAGAAGAAATTGACAGGCTAATTGATGGTAAGGCCGAAAATGAGAAAGTACGCATTGATGAGCTCGAAAAGGCAATTAGCAAAATACCTAAAATACATATTAGCAGTGAAGAACCTAAAACACTACCAAATGGAGCAATATGGATTAAATGTAAGTGAATCAACCAAATACGTTGGCAATAACCTATTATAAGTGAGGTGACACCACATGACCAACTTCGACTTTCTCCTCTCCGACCCGCAGTTTGGCTCCTTTGCTGACTCGGCGGTGGCGGCGGAGAGGATATATAACATCGACCCCGGGGCGTGTGTTATTAACTGCCGCAGGGCAATGGAGGCTGCCGTCAAGTGGATGTACTCCGTGGACGGCGCGTTGGTCATGCCCTATGACGACAGGCTCGCAAGCCTCGTGGACGCCGGGGACTTTCGGGACATCGTGGGCGACGACCTGTGGCGGAGGCTCAAGTACATACGCCAGACCGGCAACATCGCCGCGCACACGGGTCAAAAACTGAGCCCGGCCCAGGCGCTTCTCTGCCTCGAGAACCTCTGGTATTTCATGGACTTCATAGCCTGCTGCTACGGCGCGGACTACACGCCCGGCCGCTTCGACCCTGCGCTGCCGGAAAGGGCGGGCGAAGGGGCTCCCCTGCTAAGGGAGTCCCCTCCCGCGCCGGAGCTCGCCGCACTCATGGAGGAGAACGCCGCCCTGCGCGCCGAGCTCACCGCCCGCCGTGAGGCCCAGAGGGAGAACTACACGCCCAAGCCGCTCGACCTCTCCGAATACAAGACCCGCAAGCTCTACATAGACGCCATGCTCATCGACGCGGGCTGGGTCGAGGGCAAGAATTGGCTCAACGAGGTGGAGCTGCCCGGTATGCCGAACAAGGGCGGGGTCGGCTATGCCGACTATGTGCTCTACGACGACACCCACCGCCCGCTCGCGGTCATAGAGGCCAAACGCACCTGCACAGACCCGGCCAAGGGCCGCCAGCAGGCCAAACTGTACGCTGACATCCTTGAAAAACAGTGCGGCCGCCGCCCGGTCATCTTCCTCACCAACGGCTTCGACACCCGCATAGACGACGGGGCCTACCCCGAGCGCAAGGTCGCGGCCATCTACTCCAAGCGCGACCTCGAGAAGCTCTTCAACCTGCGCTCCATGCGCTCCAGCCTGAAATACGTCCAGGTCGACAGGGGCATTGCCGGACGCTACTATCAGGAGGGCGCCATCAAGGCCGTGTGCCAGGCCTTCGGCGAGAAGAACCGCCGCAAGGCCCTGCTGGTCATGGCCACCGGCTCCGGCAAGACCCGGACGGTCATAGCGCTCGTGAAGGTGCTGCTGGAGCGCGGCTGGATAAAGAACGTGCTCTTTCTCGCTGACCGCAACTCCCTCGTCACCCAGGCCAAGCGCAGCTTTGTGAACCTGCTGCCCGATCTGTCGGTGACGAATC
>ENA-OZIL01001005-OZIL01001005.1-human-gut-metagenome-genome-assembly--contig:-NODE-1005-length-11241-cov-6.942428_pt1 | contig 11241 bp, 7 predicted proteins | sample MGYA00244057_ERZ653706 | MGnify/ENA primary metagenome ERZ653706 (study PRJEB26926, sample SAMN06165266) | human gut metagenome | biome: ENVO:00009003; feature: ENVO:2100002; material: ENVO:00002003...
GGGGAAGAAGGTTTCGAACCCTCGGCCTACGGTTTTGGAGACCGTCGCTCTGCCAGCTGAGCTATTCCCCTATACAAGCGCTTGGCTATTATATGACATATCCCGCCCCTTGTCAAGCCAAATGTTAATAAAACGCCCCGGGGTTACCCGGGGCGTCTCGTTATTCACGCAGCTGTGCTCACTGCTCGGCGGGCTCGAAGGCGTCCGCGCCGTGGTGGCAGATGGGGCAGACGAAGTCGGGCGGGAGAGTCTCGCCCTCGTAGAAGTAGCCGCAGACGGTGCACAGCCAGCCCTTCTTCTTGTTGACGACGGCGGGGACGTAGTGCTCGAAGTCCTCGGGGCCGTGCTTGCACAGCGGGCAGACGAAGTCCGCGGGCAGCTCCGCGCCCTCGTGGAAGTAGCCGCAGACCTTGCAGATCCAGCCCTCGACGGCCGGAGGCGCGGGGGCCTTCTTGGGCTTGATGTGGGCGTGGTAGTAGCTGTAGGTGCAGCTCGGCTTGTCCGAGAGCACGTGGGCCTCGACGACCTCGGCGATGTAGAGCATCTGCGTGCCGCAGTCGCGCGAGTCGATGACGCGGGCGGAGAGCACCGCGTTGGTGTGCTGGCCGATGTAGCGCACACCGTTCACCGTGCGCAGGTCGTCCGGCCAGTCGGCGAACTTGTCCACGTCGCGGCCCGACTGGAAGCCGAAGTGCTTGAAGATGTCGTAGGGCGCGTCCTCGGTGAGGATGCTGATGTTGAAGATGCCCGCCTTGGCGACCATGTCGCAGGTGTAGTTGGCCTTGATGCAGCTTATCGTGATCTTCTTCGGGTCGGAGCTGGTGATCTGGCCGGCGGTGTTGATGACGCAGCCGTAGTCCTTGCCGTCCACGCGGGTGGTGAGGATCTCGCAGCCGTAGCTGAACTTGTTGAAGGCCGCGTTCTCGACCTCAAAGACGCCGTCCATGCCGCTCTCGGCGCTGACCTTGACCTCGACCGGCGCGGGCTTCGGGGGCAGGACGTCGGCGGCGATGGCGTCGGCCAGGACGTCGAGCTCGGCGAGCTGGCCCTCGGTGAGGGCGCTCTTGACGGTCAGGGTGTCGCCGATGAACTCGGTGCCCTTGAGCTGGGAGAGCAGCTCGCGCATGAGCCCGCCGCTGGTGGGGGCCCAGGAGCCGTTCTCGATGACGGCGACCTTGCGGTTTTGCAGGTTGTGGGTCACGAGCTCGTGCAGCAGCTGGTCCATGGTGACGAACACGCCGGCGTTATACGTCGTCGCGGCGAGCACGAGGTGGCTGTACTTGAAGGCGTCGGAGAGGATGTAGCTCGCGGGGGTGACGGAGGTGTCGTACATCTTGACCTTGACGCCGCGGTCGGAGAGCTTGGCGGCGAGGATGTTCGCGGCGTTCTCGGTGTGGCCATAGACGCTGGCGTAGGCGATGAGCACGCCCTTGACCTCGGGGGTGTAGCTGCTCCACTGGTCGTACTTGGCGAGGAAGTCGCCGAAGCCCTGCCTCCAGACAAAGCTGTGCAGCGGGCAGACGTACTTAATGTCGAGCCCGGCGGCCTTGCGCAGAGCGGTCTGCACCTGCGGGCCGTACTTGCCGACGATGTTGGTGTAGTAGCGGCGGGCCTCGTCGAGGTACTCGTTCATGAAGTCGCACTCGTCGGCGAAGATGCGGCCGTTGAGCGCGCCGAAGGAGCCGAAGGCGTCCGCGGAGAAGAGTATCTTGTCGGTCTTGTCGTAGGTCATCATGACCTCGGGCCAGTGGACCATCGGGGCCATGACGAAGGTGAACTCGTGGCGGCCGGTGGAGAGGCTGTCGCCCTCCTTGACGAGGTGCAGCCGCTCGGAGAGGTCGGTGGGGAAGAAGCGCGCGAGCATGTCGCGGATCTTGGCGTTGCAGACTATCTTCGCCTCGGGGTAGCGCAGGGCTATGTCCTCGATGGTGGCGGCGTGGTCGGGCTCCATGTGGGAGATGACCAGGTAGTCGAGTTTGCGCCCAGCCAGCTCGTGGGCGACGTTGTCGAAGAAGTTGTGGGCCACGGCCTTGTCGACCGTGTCGAAGAGGATGGTCTTCTCGTCCAGGATGAGGTATGAGTTGTAGGACACGCCGTCAGGCACGCCGTAGACCCCCTCGAAGAGGGCAAGGCGCCTGTCGTCCGCGCCGACCCAGACCATATCGTCTGTTATGCGCTTGGTGCAGTACATTATAATACCTCCCGTTGAGTTTTATGGGATGGTTACACTATATCTCCTCGCGAAATACTTGTCAATCACGTTTCCACTTGGCGCCCTGGGGGGTGTCGATGATGGTTATGCCCTCGGCCTTGAGCTGGTCGCGGATACGGTCGGCCTCGGCGAAATTCCTGGCCTTTTTGGCGGCGGCGCGCTCGGCGAGCAGGGCCTCGATGCGCGGGTCGCTCTCCTCGGGCTCGGCCTGCTTGCGGAGCTTGGCGGCGGCGTCGATGAGGCCGAGGCCGAGCACGCGGTCGTAGTCGGCGACGATGGCGAGCTTGGTCGCGTCGTTCACCGGGGCCTTGAGCGCGTCGTAGAGCGCGGTTATGGCGAGGGAGGTGTTCAGGTCGTTGTCGAGCGCGGCGGTGAAGCCCTCGCGCAACTTTTGCATTTGGGCTTCGTCTAAGGCAGCGGGGGCATCCGAGAGGGCCGCGATGCGGTTCACCAGCTTCTGATAGGCGAGCGCGGCGTTGTCGAGGTTCTCCCAGGTGAAGACCAGGCTCTTGCGGTAGTGGCTCTGCAGGCAGAAGAAGCGGTAGGCGAGCGGGTCGTAGCCCTTCTGCTCGAGCAGGGAGACGGTGAGGAACTCACCCTTGGACTTGCTCATCTTGCCGCTCGAGGTGTTCAGGTGCAGGACGTGGAACCAGTAGTTGCACCACTTGTGGCCGAGGTACGCCTCGGACTGGGCTATCTCGTTGGTGTGGTGCGGGAAGGCGTTGTCGATGCCGCCGCAGTGGATGTCCAGGTCCTCGCCGAGGTGCTTCATGCTGATGCCGGAGCACTCGATGTGCCAGCCGGGGTAGCCGACGCCCCAGGGGGAGTCCCACTTGAGCGCCTGGTCCTCGAACTTGCTCTTGGTGAACCAGAGGACGAAGTCGTTCTTGTTGCGCTTGTTGGGGTCCTCCTCCACGCCCTCGCGCACGCCGACGTCGAGGTCTTCGGCGTCGAAGTCGTTGAAGACATAGTATTTCTCCAGCTTCGAGGTGTCGAAGTACACGTTGCCGCCCGCGAAATAGGCGTAGCCGGTGTCCATGAGCTTGGAGATTATCTTTATATACTCGTCGATGCAGTTCGTGGCGGGCTCCACGACGTCGGGGGTCTTGATGTTGAGCTTGCGGCAGTCGTCGAAGAAGGCGTCCGTGTAGAACTTGGCTATCTCCATGACGGTCTTGTGCTCGCGCTTGGCGCCCTTGAGCATCTTGTCCTCGCCGGTGTCGGCGTCGGAGGAGAGGTGCCCGACGTCGGTGATGTTCATGACGCGCTTGACGTTGTAGCCGAGGTAGCGGAGATATTTCTCCAGCACGTCCTCCATGATGTAGCTTCTGAGGTTGCCGATGTGCGCATAGTGGTAGACGGTGGGGCCGCAGGTGTACATCTTCACGATGTCGGGGTGGTTGGGGACGAACTCCTCCTTGGTGCGGGTGGCGGAATTATACAGCTTCATTTTGCATACCTCCGAATTTTATCTCATGTCGTCGCCTGCGGCGGCCTTGAGTCTCTCGAGCTCGGCGCGGAGGGCCTTGACCTCCTGCACGAGCGGGTCTGTGACGTTTATCTGTTCGACGTTGCGGACGTAGTCGACCTTCTCGCCCTTCTTCTTGACGACGCGGGCGGGGGAGCCGACGGCGGTGCAGTCGGGCGGTATCTCGGAGAGGACGACGGCGTTTGCGGCGACGCGGGAGTTGTCGCCGACGGTGAAGGGGCCGAGCACCTTGGCGCCGCAGCCGATGAGGACGTTGTTGCCGATGGTGGGGTGGCGCTTGCCGGTGTCCTTGCCGGTGCCGCCGAGGGTGACGCCCTGATAGATGAGGCAGTCGTCGCCGATCTCGGCGGTCTCGCCTATTACTATGCCCATTCCGTGGTCGATGACGAGGCGTTTTCCGATTTTTGCGCCGGGATGTAACTCGATTCCCGTTTTTTTGCGGCTGTGCTGGGATATGATGCGGGCAAGCAGCTTGTGCCCGTGGGTGTAGCACCAGTGCGCGCGCTTGTGGCTCTGGGTGGCCTTGATTCCGGGGTAGAGCAGCCAGACCTCGAAGGAGCTTCTGGCAGCGGGGTCGCGGGCCTTGTAGGCCTCAATGGTTTCGCGCAGGTCTTTGAACATTTTTACCTCCTGTCGATAAGGAGAGACGTTGAACAAAAAAATAAGCCCCCATGCCTGACGGCATGAGAGGCGCAGTTCATACGCGGTTCCACTCTCGCTTATCACTCTCCGGCTGATACCGGGCAGCGCCTTAACGCGGCGCATACGGGACGGCATTTCCTCCGTCCGAGGCTCCGGGGCGCATTTCGGGACTCTCCTGGACAGCGCCGCTTACAGCCGGCGGCGGCGCCTCTCTGAAGACCGGTGTGAGAGCTTACTTCTCCCCATCGCAGCCAATTACCACTACATAATACTACCACAGCCCCCGGAGTGTGTCAAACATTTTTGCGGGGAAAATGTCGATTCTTAAATATTCCTTAAATCGGGTCGGCTGTATCTTGAAATTAATACAGTTTACTGGTATACTTTTGATAAACCGGAGGATTTTGCGCAACAGGGACGCGGAGAACGGAAAACAGAATCAGGAAACCGCCGGCGCCCCTGCTCATATAAATCTGGCTGGACTTATTTAATTATAAATGAATGGAGGTAGATGAAAATGAAGTCCAAATTCAAAAAACTGATGGCAGCCGCGCTGGTACTCTGCCTTATGCTAGCGCTGTTGCCCGCTGGCGTACTGGCGGAGGGGCCGTACACCGTAACTTTCTACAAGGCTGATGGGACAACAGTAGCCGCAGACGGTGCTTACGCGCTAGGGACTATAACAGCTAAATCAGAGGAAGGGGGAGCTGGACCTTTTGCTGCCGGAACTAAAGTCGTTCTCAGCGCGTCCTCCCCTGACAGCCGTTTGTACACATTGCTCGTTAAGGAAGCGGATACTGACACTGAAGTCGTAACTTCAGAGGAAAATGGCAACATAACCTTCACAATGCCGGAAGGCAATGTTAAGGTTATTGCCGAGTTCCGGAAAATCGTCAATATCAGTGTTCAGCCTGTGGAAGGCGCAGATATTACGGTGTCGTCTAATACAGCAGTCAGAGGCGACGAAATAACTGTCACTGTTACACCGCACAGGGGTTATAGTGTTACTAAGGTTTGGTACAACAACGGTACTGAGACAGATATTACTGATACCCTCAAATTCACTGTCGAGGACGCGAATGTGACTGAAATCACAGTTGGAGCAACTGTTGAAGAGCGGACAGACGGACATATCATTACAATAAGCGCCCCGGCAAACGGCAATGTAACCACTGTGCCCAGCGGAACTGCGTATGCTGGTGAAACGGTGACCCTTAGCAACACTCCTGAAACAGGCTACAAATTTGTGTCTTACTCGGTGACTGCTAAAGATGGCACTCCTGTGCCGGTTACCGGTAACACCTTCACCATGCCCAATGATGACGTCACCGTCAGCGCGACGTTCGAGTATGTACCCCCTGTTGTTGTGCCCACGACCTACACCGTGACGACCAGCAGCAGCGTCGGCGGCAGCGTTACGGCTACTCCGTCCACCGGCCTCAACTACGGCGAGACTGTCACTATCACCGTCCAGCCCTATGACGGCTACTACCTCAAGTCCCTGACCGTCGGCGGCGAGGACGTGACGAACCTGGTCACCTGGGACTGGTACTGGAACTGGTACTACGGCCGCACCGGCACTTACAGCTTCGCCGTCACCGGCAACACCAGCGTCGTCGCCGAATTCGCCACCTGGTATGACGGCGACATCGCGTGCATCTACGACGGGCGCTTCGGCAATGTCTCCCTCAACGTCTGGAGCCAGGCCCTCGACAGGTTCGTGCCCTACACCAGCGCGAGCAAGGGCGACCTTGTCCAGGTCATCGTCGAGCCCTACAACGGCTACGCGATGAACAGCCTCAGCATCAGCGAGCGCAATTACTGGGGCAGCAGCGTCGACTACTGGCAGAGCTGGAAGCACGACAACGTCTACTACTTCTACATGCCTGACAGCGACGTAAACCTCTACGTCGACTTCACCGAGGCCGTGTCCGAGCACATCGTCTACGTCGACAAGGCCGCGAACGGCTCGCTCAAGGCGGACACCACCTGGGCGGCCGACGGGCAGATAGTCTATGTCACCGCCACCCCCGACACGGGCTATGTGCTGAGCAGCCTCTTTGTCAAGACCGCCAAGGGCGACCAGCTCAAGGTCTACGAGGCGAAGAAGGCCGGCGTGTACTACTTCTACATGCCCGACCAGTACGTCACCGTCAGCGCGTACTTCGCCCCCGCGGCCTCCGCGCTGCCCTTCAATGACGTCGCCTACACGAGCTGGTACTACGACGCGGTAAAGTTCGTGTACGACAAGGGCATCATGGACGGCGTGAGCTATTACAGGTTCGCGCCGGACGCGACGATCACCCGCGGCATGGTGGTCACCATGCTCTGGCGCATGGCGGGCGAGCCCTATGAGGCCGCCGCGGGCTTCACCGACGTGGCCGCTGGCCGCTACTACACCACCGCCGTGGCCTGGGCCGCCAAGAACGGCATCGTGGAGGGCATGACCAGCACCACCTTCGCCCCCGATCAGGCGATAACCCGTGAGCAGCTGGCCTCCATCCTGTACCGCTACGCGAAGTGGCTCGGCTTCTCCGGCTACGGCTCCGACATCTCCGGCTACACCGACGCCGGCAAGGTCAGCAGCTACGCCTATGACGCCATGAGCTGGGCCGTCAGGTCCGGCGTCGTGACCGGCACTTCTGCGAAGGTCCTCGACCCGCAGGGCACCGCCTCCCGCGCCGCCGCCGCCCAGATGTTCATGAATTTCTACAACTACATAAAGTAATACCCAAGTCCAAAGAGCCGGGCGGTGAAAAACCGCCCGGCTTGGTTTTTTATACAGTTGAAAATATGAATAAAGTGTGTTATCGTATGTATTGATATAGTTGATACACTCAGCCGCGCTCTACGGGAGGCACCGCATATGAAAAAGAGAATTTTGAGCATCCTGCTCGCCGCCGCGCTGCTGTGCAGCCCGGTCCTCGCCTCTGGCAGCCACGCCGTCACCGCCGAGTTCGACAGCGCCCTCGGCAGCGTCGCGCTCGAGACCGACAAGGGCGTTGCGGGGGACAACATATACTTCACCGTCACCCCCGGCGCGATGTACACCCCGGAGAACCCGAAGATAACCACCGCCTCGGGCAGCGCCGTGCAGTGCTACGCCTCCGGCTCCGAGAACGGGGTCTACAAGTACTACTTCTCCATGCCGGACGACGCCGTGACCGTCAGCGTGAGCTTCGCGGGCCCGTTTGACGACGTCGCCGCCTCGGACTGGTTCAGCGCGGAGGTGCTCCGCGCGTATTCGGCCGGACTGATGACCGGAACGGGGGAGAGGCTCTTCTCGCCCAACGCCCCGGCCACGAGGGCCATGCTGGTGACGATACTCCACCGCCTCGCGGGCTCGCCCGAGGCCGAGGGCGGCGGCTTTTCCGACGTGAGCGGGAGCGCGTATTACGCCGCGGCCGTGGCCTGGGCCTCGAAAAACGGCGTGGTGGAGGGCTATGAGGACGGCAGCTTCCGCCCGGACCAGCCCATCACGCGCGAACAGCTCGCCGCCGTGCTTTACCGCTATGCGATGAGCCGCGGTGTGGACGTCACCGCCTCGGGCGACCTCGCGGCCTATGCCGACGCCGGGAGCGTGAGCTCCTGGGCGGCGGATGCGATGCGCTGGGCCACCGGCGCGGGCGTGCTCTCCGGCACCGCCAACGGCCTCGAGCCCCAGGGCACCGCCACCCGTGCCCAGGCCGCGGCCATGCTTGTGCGCTTTACCGACCTTGTCGGATAATCTATAATGTAAAGTGAAAATGTAAACTGGAGGAGGAAAAAATGAAAAAGAAACTGCTCAGCACCCTGCTGGTACTCGCTCTGGTGCTGGCCCTGCTGCCCACCGGCGCGGCGGCGTACGGCGGAATCATCAATGACCAACCCAAGCCGTGGGAGATCTACGAGTACGACGAGACGTACTTCGATAGCTGGAACGACTACTGGCAGTACATGTATCAGAACGGCTATATCTACTACAACGGCGAGTGGATATACGTCGGCAGCGATTATGATACCGGCTATTACGACATCACCTACAGCTATGATTACACCGAGGGCTACGTCAGCGGCCCCAGCTCCTCCGACGGCGGGGAGTGGATCAGCTTCAGCGTCGTGCCCAGGAACGGCTACGAGGTGGACACCGTTTCCGTCTGGAGCTACGGCAGCTACGAGACCATAAGCAGCACCGATTCCTTCTGGATGCCCTACTCCGACGTCACCGTCTACGTCACCTTCAAGCAGACCGACAACGTCTGGGACGACGGCCTCTATGACCTGACCTGCAGCATCGACCCCTGGCGCGGCGCCACCGCCACGTTCACCGACGTCAATGGACGCGCCATCTCCTCCGCCGACGCGGGCGAGAGCGTGACCCTCACCGTCAGCGCCGCGAACGGCTACAAGATCGACTCCGTGTGGAGCTCCGCCGAGGGCTGGGTCTATAACAACAACTACTGGGGTTACAGCGACACCTATTTCACCTACACCTTCACCATGCCCAGCAACTCCGTCAACTTTGAGGTCGACCTCACCAGCGAGGGCGAGTACGACATCAGCACGACGACCAGCGGCTATTACGGCACCATCACGGTCAGCGGCGGCATCACCTCCGCGGACAAGGGCGACATCGTGAGCTTCACCGTCTCGCCCTACAACAACTACATAGTCGAAGACGTCACCGTCTACGCGGACAACTGGGGCACCGTCACCGTCTACCGCGACGAGAAGAACTGGAACAGCTACTACTTCTACATGCCCGACAGCGACGTCGAGATCCACGCGACCTACACCAACGACTACCACGAGATCACCATGGACGTCGGCCGCAACGGCACCGCCGTGCCGCAGGCCCAGCCCTCCGGCTACTTCGGCTACGTCTACTACGGCATCGACGGCGACAGCATCTACATCGACGTGACCCCCGACAAGGGCTATCAGGTCAAGAGCATCACCGCCACCGACGAGCTGGGCCGCAGGGTCAGCGTCTACGAGGCCGTGAAGGAGAACCAGTACTACTTCACCATGCCCGAGAGCGACGTCACCGTCTCCGTCGAGTTCAGCTACCGCATCCTGACCAACCCGTTCACGGACGTCAAGACCGGCGACTGGTTCTATGACGCGGTGAGCTATGTCTACACCGAGGGCCTCATGACCGGCACCGGCACCTACACCTTCTCGCCCAGCGCCCCCACCAGCCGCGCCATGCTGGTGACCATCCTGTGGCGCCTGCAGGGCGAGCCGTACGTCAGCGGCAGCAGCTTCAACGACGTCAAGAGCAGCGCGTACTATTACGACGCGGTGCGCTGGGCCGCGCGCTACGGCATAGTCGAGGGCTATGAGGGCAACGTGTTCAAGCCGGACGACGCCATCACCCGCGAGCAGTTCGCGGCGATACTCTACCGCTACGCCGAGTACTGCAAGTACAGCACCAGCGCCAGCACCAACCTCTCCGCGTACAAGGACAACGCGAAGGTGAGCTCCTGGGCCGGAACGGCGATGAAGTGGGCCGTGGCCAAGGGCCTGTTCGAGGGCGACAACCTCGGCAACCTCGACCCCCAGGGCCAGACCACCCGCGCCGCAGCAGCCAAGCTGCTGATGGCCTTCTGCGAGAACGTGGCCTCCTGAAAACACCCAGCCGGGCGGATGACCTCCGCCCGGCTTTTTTCAGGTTCTGAAATCTTTCACAAAAATAATGCGAAATTTTCTGTCAAAAATCCAAAAAAACTATTGACAATACGCCCGCCCTTTGGTATTCTAATTGAGCGCCTGCCAGGGGTGGGCGTATTATGCGATGAAGCGGGAGATTGCGGCGAATGCCGGTAACTTCCGTGGAGTATGTCCGGCGTCTTAGTACGCGAAATCGGGCGGCTGAGCTTTTTTCGTGCATGGCGTATATCGCCTGTACGGGGATGACCGGCCAAAAGCCGGTTCATTTTTCGGGCGGGGCCTGATACGCACGGTTGCGTGTATGAAAAAACGCTCACCGTACCACTGGACGGCGAGAGCCGTCTAAGTACGAATTCAGGAGGAAAAAACATGGCAGCAAACACCAACAAGAAAATGATCCGCATCAGGCTCAAGGCCTACGACCACCAGCTCATCGACAAGGCGGCCGAGACGATAGTCGAGACCGCGAAGCGCACGGACGCGAAGGTCTCCGGACCCATCCCCCTGCCCACCAAGAAGGAGATCGTCACCATCCTCCGCGCCGTCCACAAGTACAAGGACAGCCGCGAGCAGTTCGAGCGCCGCACCCACAAGAGGCTGATCGACATCATGAACCCGACCCAGAAGACCGTTGAGGCCCTGATGAGCCTCGAGCTGCCCGCCGGCGTCGAGATCGAGATCAAGCTCTGAGCGCAATACCTTATTTATAACCCATTTGCCCGCGACTTGCGTGAGCGGGCAGGGTCATGTTGGGAAGTCCAGGAGGCCTCTCAACCAATAACCGTTAGGAGGAAATAGACATGAAGAAAGCCATCATCGGCAAGAAGGTCGGCATGACGCAGATCTTCGATGAGGCGGGCAAGGTCGTTCCGGTCACCGTAATAGAGGCCGGTCCCTGCGTCGTCGTCCAGAAAAAGACGGCGGACAAGGAAGGCTACGACTCCGTCCAGCTCGGCTACGGCGAAGTCGCCGCCAAGAAGCTCACCAAGCCTGAGAAGGGCCACCTTGAGAAGGCCGGCGTGGGCATGATGAAGCACCTGCACGAGTTCCGCCTTGAGGACTGCTCCTCCCTGAACGTGGGCGACGTCCTGAAGGCCGACGTCTTCAAAGAGGGCGAGCGCGTCGATGTCACCGGCATCAGCAAGGGCCACGGCTACGCCGGCGTCGTGAAGCGCTGGAACGCCGGGCGCACCCCGACCAGCCACGGCGGCGGCCCTGTCCACCGTCACGCCGGCTCCATGGGCAG
>ENA-OZIL01001012-OZIL01001012.1-human-gut-metagenome-genome-assembly--contig:-NODE-1012-length-11133-cov-6.212583_pt1 | contig 11133 bp, 12 predicted proteins | sample MGYA00244057_ERZ653706 | MGnify/ENA primary metagenome ERZ653706 (study PRJEB26926, sample SAMN06165266) | human gut metagenome | biome: ENVO:00009003; feature: ENVO:2100002; material: ENVO:00002003...
AACTTATTCTACCCTACCCAGGTAGCTCGCGCAGTTTTGCAGAGAGCCGGGGATCACTCAGCTCATCTATCCAGCCACCGCGGCCGGAATTGAACTCAGGCATCAGGGTATAGCAAGAGCCGCAGGCCGTCTCCAACGGACGATAAGCGGCTCTCGTACGCTCTATCGCGGTTGAATTGTTCGAGGTCGAAGCGGCGCATCTCCTCGATGCCGTCCTCTCTCATGCCTTCTTTCCTGTACCAACGTTCATTGCGCTTCCACTCGGCGTCAAACCTTCGCTTCTCCCTGGCGTAGTTGTATGCCATTAAAATGACCTCCTGCTTTGATTTGGATGGGATCAAAACAGGAGGTCAGGGGTATTTGGCTACGTAGCACTGCCAGCGCCTAGGGCGCATACTTTCCCCTCCTGATTAGTAGCTGAGAGGGGCATATGGCGGGTTATTGGATATGCAACGGCTAGCTTAGTATTCTTTAATATTCTTCAACATTCGAGTATTCAACAGGAGCTTCAACGAAGTTGTCATTCGAATCATAAGTAGTGGCAGTAACCTTAAGTCTATATGAGTATCCGGGCATAACGTACCACGGGCCAGATACAGATATACGATTACTACCTGACGCTTCCCAGTCATGAATAGTTTCCCATTTACTGCCGTCTTTTTGCTGAAGCTCAGCTGTCAACTCAACTCTATATCCTGATATAACATTCACTGTAGCTTCACAATCTGCACGCCCGGAATCAGAAATTCTCAAAATTGTTGTGATATATGAAATAACTTCATATTTTGGAGCTATTATTTCACAGTTACTATAATCTTCTTCGCTGACGGCCAATGAGCATGGCACCATACATGTAACCAATATAGCGCAAACTGACAGAGATATCAGTACCTTTTTCATAGTTTTCATTATATACCTCCTAATTTTCACTTAGAAATTCATTTGTAAATTGAATGGAGGATTCAAAACTTACCCCCTCAAATGTGATTAGGATATAGTTCAATCTATTCTTATCAGCGACACCTGCAACAACCACCTCATCTTGCTGTACAATTATGCCTTTAAAATTGCCAATGTCTAGTTGCTGGACTGAAATGGCATCTTCAGTATTAATATTAACAGCATTATCTTCTCCCTCTTGCACATCTATATAAATTACGGAGTTTCCCAAACCGCTGAATAGAGCCCACTCTGAAAATTCGCTGCTGCCCTCATCTGATAAATGGTAATTAGAAGTGATGGATATAGGAAGTTTATAACCTGCTATAGTCATATTTGCCTCCGGCATAGTATCTCTTGGTGCCTCGATAACGTTAGGTTCACCATCTGCTCCACCAAACGTAAACTTAGTGGCTATATCAGATACTTCAATCAGCAGATTTAGCGTTGAAACCCTGACCTCTGGGAAAGCCGCATATGCAGAAGTAAATAGAGCAAGTACTATTACAGCTGCAACTGATATTTTGCTGAATATACTGTATGCTTTTTTCCCAGAACAACGCATACGCTTTTTGCGTTCCGCTTTTCTGATGGTACGGAGGCATCGGCGATCCAGCTCCGACGGTACTACGAAGGTTTCGTCATTCTTTAGCTGTTCGTTTTCCTCAAGGTACTGTTTGCCTTCGTATTCTGCAATATCAGCCATAAACAGAGACATAAAGGCATCTTCAAAGTTTTCAACAATCTGCTCACGCCGGTTCAAAGCTAAAACCTCTTTCTTTGACCAATTTTATTACCTGCCGTCTTGCCCTGGTCAGCTTCATCCTAATGCTGTTTGGGCTGCAACAAAACTCTATTGCTAGTTCGTTGTCGCTTAAACCAAGTATGTACTTTCCCTCCAATAGAGTTCTGGTGGTATCAGGGAGAGTATTCCAAATTTCAATAAAGCTTTCCCTGCGCTCACTCATCATCACAACCTCCTCGGGCAAAGGAGTATTATCAACGATTTGAAACTGATTTGAGCTTATTTCTACGTCGCCAAAATACCGGTGCTCTAGGTTTTTGCGTCGTAAATAGTTCATTGACAAGTTCCTTATAGTATAGACAATGTAGGCAGTCAAAGTGCAACGCTCAAGTTTGACTATTGTATCCTCTTTCTCAATCAACTTAACAATCGCATCATGAACCAGCTCCTCCGCAGAGGATGGATCCTTGATGTATCTAAGAGCGATGTTATACATCAATGGCTTGTACTGTTCATAAAGTGCTCTAAAAAACTGGCTGCTGTCCTCATCACTGCACAGAGCCATTATTATAAACACCAGTTATCCCCCCTCCCCGAATACATGATGCGGTTTTCTAAGCATCATATTTTTAACCCTTCTAGTTAAAGACACTTATGCGCTTTGTATTGCAACATACGGAACGTTAGAGAAATCTGCGTTTTTCAACAAGCTTAGCATTTATCCATTTAATAGGACATATATCAGCCAAGATCTTTAAATTCTACGAAAGTAAATATATCACAATAAGACTATAGGATATTTAGCTATGCTAGTCAATGGTATGTCGGGTAATAAACCGGCTTTGACATATAAGATGGTACTTGCTATAGGGCACATACTTCTGATGCGAAGTTCAGATGCGAAGTTAAAATAACAGTACATGGTTAGATAAACTGCAACAATCCGGAGGATAAGTTTTTTCCGATTGTTGCAGTTTAGTCATTGAAGTTTTGAAATTATAGAGCAAGGTGGATAATTTAAATTATGTAGTTATATGAAAAAGTTCTCAATTAACTCAATTGCTTTTTTTATATCTATATCTCCTGGCTCTTTTGGAATGAATAAAGTATTTGTTGAAAGTGATACACTGTCATTGAACTCTAAATATAGTAAATCCTGTTTGATTACACAACCGGAGTTTTGACATATAAATACTATATCAGGCTTGTAAAGCGTATTTACTACATTGTATAGTGTTTTAATTTCTATTCCTTCTGGCAGATATTCGAATCCATATAAATAGGCATATTTTTGTGGAGAAATCACCACGCAATTGTACCCAGCTTCTTTCATTGCATCACTCAGTGCTATTAATGTATTTTCACATCCATCGAGAGTATCGACAAGTACTGTAGGGACACTAAAATGTAGTTTTTTTCTGTTTAATCTAAGAATATCTTCTTTATATTTCGCCTCATTCCAGTATATTTGCGGTTCAAATACTGTTTCGAAAATCGGAAATCCAGCATATAGCACACTCCGAGAATACTGTGACGCGTCAAGCCAAGACAACTGGGCCGGTGGAAATAAAATAACCGAAGCTTTTGGATACTTGTTAAGGGCATTGACTAAATCACCCGAATTGTCTGTCTCAAGTAAAACATCGGCTTGTATATGGTCAACATTAATTGGCGCATGTAACGGGTTGCAGATAATAGCCTCAGACACAAAATCTGCACGAAGGCGTGTAACATTAACTGCTTTGGCGGCTAGCTTGCTGTATATATCTTGAATTTGAAGAGAACTACCGCTGTTACTTTCAAGAATACTATGAACTGCTGCAGTTACGGTAGGAGCAGCATAGCTATTTGCTATTTCTGTCCTATGAACATATCCTCCAGGATAATGTAATTCATGATTTGATGAGGCAAATATCTGAACCTGTTCAATGTCAGAATCGGGACATATCAATATTTGGTTGTCCTTAAGAGAGGCCAAAGCACATACACCTAGTACATTTGTATAGCAAGCAGGCATAGTATACTGATATCCATGACAGTGGGCCGCTACAACAATCTGATTCTGTCTCGATAAAAAAGATATTGATTTATGTAACGCTTTATCATCACGCAACGAAGTGCTTCCTATACTCATATGTATTATAGGAATGTTGTTTTCTGCACACCAGTTTAATGCGCATATTAGCTGATCGATTGATGCTGACAGCTTTTCGTCCCAAAAAACCTTTAGAGAGCACAATTGTGCACGAGGAGCATATTTTTGAATTATCATACCGCACGTTGTACCATGTGATGTAATAACTCTTTCATTTTCTTTCCTGCGCCGCACTTTGCAGTCTTTTGTAATACACAAATCATATTCCGGTACTAAGCTACTACAAATGTATGGGTTAATTCCATCATCAATTATGGCAATTATCATGGTTGTGTTTGGCCTCTTGCAATTCTGTTAATTGATGTTGGTAGTTTAATAATTCTGATAATCGTCCATTTCCATGCATAAGATCTTTACTATTGCCCATTTCTACAACGACTCCATTTTCCAATACTATTACTTTGTCTGCAACAAACACGTTGGACAAACGATGAGATATGTAGATTACTATTTTATCATCATTTAATTTCTTTAAATTGGAAAACAATTTGTGTTCTGTCTCAGGGTCTAGACTTGACGTAGGCTCATCCAGTATAAGAGCGGAACAACGCCTAAAAAATGTACGTGCTAATGAAATGCGCTGATATTGTCCACCAGAAAGCTCTATGCCTTTTTCATCGAACATTCGAGTAAGGTATGTTTCAATGCCATCAGGAATTGATTCAATAATGTCCCTGGCTCCACTCACATTTAGAGCTGAAATAATCGCCTGATTTTCATCTGGCCTGTTACGATCAGCAATGGTAAGATTTTCACGCACTGTAAACCCATAATATGGCTCAGCTTGAAAATATGCACTGAAAGCATTACGTAAATCCTCCAGTGGATACATGCGTATTTCATGCCCATTGATCAATATTCTTCCACTGTTAACATCATAAAATCTAAGCAAGAGTTTTATTACAGTAGATTTGCCTGAGCCATTAGTTCCAACTATGGCAATATGCTCTCCCCGACCAACAGAAAATGATACGTCATTTAACGCTGGTGTCTGTGAACCTGGGTAAGTAAAGCACACATGATCGAAGGTAATTGAGTGTACACTATCAAGCTCAATAGTCCCATTGTTTTCTACTGATTCAAATAAATTGTCTAGAGAGCGGAAGTTTTTAGTTTTTTGCTGATTATCATATACAGCCACAAACGAGCTTAACATGGTAATAACGGCAGTACTCAGCTGTGCAGCCAGACCACAGAACAAAGAATAGTCTCCAATTGTAGCTTTGTGTCCTATTACATCTAAAGCTGTATCAATGCCAATATAAATAGCCACTATTTCAGGAAGGCATTCCAATACGCTCGATATAAGGCATCTCCGTTTATTGACTGTTTTACGTTCACGGAATAGCTTAGTCCATATCCTCTGATACTTTTCAATTAGCCAAGATCCTGCTTGATATAATTTAATGTTCATTACATAAGCTTTGCTAGTTGATATAGACTGTATGTAATTCTTTTGTCTATTGGCACATAATTGCTCAAGACTGAGGGAATATATAGACTTTGTATACTTAGTAGATACAATTGAAGCAGGAATGGCAGCACATAACATCAACATCGAATACAACACATTATATTTCATTATAGCGGAAAAAGAGATAACAACAGAAACACATGCTCCCGTTAGCATTAATGCATTCCAGACAAGGTTTATAATTGCCATTGAATCTGTGGTGCATGATGTAAGTTTGTCATAAAAATACGGATTGTCAAAATGCTCTATATCTGCCATGAACGACTTGTTCATCAGCAACAGAGATAACTGATTTTCGATTAGTTCGCCATGTACGGTTTGAACATATACATCTACTTTCTGCACCACGACCATAGTAATAGTTAGCAAAAGCTCTAAAGCGAAAAACAATAATAAAGATTGGTATATGTTGTCTGCCGTATATGCACCAGTCAATAAATCAAGAATATACTTTGCTAATACCGTTTGCAGTAAAGAAATAACCGAAGGCAGTATGCTAAATAAAAGTCGAAGAACAGTATAAAAGGCAGACGCCTTGTATGCAATAGAAGAGCAGAAACCAATTGCTTCCTTAAATTGAGTTAAAATAGCTGGTACTCCTGATTTATCTTCATTTTTATTGTTGCCGATCGACATCATTTTTGCCTTGCCAACACGCCGTCGGTCATGGTGTATACCGTGTCCGCGGCCTCGGCGACGGCGGGGTCGTGGGTCACTATGACCACGCAGTAGCCGTCCTCGTGCGCGAGGCGGGTCAGGATGTCCACGATGTTCCGCGAATTTTCGCCGTCCAGGTTGCCCGTGGGCTCGTCCGCGAGCAGTATCTGCGCGCCCGAGGACAGCGCACGCGCTATCGCTACGCGCTGCTGCTCGCCGCCAGAGAGCTGGCTCGGATAGCGCCGGTGCTTCTCCGCGGCGATGCCCACCCGCTCCAGCTCGAGTCTGGCGCGCTCTCTCGCCTCCTGCTCGCTCACTCCGTTGAGCTCCATCGGGAAGCACACGTTCTCCAGCACCGTCAGCAGCGGGAACAGGTGGAAGGCCTGGAATATCACCGAGACATAGCGCCGGCGGTACTCGTCCATATCCATACCGCCAAGCTCCCGGTCTCCGAGATACACCTCGCCGTGCGCGGGCCGGTCCAGGCCCGCCATTATGCTCAGCAGCGTCGTCTTGCCGCTGCCGGACGAGCCGAGGATGGCCAGCGTCTGGCCCTGCTCCAGCGTGAACGAGACGTCCTGCAGGACGGGCGTCCCGCCGAAACGCTTTTCCAGATGCTCGACTTCCAGAATGGCCATGTCCGCTCCTCCTCTCAGGAAAAATATTGCAGCCGCTTTTCGATGCGGCCAAACAGCAGCGTCAGGATGCCGTTAAAAGCCAGATAATACACGCCTGTGAAGAAGATCGGCCACAGCAGGCCGGAATAGCCGTGTGAGCCCTTCAGGAAGGCATAGCCGGAGTAGATGAGCTCCTGCATGGAGATGATGCGCGCGATGGACGTGTCCTTCACCAGCGTGATGACCTCGTTCGAGAGGGGCGGCACGATGCGCTTGACCATCTGCAGCAGCGTGACATGGAAAAACGTCTGCGGCCCGGTCAGGCCGAGCACCTGCGCGGCCTCCTGCTGGCCCTTCGGCACGCCCTCGATGCCCGCGCGGAAAATTTCCGAGAAATAAAAGGCATAGTTCAGGATGAACGCGATGGCCGAGGCGAGAAACCGCCCCGACTCTCCGGGCGCCCACGGGCTCGTGCCCAGCAGCACGCCCGGAACATAATACAGGATCAGCAGCTGCAGCATGAGCGGCGTGCCGCGGACGATCCAGACGAGCGTCCGCGTCAGCCATTTGAGCGGCTTGAAGCGGCTCATGGAGCAGAAGGACAGCAGCAGCCCGAGCGGGAGCGCGCCCGCCAGCGTGACGGCAAAGAGCTTGAGCGTCTGCAAAAAGCCGCCGTTCATGGCGCTGAGTACGGTTTTGATCATGACTGCTGCCTCCCTGCTGCGTTCCGTTATTTCTGCTCAATCAGCGCGGCCTGCACGCCGTACTGCTCGGCCAGCGCCTGCAGCGCGCCGCTTTCCCACTGCTGCCGGAAAAATTCGTTCAGCGCCGCCACGGCGTCAGAGCCCTTGCGGAAGCCGACGCCATACTGCTCGCCGGTCTCGGCGTTCAGCACCGGACCGATGGCCAGATCGGCGTAGTTCGTGCCCTCGCCGACCATTGCGCCCGCCATGAGCGAGTCGATGATGGCGGCGTCCGCCGTGCCGGACTTGACCTCCAGCAGGGCCGTGGCCTGATCGACGACATCCGTGTACGTCAGGCCCTTTTCCTCGGCCTGCGCCATACCGGCCGAGCCGGATTCCACGGCGAAGCGCAGCACGCTCAGCGAGTCGGTCGTGCTGTAATCCGCGGCCTTGTCCGCCGGGAGAATGACGACCTGCGCGTTGTTGCAGTAGGCATTCGAGCACGCCATGGAGGATGTGACCTCGTCCGTCAGCGTCATGCCGTTCCAGACGACGTCGATGGTCTTGCCGTCCAGCTCCATGACCTTGTTGTCCCACTCGATGGTCTGGAACTGGACCTCCACGCCGAGAGACTCGGCAAAGGCCTTTGCGAGGTCGGCGTCAAAGCCGATCCAGCTGCCGTCGGCGTCCTGATAGTCCATCGGGGCGAAGTCGGTGATGCCGACGACGAACGTGCCCTTCTGCTTGATGTAATCGAGATCGGAGCCGGTGGAGGCTTCCTTTTTCCCGCAGCCCATCAGCATGGCGGGGACGAGGGAGAGCGCAAGCGCGGAAGCGGCAAATCTGGCAAAACGGTTCATAATGAATTCCTCCATGTCGGCAGGCCGTGCAGAAATTTAATACGCTAATATAATAGCACATTAGTGTGATAAAGCAATAGGAAATTTTCGTTTCGGCCGCGATTCGGCGGAATGCACAAATGGGAGCGGGAAAAACGAAGTGAAAACAGGAAAAATGTCAGTATATGTTGTAGGGGAGGGGCATGCCCCTCCCGGCGTTATACTGCCGATTCGCACAGGCCACCGTCAAAACGGCGATGGCCTCCGACGGGATCTGTAGCAGTGTTCCCTGAGCGCCCAGTAGGGGACATTCAACCGCAGAAGTGCTCTGGTGCACCACTGCACCGCCCTGACGTGTCATTGCGAGGAGGCCAACGGCCGACGTGGCAATCTCGGGAAGGCACTCACGATTTCGCCGATCGCTTTCCCACAATTCAGTCGGGTGCTGCGAGATTGCACCCCAAGGGCACTTCCTCGCGCTTCGCGCTCAGGGCGCCACGTCGCCTCGCTCCTCACAATGACAAAAGGTGCTTGCCATTTTAACGGCGGCCAGTACGGGCTGTAGGTGCGCCGCCGGGAGCGGCATGCCGCTCCCCTACAACGCTCGCCCGGCGGCCTAACGATAACGTTCCGCTTTCTGTTTTCTATTTGCTCCGCGCCCCGCCCGCTTCTTGCATCGCTGCGCGCAGTGTGCTATAATATGGTATCCCAAAAATGGAGAGAATACCGGCATGCCGAATCTGATCGAGATCACCGAATTTTCCGCCCCGGAGCTGGATGTCTACGCCCGCCTGTCCGAGGTGCAGCTCCGCAGCCGGCAGGACCCGTCGCAGGCCCTGTTCATCGCGGAGAGCCCCCTCGTCCTCGGACGCGCGCTCGACGCGGGCTGTGTGCCCGTGTCCGCCCTGATGGACGGCAGCCACGTTTCCGCCGCCGCACGGGAAATTCTGACCCGGCTCGGTGCGGACGTGCCCGTTTTCACGGCGGAGGATGCCGTGCTCACGCAGCTGACGGGCTTTCATCTCACGCGCGGCATGCTGTGCGCCATGCGCCGCCCGGCTCTGCCGGAGGCCGCGGCCCTGTGCAGGGCTGCCCGGCGGGTCGTCGTGCTCGAAAACGTGATGAACCCGACGAACCTCGGCGCGATCTTCCGCTCCGCCGCCGCGCTCAATATGGACGCCGTCCTGCTGACGGAGGCCGGGAGCGACCCCCTCTACCGCCGCGCCGTCCGCGTGAGCATGGGAACGGTGTTCCAGATCCCGTGGACGTATCTCCCGGACGGCTGGCCGGAGCCCTCGATGGGCTGGCTGCGCGCGCAGGGCTTCCGCACGGTGGCCATGGCGCTGCGCGACGATTCCGTTCCCCTGAACGACCCGCGCCTGCTGGCGGAGGAGCGCCTTGCCATCGTCCTCGGCACGGAGGGCGACGGCCTTGCGCAGGCGACGATCGACGCCTGCGATTACACGGTCCGCATCCCCATGTCCCATGGGGTGGATTCTTTGAATGTGGCTGCGGCAAGCGCAGTCGCGTTTTACCAGCTTGGGCTGCAATAGCCCCGCATCGAAAAGGAGGTTTCCATGATGCAACAGTACGATAAGATGATTCTGGCCATCCTGCAGGGCGACGACTATCACGACGCCGTCCATTCGCTCAACGAGCACGGCTTTTATGCCACGGTGCTCAACTCAAGCGGCGGTTTCCTGAAAAAGCGCAGCGTCACGCTGATGATCGGGTTGGAGAGCGCCCGCCTGGACGAGGCGCTGGCCATCCTGAAGAAGCACGGCGAGCGCACGGAGATGCGCTATGAAGCGCCGGTGCTCTCGCCGAACATGCCGCCGATCCCGCTTTCCACCGCGCCGCTGGAGATCCCGACGCGCTGCGGCGGCGTTGTGCTGTTCGTGCTGGACGTCGCGCAGAGCGCGCGCTACTGAGCATGGAGCTTCGCTGCACGGCGGAGCGGGAGACGCACCTGCTGTCGATCCTGCGGCGGGAGCTGCAGCTTTCGTCCACGCTCGTGCGGCGGCTGAAATACTGCGGCGCCTACACCGTCAACGGCGAGCCTGCCCACACGGACCGGCTCGTCCGCCCCGGCGACGTCGTGCGCGTGTGCCTCGACGAGCCGCGGTCGGACTACCCCGCGGAGGACGGGCCGCTTTCCATCCTCTATGAGGATGAGGCCCTGCTCGCGGTCGACAAGCCGCAGGGAATGCTCGTGCATCCGTCGTTTTCCCGCCAGAGCGGCACGCTGGCCAACCGCCTGCTCGGCTATTATGACAGGACCGGGCAGGCCTGCGCCGTCCACCCGGTCAGCAGGCTCGACCGCGATACGTTCGGCGTGGTACTGCTGGCGAAAAACGCCCACGCCCACGCTCTGCTCATTGCAGCGGAGAAGCACAAGACCTATCATGCCGCCGTGCGCGGTGTGCCGCAGCCGCCGGAGGGCATGATCGACGTGCCCATCGCGCGCCTGTCGCCGGAGAGCCTGCTGCGCTGCGTGCGCGCGGACGGTCAGCCTGCCCGCTCGGCCTACCGGACCCTGCGGACGGAGCACGGCGTCTCCCTGCTCGAGCTGCAGCCGCTCACCGGCCGGACGCACCAGCTGCGCGTGCACTGCGCATGGCTCGGCTGCCCGATCCTCGGCGACCCGCAGTACGGCGGAGCGGAGCCGGGCGGGACGGGACAGCAGCTTTGCGCCGTTTCCATCCGCTTCTTCCACCCGTTTTTGAAAAAATGGCTGGAAATCCGGTCGAAACAGGACGTTTCGCTTGATTTTCCGGACGGCATGGTTGTATAATAAGGGACGAACAGACTGCCGAAAAACCTGCTCAGCCGAAAGTTTCGGAGGGAAGAAAAGAGGGAAAGGAAACCGTCAGGGTGTCCTTTCGCGTTCAATAACCCGCCGCAGCGGCAAAATTGCAAAAAAAAATACAAATAATAATTTTGCAATTTTGAAATCAGCTTGGCGGGAAAGCCCAAAGGGCTGTCTCTTATACACATCTCCGAGCCCACGAGACACTCGCTAAT
>ENA-OZIL01001021-OZIL01001021.1-human-gut-metagenome-genome-assembly--contig:-NODE-1021-length-11078-cov-6.224077_pt1 | contig 11078 bp, 15 predicted proteins | sample MGYA00244057_ERZ653706 | MGnify/ENA primary metagenome ERZ653706 (study PRJEB26926, sample SAMN06165266) | human gut metagenome | biome: ENVO:00009003; feature: ENVO:2100002; material: ENVO:00002003...
CGCGGGTACTACGGTGCGAACGCAAGTGGCGGTGTGTCGTATGCGTATGCGAGCGACGATGCTTCGAGCACGGATGCGAGTGTCGGCTCTCGTCTGGCCTTCCGCGGCAAAATCGTTCGGGCGCAAAGCGTGGCAGCGTATAAGGCGATACGCGAGGTGGCGTAAGCGCAAAGCGCCAAAGCGTGGAGCGAAGCGACTAAAACGAAAGAACGGGATTCGGATGGTTTCCGAATTCCGTTCAAAAGGTATTCAAATACCGGCGAAGCCGGTCGAAAAAAATTAGAAAATCAAGGTATATGAAAAAGATTATCGCATTTCTTAAAACGAGTAACCGCTACAAGCATCTTGTTGGCGGTCTGTTGGTAGGCCTGCTTGGATTTACTCCTTGGACAGCCCTTTATGCTGCAGTTGTTGCAGCTTCCTGTATGGAACTGAAAGATACCCTTCGGGGAAGTCTATGGGACTGGATTGATTGGGGACTCACCATTGCGGGTGGCGGTATATCCGTCTTATTTTGGCTGATAGTGTAATCCGTTTTAGCTGTTAAATCAGTAACTTTGCAGTCGGTGGAGCTTCCCGATAGTCCGTGTGGTCTATCGCGGGTACAACAATGCGAACGCAAATGGCGGTGTGTCGAATGCAAATGCGAGCAACGATGCTTCGAACACGAATGCGAATGTCGGCTCTCGTCTGGAAATCTAATGAATCGGCGTACAGCAGCGGGGACGTGTCCCCAATGCGGTGCCGAGGGAAGCAAGCCACAGCAACAGCACCAGAAAAGGTGGAAAGCTGAAAAATCACGCGTCGGGTGGAGTTTGGTAGGTCATTTATTTGATTCGAAGAAGTCAGACCCGGGGAAAGGAAGGCCCTTATCTTCTGTTTTTACTAACCAACAGCAGAAAATGTATGCGCAGGGAAGGATATATCATAGAGGAAATCGTCGAATACTCCAATATGTCGGAGGCATTCGAGGCCGTACTGCGCGGAACGGATCGTAAGGAATCAATTCAAGGGAAAAAGCTACTTGCACATAGGGAGGAAGTTATATCCAAACTTACTGCTGCCATTGAAAACGGTTCGTTTCAACTTGGTGGGTACCATGAGACGGAAATAAAAGAGTATGGCAAAAGTCGCATCTTGCAGATTTTATCCATGCATGACCGCATCGCAGTATATGCCGTAATGAACGTGGTGGACCGTCATCTGCAGAAACGCTATATCCGGACTACCGGAGCCAGCATTAAACGCCGTGGCACTCATGATCTGATGCACTGCATACGTACCGATCTGCAAAAAGACCCGGAAGGCACGCTGTATGCCTACAAGTTTGACATCCGCAGGTTCTACGACAATGTGCGGCAGGATTTTGTGATGTGGTGCTTCCGCAGGATATTCAAGGACGAAAGGCTGTTGGTGCTGCTGGAGCGGTTCGTGACAATGCTGCCGGAGGGTATCAGCTTCGGACTGCGCAGCTCACAGGGAGCAGGCAACCTGCTTCTGTCTGTATTTTTAGACCACTATCTGAAGGATAAGTACGGGGTTCGTTATTACTATCGCTATTGCGATGACGGACTGGTACTCGGCAAAACGAAAGCGGAATTGTGGAAGATTCGTGATGTTATTCACGGGCAAATGGAGAAAATAGACTTGGAGATCAAGCCGAATGAACGGGTGTTTCCTGTAGAAGAAGGCATTGATTTCCTTGGCTATGTTATCCGTCCTGACTATGTGAGATTGCGGAAACGTATCAAGCAGAAGTTTGCCCGGAAGATGCACGAGGTAAAATCGAGAAAAAGACGGCGGGAACTGATTGCCAGTTTCTACGGCATGACGAAACACGCCGACTGCAATAAGTTGTTTAAAAAATTAACAGGCAAAGAAATGAGAAGTTTTAAAGACTTGAATGTCGCTTACAAGCCGGAGGACGGCAAGAAGCGATTTCCCGGAGTGGTGGTAAGCATCCGGGAACTGGTAAACTTACCGATTGTAGTGAAGGATTTTGAGACCGGTATCAAGACCGAGCAGGGAGAAGACCGCTGTATTGTGGCCATCGAAGTGAACGGCGAGGCAAAGAAATTCTTCACCAACAGCGAGGAGATGAAGAATATTCTCGCACAAGTGAAAGAAATGCCGGATGGCTTTCCGTTTGAAACGACCATCAAGACAGAGACCTTCGGCAAAGGTAGAACAAAATACGTGTTTACATGAGAAGAGTTGAAGGAAGTGCCGGTGTGTCGCTGATGGAATGCACGAACCCGGTTAAAGACAAATGGCGCATCCGCTGGGATGTGCAGGAGAAAGAGAACGGCTCTGCCTCCTACATGGAAGAGGAGTTTAACCATAAACCTACCGGCGAGGAAATTCGCACATTGGTTATGTCCTGGTATAACAGACAGACTGATGCAGCTATCCTGTCCGGATTCACCTATAATGGTGCCTCTGTATGGCTTTCTGTGGCGAATCAGTACAATTATAAGGCAGCATACGATCTGGCTGTTCAGACGGGCGGAGAAACCCTACCGGTCACATTCAAGTTTGGTTCGGATGAACATCCCGAATACCATACTTTTAGTCGGTTAGATGAGTTGAAAGACTTCTATACGAAAGCGGTAAGGTATATTCAGAAGGTTCTGGCTGAAGGCTGGGAAAAGAAAGATAAGTTCAATTTGGATTTATACCGGATTAAATGATTGATAATCCCTTCGGGGGAGGGATAAAAAAAGCCCCCGGCCTGTTAAAAGTAACGCCAATCACTTTAATAACGACACACCCAAGCGGCGCGCGACCGGGGGCAAAGCCCTCTGCCACGCCACTTGGGTGTCTTTGGTTCTTAAAATGATTGGCATTGCAAAAGTACAAAAATGATTGGATATGACATTGTTTGAAGCACTTAAATTCAATAGAAAACCGCTTGAATTGCTTATAAGTTTGGGCGGCAAGCAGGATGACCTTCGATTCATAGACTTATATACGGAGTATGAGGTCATGAAAAACCGGGGTGAGAAGACCACTTATACAGTGGCGTTTTTGGCAAATAAATATTCAGTAAGCGAACGCAAGGTGTATGATATTATCAAACGGTTTGGAAAGCACTGCACGCTCGGTGCAGTGTGATTAATATGCCGGAGATACCTTGTGTTGTCTGATGGGGCTAACTTTGCACAGACAAAGATCAATAGCTTATGAATAAGTATTACCAGACATTAGACAAGATACTCCAAACGGGCAAGACCCAAACCAACAAGAAAGGCTGTATCAAATACCTATTGAACGAAAGGCTCATGCTGACCCCAGCTGATTTACTTGATATATTTGAAAGCCATGGGATAGCCAGAAAGAAACTGAAAGAAGAATTGAAACTGTTTATGCAGGGTATTCGGGATGTGGAAAGATATAAGGAGGCAGGTATTACCTGGTGGGACTATTGTGGCCATACCCTTGTGAATAGCTACCCCACTTACTTTGAAAAGCTTCCACCCCTTATAGCTAAGATTAACCGGGAAAAGCGCAACAGCAAGAACTATGTTCTGTTTCTTGGAGAGACCGGGGTGGAAAGCAACCAGGCACCCTGCCTGAGCCTTGTGCAGTTCCAGATTGATGAGGGGGAACTGGTATTATCCGCATACCAGCGCAGTTCTGATGCCAACCTTGGGCTTCCGGCTGATATTTATCATCTTTATCTGATGGCAAGACAGGTGGAACTTCCCCTGAAATCCATAACTCTTAACCTTGGGAATGTGCATATATATGAAAATAACATTGACCTGACTCTGGAACTGTTATCCAGAGTTGAAAACATTAAATTTGACTTGAACGTATGAAGAATATGAATTTATCTGCACCACTGCCATTTGTAGGCCAAAAAAGAATGTTTGCTAAAGAATTTATAAAGGTTTTAGACCTGTTCCCTGATGATACGGTTTTCGTAGATCTGTTTGGTGGCTCAGGCTTACTTTCCCATATTACAAAAAGGATGAAACCAGCTGCCACTGTTGTCTATAACGATTTTGATAACTACCGATTTAGGCTGGCTCATATTCCACATACAAATAAGCTTTTAGCCGACATTAGATCGCTCGTAGGGGATTCGGTACCCAAACATAAGGCAATCAAGGGAAAACTAAGGGAATGCGTTTTAAAGCGTATTGAAGAAGAGGAAGCGAGTGTGGGGTATGTGGACTTCATTACTCTATCGTCATCCCTTATGTTCTCTATGAAATATAAGTTGTCTGTGGAGGAAATGAGCAAGGAAGTTCTTTATAACAATATCCGTAAGAATGGATACCCTGAATCATTGGACTATTTAGAAGGGCTGGAAATCGTTTCATGCGACTACAAAGAGGTATATAATCAATATAAGGACGTACCTGGAGTGGTGTTTTTAATTGATCCTCCTTATCTATCCACTGATGTCGGAACGTACAACATGTATTGGCGTATGTCCGATTACTTAGATGTTTTAAAAGTCCTCGAAGGTCATTCTTTCGTTTATTTTACATCCAACAAATCATCAATACTTGAATTATGTGAATGGATTGGAGCAAACAAAACTATCGGCAACCCATTTGAAGGCTGCACAAAAAGAGAATTCAATGCCCACATGAATTATTCTGCAGGATACACTGATATAATGTTGTTTAAAAAGCAAGGCATTCCCATTGATGAAATGGCAGCATAACTACTAACAAAAATACGTTTTTTCAATCAGTTAGACAAATTATTAAAGCATTATTTTAATGCCGTTATAAAGTCATTTTTATGAAACTATAAAGCCGGAACAGAGGTCTTCATTAACCTTTTGCTCCGGCTTTATAAGTGTTGTGTGCAGCCTTTTTTTTGAACGCTTCGTTTTGTTCTTTTGCCTGAAAATTGAACGCTTCGTTCCGGAAACCGCGGAAATTTGGATTTGCGGATTATACCGTCTTTAAAAATCATCAGTGTGGGAACTGACTGAATCTGATAGTATGCAGCAATTTCTTTATGTTTGTCTACATCTACCTTGACAATTCTTACTTTTTCCCCTTTTATTCCTTTTAATTCTTCTAAAATAGGTTTCATGGCTTTGCAAGGTCCGCACCATTCAGCAAAAAAATCAACTAATACAGGGATGTTTGAGGTGATTAAATCTTCAAATCTTTCCATAATGTTCTCCTTTCGTTATTTTTATTATAATAAAAACGTTTATAGGGTGCTTTTTGTTTAAAAGTAAAGCCGGAACAGTAGACTGTTCCGGCTTTACATATATAAGGTTGATGAACTATTATTTTTTTACAGAAGAGGGAGTATAACGTGCATTCAGTCCGTCAATGATTTCTTGTGTGATGTTGTATGCCGGATTAGCGTATAGCAAGTTGTCAAATCCTGTATTGCTGATAATCAGATCATATCCTTTGTTCTGATTATAAATTTTCAAGAATGAATTGATAGAATCACGTAACTGCAAGCTGTTCTTTTGGTTTTCAGAAGCTAGCTCGTCGCTTAGTTTCTGTTGGAGTGCCTGCAGTTCTTGTTGTTGCTTCATCAGTCTCATCTGTTCTTGTTCAGCACGTTCACGTGTAGCAAAGCCATTATTTTCCAGTTTGCGTTGGAATTCTTTAGCATCAGCATCCAGTTTCTTTGCTTTTTCATTTAAAGTAGTGCGGATATTTTCTTCTTTCTGTATCATCACTTCATTTAAGTCATTCCAGAAATTGTACTTAGTCAACAGTGAATCGATTTCCACATAAGCTATTTTCATGTTTGAGGAACCTGCAACGCCGGCAGCCGGAGCAGCGGAAGAAGTTGCAGCGTTGTTGTTTTTGTCGCTACATTGTGCGAACACTAACACGATGGCTAGCGCTAGAAATCCATTCAGGATGAAATTTGTTCTTTTCATAATCTTTTTCACGTATTGTTTATTAATTATTATCCGTTTTGCTTTGCTTTTCAATTTCGGCTATGGCATTTTTATTAGGTTTGCGTGCTTCACGATCTTGTGATTGCACACAGCCTATTCCTTTTTTACGGAGTGCCTTATTACCGCTTACATGCGTGTTTGGAAACTTTCCTTTTAGAAAGATTCCGATAGACAATAATGCTATACAGATAGCAACTATTAACACAGTTATAAGGATAGTATCAAGCATTTCTATTATTTTTGTGGTGCAAAGTTAGTGTAAGGCAAGGGAAATGCCAAATTTATTGAAGCATTTCGTGTCTGCGGACTAAATTTGCATAGCAAATATAGAATTTTGCAATGATTTAGCTTTCTCTTTTTTCATTAAAAAAGAGGAAGTGTCCTATTTAAGAGAGTTATTTAACTATTTTTTGCAAATTTGGAAACTGAATTTGCCTAAACGACATGATTATGAATGAAAAGAATTTAAAGCCTGCATCTGTCTTTTATTATTTTGAAGAGATATGTCAGGTACCCCGTCCCTCTAAAAGAGAGGAGAAAATAATTGCTTATTTGAAAGCCTTCGGTAGAGAACATGGTTTGGAAACCAAGACAGACGAAGTAGGCAATGTATTAATTAAAAAGCCTGCCACTCCGGGTAAGGAGAATTTGAAAACTGTGATTTTGCAGTCTCATATAGATATGGTTTGTGAAAAAAACAGTGATGTGGAGCATGATTTTCTAATTGATCCTATTGAAACAGTGGTGGACGGTGAATGGTTGAAAGCCAAAGGTACTACATTGGGGGCGGATAATGGTATCGGTGTGGCGACAGAATTAGCTATATTGGCTGCTACTGATATAGAGCATGGTCCGCTGGAGTGTCTTTTCACGGTGGATGAAGAAACTGGATTGACAGGTGCTTTTGCATTGAAGCCAGGGTTTATGACTGGTGATATTCTGATTAATTTGGACTCGGAAGATGAAGGAGAATTATTTATCGGCTGTGCCGGTGGTGCAAATACTACAGCGGAATTTACTTATCAGCCTGTTTCTGCCCCACAGGATTATTTCTATTTCCGTGTGGCGGTCAAGGGACTGACTGGTGGGCACTCCGGTGATGATATTAATAAAGGTAGAGCGAATGCCAATAAGCTGCTGAATCGTTTTCTGACCCAGTTGGCTTCTAAATATATTTTATATTTATGTGAGATTGATGGTGGAAACCTGCATAATGCCATACCTCGTGAGGCACAGGCATTATGTGCGGTACCTATGAAGGATAAGGAATCGGTTCGTGTAGATTTGAATATCTATACTGCAGAACTGGAGAATGAATATGCTGCGACAGAACCGAACTTGAGAACCGAACTCTCTTCTGAATCCCCTTGTAAGGAAGCGATAGATATGATTACTGCCGGACACCTTCTGAGAGCTGTTTACGCTGTGCACAATGGAGTGTATGCCATGAGTCAGGATATTCCGGGATTAGTAGAAACTTCGTCTAATCTTGCTTCCATCAAACAGGTAGAGGGAAACAAGATTAAAATAGTGACTAGCCAGCGCAGCTCCATTCTTTCATCACGCAAGGATATGTCCGAGATGATCCGTTCTGCTTTTCTTTTGGGAGGTGCTGAAGTAACAACTGGTGAAGGCTATCCAGGGTGGAAACCGAATACGGATTCTCCAGTTTTGAAAGTTGCGGTAGATAGCTATAAAAAACTTTTTGGTGTGGAACCTAAAGTAAAGGCAATTCATGCCGGATTGGAGTGTGGTTTGTTCCTTGAGAAATATCCGTCACTGGATATGGTTTCTTTTGGACCTACTTTGCGTGGTGTTCATTCACCTGATGAGCGTATGCTGATACCTACTGTAGATAAATTCTGGCGTCATTTGCTGGATGTATTGGTTAATATACCGACAAAATAATTTATATGAAGAAAACAATTTTATTTCTTTGTTTGTGCTACCTGGTAGGGGTGACGTATGCACAGGAACCGTTTCGGGTAATGTTCTATAATGTAGAGAATTTGTTCGATTGTCAGCACGACACGTTGAAAAATGATTATGAATTTTTGCCAGATGCTCCGAAAGGATGGACACAAGCGCGCTATCATGATAAATTGGCTAAGATAGCTAAGGTTATTATTGCCACCGGTGAGGAAAATGTTCCCGATTTGGTGGGGCTTTGTGAAGTGGAAAATGATCATTGCTTGAAAGATCTGACAGAAAACTCGCCATTACGCGAGGCAGGTTATCGTTATGTCATGACTGATTCTCCTGATGAGCGTGGTATTGACGTGGCGTTGCTTTATCAGCGAGGAAGTTTTAAGTTGCTGGGCAAAAACAGCCTTTCTGTTCCTTATAAGGAGATGGAACGCCGCCCTACACGTGATATCCTTCATGTGATGGGGCAGGTAGCATCAGGTGATACTTTGGACGTGTTTGTGTGCCATATGCCGTCTCGTGCCGGTGGTGAGGAAAAAAGTGAGCCTTATCGTCTTTTCACTGCACAGATATTGAACATAGCGGCAGATTCCATCATGAACCTTCGCCAGCATCCCAATGTGATGATAATGGGTGATTTTAATGATTATCCCACTAATAATTCGATAGCTAAAGTATTGGGTGCCGTGGCTCCGAAAGGTGAAGTACAGGCTAAGAAACTGTATAATCTGATGGACGGACGCAAGGAAGGTACTTACCGCTATCGGGGTGAATGGGGAATACTTGATCAGTTGATTGTTTCCGGATTCCTGTTGCAGGGACATGACGGTATATGTACTTCTTATGACAAGGCACAGATTTTAAGACATCCGTTCCTATTGGAAGAAGATGAAAAATATGGTGGTGATATCCCATCACGTACCTACTGGGGAAAGAAATATCATGGTGGCTATAGCGACCATTTACCAGTGTGTGTGGACTTTGAAATTGGAAAATAGGGAGAGAATTAGTGGTTAGTGATGAATGGACTGCGCTATTATGCCGCAGGTGTTAATCACTAACCGCTATATATTTTTATTCATGATGATAAGGACCGTTATTCAATATAGTCATCGCCCGGTATAGCTGTTCTACGAAAATAAGGCGTATCATTTGATGTGAGAAGGTCATCTTGGATAATGAGATCTTTTCTTGGGCTGCATCATATATTTTGGGTGCAAATCCGTATGGCCCCCCAATGATGAATACTAACCGTTTGTTTACAGTGTGCATTTTGCGTTCTATCCAGTTGGCAAATTCTACGGAACGGAATTCTTTTCCATGTTCATCCAATAAAACCACTACATCGCCCGGCAACAAAGCTTTCAGAATTAGTTCTCCTTCCTTCTCTTTTTGTTGCTCCATACTCAGGTTTTTGGTGTTCTTGAGTTCGGGGATGACTTCCATATCGAAAGAAATGAAGTGCTTGGTACGTTCCACATAATCATTGATAGCGGTGATATAATGTTTTTCGACAGTGCGTCCTACTACTAATAATGTAAATTTCATACGTTCTTTTCTGGTTTACTTTGCAAAAATACGGAAAATCTCTACCTTTGCCTATCAATTCATAAAAAAACGATAACATTATGGACGAATTAGTAGTAAAAGACTTAATAGACAGACTGATAGACCTGTCTTTTGCTGAAGATATAGGTGATGGGGATCATACTACCTTGTCATGTATTCCCGCAGATGCAATGGGAAAATCAAAGTTGTTGATTAAGGAAGAAGGTATTTTAGCAGGCATTGAAGTGGCTAAAGAAGTATTTCGCCGTTTTGATCCCACAATGAAGGTGGAGGTGTTCATTCAAGATGGAACTCACGTGAAACCGGGTGATGTGGCTATGGTGGTGGAAGGTAAAGTTCAGTCACTTCTTCAGACAGAACGCTTGATGCTGAATATCATGCAACGCATGAGTGGCATTGCTACTATGACCAATAAATATGTGAAGAAACTGGAAGGTACGAAAACTCGTGTACTTGATACCCGTAAGACAACTCCGGGTATGCGTATCATGGAGAAGATGGCTGTAAAGATAGGAGGAGGATGCAATCACCGTATCGGTTTGTTTGATATGATTCTGCTGAAAGACAACCATGTAGATTTCGCAGGTGGCATACACAATGCGGTGTCCCGTGCCAAAGAATATTGTAAGGCAAAGGGTAAGAACTTGAAGATTGAATTGGAAGTGCGTAACTTTGACGAATTGAATCAGGCGTTGGCAGAAGGTGTGGATCGTATTATGTTTGATAACTTTACACCTGAAGATACTCGTAAGGCTGTAGAGATAGTAGGAGGTCGTTGCGAAACCGAGTCTTCCGGTGGTATTACTTACGATACTATGTTGCCTTATGCGCAGGCAGGAGTGGATTTCATTTCTTTCGGTGCGCTGACTCACTCCGTGAAGGGGCTGGATATGAGTTTCAAGGCTTGTTAATATTGGTATCATTTTATGACCTGTTGAACGAAGTAAAGAATCTGAATGTCAGTTCTTTATTTCGTTCAAAATAATAAATGGCAGGCCTTGTTTGCTCTAACAGTTTATATGTGTCCGCTATTTTTGTTTTTCTCCTTGAATTGTGAAGGTGTAACCCCTTTCATCTGTTTAAATGAAGTACTGAAATAGCGCGGATAAGAAAAACCTACTTCATAGGAAATCTCGCTAATGCTCAGATTGGTATTTGCTAAAAGGTATACAGAGCGTTCTATGCGTAGTCTGTTGATATATTCATTGACCCCTAATCCGGTAATTTGCTTTACTTTATTATATAAAGATGCACGGCTCATGGCCATGGTATCTGTCAGGTACTTGATAGATAGTTTTTCACTTGATAGATTCTCATTGATAATTTGATCCAGTTTTTTTATGAAATCTGCGTCAGCACTGCTGAGTGGAGTTGCTTCCATTGATTGAGGATATGAAGCATCTGTTATTTCTTCCAAGTCTTTCTCTTTTGTATTTTCTTCTTTATTTCCCAGTACATTATAGAGGACGGTTTGGACAAAATCGCCCATTTCATCTCTCATTTCCTTCTTTTTCTTATGAAATACCCAAAGAGCTATTTTAATGGTAAAAAGAATAAATAAAAGAGTACATATCGAGAAAAACCAACTACTTTTATACCAGGGTGGAGTGATGACAATGTTGAGTATGGGTACAGGAGCTGTCTCTTATACACATCTGACGCTGCCGACGATCTTACGCGTGTAGAT
>ENA-OZIL01001040-OZIL01001040.1-human-gut-metagenome-genome-assembly--contig:-NODE-1040-length-10963-cov-3.833333_pt1 | contig 10963 bp, 10 predicted proteins | sample MGYA00244057_ERZ653706 | MGnify/ENA primary metagenome ERZ653706 (study PRJEB26926, sample SAMN06165266) | human gut metagenome | biome: ENVO:00009003; feature: ENVO:2100002; material: ENVO:00002003...
TCTACACGCGTAAGATCGTCGGCAGCGTCAGATGTGTATAAGAGACAGACCATATGCTCTAACGGTCCGTTGCCCTGTCCGAGATCAAGTCCCGCACCGATGGCTCTTTGCATATATGCTTTTGCCCTCCGTACACTGGTCTCTAAGTCCCAGTCCTCTGCCAATCCTGCGGCAATTGCCGAACTGAACGTGCAGCCTGTTCCATGTGTATTCGGATTGACCATCCGTTCTCCCTCGATCCAGATGCTTTTCCCATTTTCATAGAGCAGATCGTTTGCATCAGTTTTGGCATGACCGCCTTTTAGTACAATAGCGGTTCCATACTCCCGGCTCAACTGCTCTGCCGCCTGCTCCATTTCTTCTCTCGTCTGGATCTTCTTTCCGGTCAGCACTTCTGCCTCCGGTATGTTCGGAGTCAATACCTCTGCTAATGGAAACAGTTCTTTTTTCATCATCTCTGCCGCTTTTTCATCAACTAACGTGCTTCCACTGCTCGATAACATGACCGGGTCCACTACGATGTGTTTTGCCTGATAATGACGCAGTCTTTCTGCAATGATCTGTATCAGCTCTGTCGTTCCCGGCATCCCTATTTTGACTGCATCCGGAAAAATATCCGCAAATACACTGTCGATCTGTGCCGTGATGCACTCCGCTGATACCGGAAAAAGTTTTTGTACTCCTAACGTATTCTGTGCAGTCAGCACACTGATGACACTCATCGCATAGACACCGTTGGCTTCCATGGTCTTGATGTCTGCCTGTACGCCTGCTCCGCCGCTGCAATCACTTCCGGCTATGGTCAATGCTGTCTTTTTCATATGCCTGTCGCCTCCTTTGTTCTATTTTTGAGTTCCTTTGCTGCCTCTTTGATATCTTCCTGTGCAAAAATCGCACTGATCACTGCCACGCCACAGATTCCGCTTCCTTTCAGCCTGTCTACATTTTGGGTATTGATCCCGCCTATGGCTATGACCGGTATCTGAACTGCCTGACAGATTGCTTTTAAGGTTTCATAATCTACTTCCTGTGCATCATCTTTCGAGCTGGTCGGAAAAACGGCTCCGACTCCTAAATAATCTGCCCCGTGCTTTTCTGCCATAACCGCCTGTTCTACGGTCTGTGCCGATACACCGATGATCTTGTCTTTTCCGAGTTTTTTCCGGACATCTCCTGCCTCCATATCGCTCTGTCCGACATGTACGCCGTCTGCATCGACTTTTAATGCCAGTTCTACATCATCGTTTATGACAAATGGCACCTGATATTGTTTACATAACTCTTTTAATTCCTGTGCCTCCTGTAAAAAAAGCTCGGAATCTATCTGTTTTTCGCGTAACTGTAAAAACGTCACACCGCCATCTAAGGCTTCTTTTACCTGCTCTTTCAGTGTCCTGCCATGAAGCCAGCTCCGGTCTGTCACGGCATATAACAGCAGTTCTTCTTTAGTACAGTTCATAGTTTGCCTCCCGTTCTAATGTCTCTGCATCCATGTTCGCGATCGCATCAATGATCCGGTTGCGATATGTTGCATTGCCTTCATAGCTTTGCAGATGGGCATATCCGATCTCGCCTGCAACTCCCATCACGCAGACTGCCGCTGCTGCTGCCTCTAACATATTCTTTGGATTTGCCGTAATGTATGCTGTCATCAGTCCTGACAACTGGCATCCGGTTCCTGTGATTTTTCCCATCTGTGCCTTGCCATTGCGTATGACATAACAATGTTCTCCGTCACTGACCAGATCGATCGCACCGGTAACTGCAATAATACTTCCCGTTGCCTTTGCGAAATTTTTCACAAAGTCTATCGCTTCTGTCAGATTCTCTTCGGTCACGGCATCTGCCACATCTGCATCTACGCCGCGCGTACTGCCGCTGCCGGCAGCAAGCGTCTTGATCTCCGATATATTTCCGCGGATCACTGAAAAATGAATATCCTCTAACAGTTGTTTTGCCGTATCGGTGCGAAGACTGCTTGCTCCTGCTCCCACCGGGTCTAAAAGCACCGGATGTCCTAACTCATTCGCTTTCTTTCCCGCCTTAAACATCGCCGGGATCGTGTGCCGGTTCAAAGTCCCGATGTTGATATTGAGTCCGCCGCAGATACTCGTAATATCCTCGACTTCCTCAGACTCATCTGCCATGATCGGACTTCCCCCACATGCCAGTAATACATTCGCCACATCATTTACCGTTACATAATTTGTAATATTGTGTATCAACGGCATTTTACTATGTACATTCTCTAAACATTCACCAAACTTCATCGTCTTGTCTCCTATTCTAATTCTTCTAAATTCAATATTCTTTCCTATTCCCTGCTATTGCAAAACAGTAGGATACACTCTCACCCTTCTTAACCCCCTTTGAACCTTCCTTATTAAATTACCAGTATTTTTTTGTTTTTAATTTTTGTCTTTTTTCTCTTTTTCTTCCTTCGGGGCAACTCCGTCTATCCCTGTGCACGGTTTCGAACGGTCCGGACTATGTCCAAAACGTCGCACCTCTTAACACTCTGACATCCCATAGAAATTTCCGTGCAGGGATGCACGGAAAAGATGCAGCTAAGCCATGGATGGCGCATCTGCATCGGTTTCGTCCGTCCCCGATACCCCACACCAGAGTGTTTAGAAGTGCAGTTTTGGGACATCGGAACAGACCGGTCGAAACCATGCACAGCCCATACACTCACCCCCGAACAACCAAACAACCCCAATCAAACAACTTAAACAAAACACGCAAAACAAAAAAGACTGTATATATACCAATCGTATATACACAGCCTCTATGCTCTCCATATATCCCTACGTTGGCATTATCCAAATCAGGTTTCGGGTCAAAGCAATCCAGCTTAATCTCAGCCTACTTCTGTAAGCACCCCGTTGTCTTATTACCTATATTTTAATCTGCCTGCCGTAGAAAATCAAGTATTTTATTCTTCAAATGGGATAACTGCTCCGTCATAAGTATCGTTGATGTATTTCTTAATGTCATCAGATTTTAATACTTTTACTAACTCTTTGATGCCTTCGTTATCCTCGTTTCCTTCTTTTACTGCAATGATGTTTACATATGTCTTTGCTGCTTCGGAATCGGATTTTTCATAAGCAAGTGCGTCTTTTGCAACTGTATATCCTGCCTCTAATGCATAGTTACCGTTTAATACTACAAATGCTGCATCAGCTACTGCGTGAGGAACCTGTGCTGCCTCTAACTCTGTAATTTCAATTCCCTTTGGATTCTCTGCAATATCATTTACGGTTGCTTCAAGTCCTACACCGTCTTTTAATTTGATCAGACCGTTGTCCTGTAATAACAGTAATGCACGGGCTTCGTTTGTAGTATCGTTTGGAACTGCGATCACATCACCTTTTTCAACCTTGGACAGGTCATTTTTTGTACCCGGATAAATTCCGAATGGCTCATAGTGGATGCCGCCTGCGTTGACAAGGTGTGTACCCTGCTCTTTGTTAAAGCTCTCTAAGTACGGAATGTGCTGGAAGTAGTTTGCATCGAACTCACCACTTTCAACTACTAAGTTCGGCTGAACATAATCGCTGAATACTTTAATCTCTAAATCCCATCCTTCATCTGCAAGGATTTTCTTTGCCTGCTCTAAGATTTCTGCATGAGGAGTTGCGGAAGCTGCTACGGTAATCGTTCCTTTATCTCCTGCTTTTGTATCCTCTTTCTTGCTGTCCTCCTGTGTGCTCTTTGCCTCTTTGGTATCTTTTGTATCACTACCTGAAGAGCCGCATCCTGTGAAAGCTCCGATTGCTAAAATTCCAGCAAGTGTCAATGATAATAATCTCTTTTTCATGTCTTTGTTCTCCTTTTTCCCTTTCCTTTTTTCTAAAATTTCTTATTTATTTCTTCTGTCAAGTTTCTTTGAAAGCATCATTCCAAGTGCCTGCAAGACCTGAACGATCAGCACTAAGATGACGATGGTTACCACCATGATATCGGTCTGGTATCTGTAATAACCATACCGTATGGCAATATCTCCAAGGCCTCCGCCTCCGACAACACCTGCCATTGCAGAGTAACCTAAGATGGTTCCAAGAGCGATCGTCACACCGACGATCAACGAGGTTCTTGCCTCTACTAACAGTACCCTGAAAATAATGGTCCAGGTTCCTGCTCCCATGCTTTTTGCTGCTTCGATCACACCTTCATCCACTTCCTGTAAGGAAGATTCCACCATACGGGCAATGAACGGTGCCGCTGCTATGACAAGCGGTACGATCGTAGCACTGGAACCATAGCTTTTTCCCACCAGAAATCTGGTCAGTGGAATAATCAGAATCAGTAAAATTAAAAACGGGATACTCCTGATTACGTTTGAAATCACATCCAGAATACGATATACCACTTTGTTTTCCCGGATTCCTCCCTTTCCGGTAACTGCAAGGGTCACACCGAGCGGAAGTCCGATTACATAGCCAAGGGCTGTGGAGACCAGTGTCATATAGATGGTTTCCCAAAATCCTGTATAAAGCATTTTAACGACTTCAGATGAAAACATCCTGTTCCACCTCCCCTACATACAGATTCTTTTCCTTCAGATATTCTACCATCTTTCCGGCTATCTCTGTATCTTCCGGAAGCTGCAGGATCATTTCCCCTGCTGCGGTTCCGTTCAAATCCTTTGTATTTGCGTATAAAATATTGACCGGAGTCTTAAACTGTAAGGTCATGTTTCCAACAACCGGCTCATAAGAGGAATTCTCCTTGAACACAATTCGGATACAGTGTCTTCCACGCATCTCTTTTGCGGTGCTTCCGCTTCCGATGATCAGGCTCTTTGCCTCCGGTGATTTCGGAGCGGTAAATATCTCTGAAACACTTCCTGTTTCTACCACGTTTCCTTCATTTAAAATGGCTACCTGGTTACAGATCTCCTGCACTACGGACATCTCATGGGTAACTACCACGATCGTAATGCCATAATCTCTGTTGATCTGCTTTAGCAGCTCTAAGACGGATTTTGTGGTCTGCGGGTCAAGTGCACTGGTTGCCTCATCACAGAGCAAGATTTTCGGATTATTTGCAATGGCTCTTGCGATTGCAACTCTTTGCTTCTGTCCACCGGAAAGCTGTGAAGGATAAGCTTTTTCCTTATCTGCAAGTCCTACGACTTCTAATAATTCTCTCGCTCTCTTCTTCGCTTCTGCATCCTTAACTCCTGCTATTTTTAATGAAAAACAGATATTTTCCAGTACGTTCTTCTGCATCAGAAGATTGAAGTGCTGAAAAATCATTCCGATTTCTTTTCGCATCTCGCGCAGCTGTCGTTCCGACAGCCCGGACATTCGGCATCCGTCTATCCAGACATCTCCGGAAGTTGGATGTTCTAAATAGTTGATACATCGTATGAAGGTGCTTTTGCCTGCACCGGACATTCCGATGATCCCGAAAATATCTCCCTTTGAAATATGCAGATTCACATGATTCAATCCCTGGACATTTCCTGCTTTGGTATGAAATTCTTTGCTGACATCTTCAAATCGAATCATATCGTTTTTCCTGCCTCCTTTGTTTCTGTTGCCATTATATCGACATTTTTTTATTTCGTCCAATATATAAAAAAAACAGCTTGTTATAGGTTTTTCCTATAACCATGCTGTCTCTCAAATTTCGCATTTTATTTCTATTTCTGTTTCTATTCTTTTTCCGCGCTTCTCCTACGACTGTCCCCGATATGTTTCAATCTCTTCTAAATACATTTTTCCAAGCCTGCTAAGTGGCACTCCCTTTCTCGAAATATAGCCGATCATCATCTCTTCCTCGGAATCCAACGGTATCGCGCAGTATTCATCTCCGTTTAATTCCTCACACACAATACCGGAGCACAGCGTATAAGCATTCAGTCCTACCATCAGGTTCAAAAGCGTTGCGCGGTCATTTGCCTTGATGATCCGCTTATAATCATAGGTGCTCAATACCTCTTCCGCAAAATAAAACGCATTATGGCTGCCCTGATCAAAAGACAGGCATGGATATTCCTCTAAATCCTCAAAAGTGATCTTCTCTTTTTTTGCAAGCGGATTGCCTCTCCAGAGATAGACATAGGTCTTACATGGAAAAAGTTCGGTAAATTCCAGACCATTTTCCTTAAAGATCTTTAACAGTACCTTCCGGTTAAAATCATCTAAATAGAGAATTCCAATCTCACTTTTAAAGGATTTGACATCCGAGATCACATCATAGGTCTTTGTCTCATGCACGGCACACTCGTATTCATCCATGCCAATCTTTTTTACCAGTTCTACGAATGCTTTCACGGCAAAGGTGTAGTGCTGGGTGGAGACGCTGAATTTCTTCTTGATCTCTTTCTTATCAATGTAGCGTTCCTCCATCAGGCGGTACTGTTCCATGACCTGTCTTGCATAGCCGATAAATTCATTGCCCTCCGGTGTCAGTGTAATTCCCCGGCTGCTGCGGATGAACAGCTCCATCCCCAGCTCTTCTTCTAAGTCCCGGATGGAACTTGAAAGGCTCGGCTGCGAAATAAAAAGCTGCTTTGCCGCCTCATTCATCGATGTGCTGTCTGCAATTGTGATCGCGTATCGTAACTGCTGTAATGTCATTTTTTAACCTCGTCTTAATTCAATATCCAGCTTTCGGTCTGTGCGGAATCTTCCCAATGCTTTGTCAATATCCCCATGCGTCAGGATGTCCAGATGGCTGATCAGTCTTTTCGGCTCCTCTTTCATACCGCTTTCAATCCATTCTAAAACCATTCCTACAAATCCGTATTTGTAAAAATGTGCAATAAATGCCTTGTCCTCTTCATCCACCACAATGCCTTCAGCCCGTTCATCAATAACCCCTAACAGAAGTTTGTATGTAATATCATAAAGAAATCTCGTAAGGATTTCTCTACCCTCCGAATAGTAAACGTGCTTGATAAAGCTCTTATTCTCCCTGACATAGTCAAAGATCTGCAAATATCCCTGCTGCCATGTCGTATAGCTTCTCTTCCCCGACAGACTCTGTGTATTATCTGTCAAAAATGTCCATTCCACCAGATCATAAATGTCTCTAAAATGATAATAAAACGTCTGGCGGTTGATGGCACTCGCCTCTACGATATCCACTACGGTTACTTTGTCTAAGGACTTCTCCTGCAAAATCTTTTTCAAGGTCTCCGACAATGTCCTCTTCGTTGTATGAGCCATGAAAATCCCCCTCTACCCAGTACATTTTTTCTCCCCTTTTCCCATAATATTTTTTACCATTTCCCTGCTTCTATTATAACTTATCACAATACATTTATACAAGAAAAAAGTGGGCGCACCCACTTCTTCATTAAGCCTGTTTTATTCTAAAAACTTCCATAATACTGTTTAAAATAAAACTCTTTAAGTTTTATGCTGCTTTTTCCGTACTCCTGTGTACCCGTCTCCACAGAACTACCACAACTGCTCCGATGACAAACGGCAATACAAAAGTTGCAAAACGATAAAGCAGTGCAACGGAGCCTGCTGCTCCGGTTCCTACGATCTTTGCTAACAGCATTGTCAGTACGAACTCTGAAGAACCGATCCCTGCCGGTGCCGGAATAACTGCTGCTAACATCATTGCCAAAGAGGTAACTGCCAGTCCCTGTGACAGTGTCAGCTTTCCTGTTTCTGCTAATATCAAAAACGGGATTCCATACCAGAATGTAAACTTTAACAGATTTTTCAGGATACATCCTGCGATCAGTCCGCCACGTTTTAATAAAGTTGCTGCCGCATCCTCTAAGATAGCACACTGTTCTTCTAACTTCTTCACCTGCTCTGTCAGCTTTCCGCTCCGGTTTAACTTGCGTACGATCCAGAGAAGTACCTCATGGAACTTCTTAGAACAGGCAAATAGCAGAAGTACTGCTGCGATGACAAAGGTGACACCAAAACCAATTAAAAGCGTCATATCATATTGACTGTAATACTTTTGCATATAGCCCCAGTTGAGGATAAAGAAGATTCCCGCAAACAGTGCAATGCTGACCTTGTGCAGCATATACTCAATGGTATAGAGTCCTGTACCTTTTGAATATGGAACGCCTCTCTCATTGAAGTAATAGATTGCTGCTACGCCCGCTCCGCTTCCAAGGGTTGCCACCCGGTAAAAGGCTGCATAAAATGCACATTCTACACCCTGCCAGTATTTAAAATCAGGATTGTACACTTTTGCCAGCGAATAACTGATCCAGCCTTCCACCAGTTCATACATCACAGAAGCAATGCAAATGCCGGCAATGACAAGAAACGACGTCTCTTTCAACTGAGTCAGAATATCTCCTGCCGAATCCTTAAATGTATAGATAATAATTAAGATTAAGATCAGGACGAATAAAATCTTTCCTATCGTCTTTGCATGCTTCTTAATGACTCCCACCCCTATTTCTTTTTAAAGTTTGTATAACCACGCTGTCTGTATGGATGTGCAGCCCAGAGACGGTCTGCTGTTCCTTTCCACTCTTCTGCATAGTGCTCGCATTTTCCGCAAAGATGCTCTACCGTTTCAGGCTGCTGCATATCTGTGGATTTTGCTCCGGTCTCATGTACCATACGCTGTAAAATCTCAGGATTTTCAAGCATCGGACATGGTCTTAACATGTTATCGTTAAATGGCTGGTTATCTCTGTATGCCATGAATAACGGCTGTTTCAAACACTCTAATAATGATTTTTCACGGATGTTTGCTCCTGAATAATGAATGAATACGCAAGGCTCCACATCACCCTTTGGATTGATATGGCAGTAGTTTCTTCCTCCTGCAATACATCCTCCAACGAACTCTCCATCGTTCTGGAAGTCCATAACGTAGATTTCTTTTCCACCTTCTCTTGCACGAACCTCACGGATTCTGTGATAGATATATTCACGCTGCTCTTTTGTCGGCATCAGCTCCGGTGAAGCATCCATACCAACCGGCATCAGATGGAAATACCATGCGAAACGGCTTCCATGCTCAATCAGTAAATCAAAGAATTCATCAGATGTTACTGCATCCATGTTCTTGCGTGTATAACATACGGAGTTACCGAACAGTAATCCGTTCTCATGTAACAGATCCATTGCATGAAGTACCTTTGCATAGACTCCGTCGCCTCGTCTGAAGTCGTTGGTATCCTCAAATCCCTCTAAGCTGATGGATAAGGACAAGTTACCGACTCTCTTCATTTCATCACAGAATGCCTGGTCTACCAGAGTTCCGTTTGTGTAGCAGTGGAATGCCACATCACTATGTTTTTCACACAGTTTAATAACATCTGCTTTACGAACCAGCGGCTCTCCACCGGTCATCATGTAGAAGTAAATACCCAGTTCTTTTCCCTGAGTTACAATGCTGTCAAGCTCTTCAAATGTCAGGTTTAATTTATGTCCGTACTCTGCTGCCCAGCATCCTGTACAGTGTAAGTTGCAGGCACTGGTTGGGTCCATTAAGATCAGCCATGGAATGTTGCAGTCATGTACTTCTCTCATTTTACGAATGGTTTTTGTGCCATAGAAGGCTGCCTGATATCCAAGATTTAATGCTGTCATCTTAGCAACGTGTGGATCTGTCTCATCCAGCACACGGTTTACATAGCGCATCCACTTGTGATCAGGATTCTTAATCATCGCACGCGCACCTTCGTATGCCTCTTTGGTAAAGTTGTCTCCCATAAATTTCTCTGTCAGGTCCACAATCTCTAATAAGCCTTTTTCTCTGTCCTTATTAATTCTTCTCAGTGCAACGTCAATTGCTGCGCTAAACGCTTTTCTTTCAAGCTGCTCTGCTAATTTTGCCATTTTTATTCCTCCACTCTTTTGTTCTAATTCCCTTTTACACAAAAGTATAAAAACTTTCACTTTTTATGAACATATGCAAAAGCGAACTCCTGTATTTTTTCCTTATACAAATTTCTCTTTTTGTATACGTTCTAAAGCAGAATATCCTATTTGTTCACTATGATTTCTACAGATGAAAAAATTCCTTGATCTGCTCTTCTATGATCTTCATTAAGCGGGTTCTTGCTTCCACACTTGCCCATGCGATATGTGGTGTGATCAACAGTTTGTTGCTGTCTTTGATCTTTGCAAGCGGATTCTCTTTGCTCATCGGTTCTTCTTTGAGCACATCCAATCCTGCTGCTGCAATTTCCTCATTTTCCAAAGCCTCGTATAAATCCTGCTCTACGACGATCGGGCCTCTTCCTACATTAATGAAAATGGCAGACCGCTTCATTTTAGCAAAAGCCTCCGCATTTATCAAGCCTAATGTTGCGTCGGTCAATGGTGCATGTACCGAGATAATATCGGATTTTGTCAATAAGGTGCCCCAATCTGCACGCTCATAATCTTTCTGCTGATTTTTTCCGGTTGTGGAGTAATAGATGACGTGGCAGCCGAAAAGTCCTGCTATGTCCGCCACTCTTCTTCCAATCGTTCCCATTCCAATGATTCCCCATGTTTTTCCGTTCAATTCATGGAATGCTTTTTCAAAATGGGTAAACAGTACATCGTCCATATATTTTCCACTCTTTACATAGGTATCATAATAAGGAAGATGTTCCATCAGATAAAACAAAAGTGCAAAGGTGTGCTGTGCCACTGTCTCGGTTGAATAGCCTGCCACATTTCTCCATGCGATCCCACGTTTTTCCAGATAATCTTTGTCTAAATTATCGGTTCCGGTTGCAGTGACGCAGACTAACTTCAAATGCTCTGCCCCTCCGATCGTCTCTTCGTTGACCGGCACCTTGTTCAGAATGATGACATCTGCATCTTTTGTACGCTCTGCTGCCTGTTCCTTTGTGGAAAATCCATACTTTACGACTTCTCCAAGCTGTTCATAGCCGCTTAAGTCCAGATCTTCTCCTATGGTCTTTGCATCTAAAAATACAATTTTCATTTCTACACTTCCTCTTTCTTCCGTCTGTCTCTTATACACATCTCCGAGCCCACGAGACACTCGCTAATCTCGT
>ENA-OZIL01001048-OZIL01001048.1-human-gut-metagenome-genome-assembly--contig:-NODE-1048-length-10881-cov-3.505357_pt1 | contig 10881 bp, 7 predicted proteins | sample MGYA00244057_ERZ653706 | MGnify/ENA primary metagenome ERZ653706 (study PRJEB26926, sample SAMN06165266) | human gut metagenome | biome: ENVO:00009003; feature: ENVO:2100002; material: ENVO:00002003...
TGGCTCCAACGAAGCTTGCCTTCGATGGCCACCTTCATTCCCTTGGTGAGGAATCGGGAAAGCGCTTCAGCGCGAGCACCGAACATCGTGCAGTCGATGAAGTTGGGGTAATCGTCCCACTCGCCCGTCTGCGGATTGCGGCGACGGTCGTTGACCGCCACGCCGAAGCTCAGGACCTGGGTGCCGCTCGCAGTGGCGCGCAGCTCGGGATCGCGGGTGAGATTACCGGAAATGTTGACTCGATTGATGCTCATACGTGTTCACTACCTCTCACGCGGCGTTAATGGGCCGCATCCATACAAATGACCTACTCCTGGTCGTCGCGACGGACGATCATGTGGCGGATCACGGCGTCGGTAATACGAAGCACGCGATCGAGCTCCGCGATGGAAGCCGGGTCTGCATGGAAGTTGATGAGGGTGTAGTCACCTTCGGTGAGCTTGTCGATCTCGTAAGCGAGCTTGCGCTTGCCCCACTCGTCGACGTTGTCGACCTTACCATTGCCCTCGGCGATCGTGTTGTCGATGCGCTTCATCACGGCGAGACGAGTCTCGGGATCGAGGTTGGGGTCAACGAAGAACAGCAGTTCATAAGCCTTCATGTGGTCACCTCCTCTGGACAAACGGCTTCGGGTCGTGAAGGTGCGCCCGAAGCAGGAAAAGACGTGCTAACTATAGCCGAGTCCGCACATCTTGCAAGGTGTCCGCTGCCGCACCCCATGACCTCCACATTTTCGAGCACTTCTGCCAGATACCCAAGAATGCGATCCGCCACGTGATAAGCATGCCACGCCGCCCAGACACAAAATCGCTCCCCATCGCACTGTGTCTTCTCCGATATCTGGCCTTCGTCCTCCCCCATCTGAAATGCGCAGCATGCGTGCAACGCGGCCGAAAATCAAAATGTGCCCCAGCCGCGTTTCCCACAAACAAGAAACACAACTGGGGCACTATGGCAAACGAAGGCTATCCCGATCCTATTCCGCGATGGGACCGCCGTCCTCATCACCGGAGGCATCCTCAGTGCTGATCGGTCCGAGCGGAATGGGCTTCTTCTCAACATCCGGAGTGGCGTCGACCTGGGTCTCCTCAACAGTCTCAACTTGAGCCGTCTCGGAAGTCTTCGCCTCGGCCTCGACGGAATCGGTGGGCTCGATCGGCTCGACGGGGTCGGAAGAAGTAGCCGAGTCGACGGGCTCAACGGGCTGGGCGACATCGGCAGGGGCAGAGGCTACAGAATCGGGCTCTCCAGCCGGCGAGGCCATAGGATCCACCGGTGCGGAGGCGTAAGCCGCGCGGGCGCCGTGGTGGGGAACATCGTCGGGCAGGGGGGCAGACGAGACACCCCAGCGGTTCACGTCAAAACGTGCGAACCACTGTCCCATCGCATTCACACTCACCAGGTTCATCGCCGTCGAGATCACATTGCCCACGAACAGCAGGGCCATCAAAAGCAGCACGAAGAGCAGAACCGGGCCGGCGCCCATGTGCAGGAGCTGGTCGGCCAGGAAGTGCCAGCCGGTCATATAGCCATCCGAAAGCCCAATCACGGCGGTGGCGCTCAGCAAGCCACCCATCAGCACGAGCATGGCCACCATCGCCACAGCGAACGCGTAGACCGAAGACGCCACGGCCCCGATGAGGGTCACCAGCAGGACCTTGCAAAAGCCGCCGAAGTCGCGAACGACCATCTGGAACAGTCGGTCGAGACGCCATCCGGCGGAGAAGCTGTCGTACAGCGTTCCGCGCAGCGCCGCCGCCTGCAAAAACGTACCGGCGAACACCATGATAACGAGGTCGAGCAGGAAGAACGTCGCCCCGGAAGCCAGGATGACCGAGTTCGCAAGACCGCTGCCGCCCGTGGTCATCGCCATCAGCGCCGCAAGCGAACCGGGAAACAGAATCTGCAGGACCAGGCCGCAGACAAAGGCCAGGGAAATCGTGATGAGGAAGGCGCGGGCACCCGTGGAGATAACCTTGCCGTAGTCAACGCCGCGCTGCTTGGGGGCAGATTCCACGCCCCAGGCAGTGAGCCGCGCCCACTCGAGGCCATAGCCGAGCACGGCGATCTGACCCAATATCGGAATCCAGCTGACCAATGTCAGGACGAGCAGCGGTTTCACCCATCCCTTGTCGCGCGTGAGCATCCGCCACGACGACATGAAACCAACTTCACCAGTTTGCATGCGTGCCTCAATTCCTCAGTCTTCGCCATTTGCATGACTGAAGTGTATCCCGATGAACGCGGTAGTTTCACTTGCAACACCCATCATTAAGCACAGCTTAAGCCGCTCGCAAGAACCCCCTAAGAGTACTGTTCCCCGCGCAGACAGGGCCTGGGTCACAAGGCGGCGCACCCTGATAAAACACCCGCCGGCGCCACAACTCCCGTTGGGCGTGACCCATGGTCGACATACAAAAAAACGAGCCACTCGGGCTCGTTAACGCGATGCATGATGGCGGAGGAGGAGGGATTCGAACCCTCGTACGGGGAGTACCCGTAAACGGTTTTCGAGACCGCCGCATTCAACCACTCTGCCACTCCTCCGTAGGATGTGAAAACGGCACGCGATCCAATTGGATGCGTGCCGCTGAAAGTTCTGGCGGAGAGTCAGGGATTTGAACCCTGGAGACGCTTTTGGCGCCTACACGATTTCCAATCGTGCTCCTTCGGCCACTCGGACAACTCTCCGTGAATGCAGGGGCTATTGTACCGTAAGTTGGGTGGGATGCAACAGTAATTCTTGGAAAAGGAGGCAAAATTGCTCCGCTCCCTCCACAACTACCTCCGCTAAGATGGTTGAGCCAGCTCATTTTCCCAGGGAGGCACCGTGTTTCCGGCCGTACTCGCAGTCACGCAAAGCGCCGTCTCGGCTTCCGTCATTGCATCCGAAAGCGTCGCGATTCCACTCGCGTTCGAACTGCTCGCCGTCGTCGTTGCGGCGGCGACGGGCGCACTCACGGCTCGCGAAAACAAGCTCGACCTCGTCGGCGCCATCGGCCTGGCGGTGCTCGTCTCGCTCGGCGGCGGTCTCATCCGTGACGTGATCTTGCAGGAGGGCAATGTCTACATCCTCCGACAGCCGCTTGCCCTGCCCGTCGCCATCGCAACGGCCGCGGCGGTGTTCACGTTCCCCGTTATGGTCGAAAAACCCGATCGCCTCGTGGCGATACTCGACATCTTCTCCGTCGGCCTGTTCGCCGTCATGGGCGCAGATAAGACGATGCTCTACGGCTACCCCGCCATCACCTGCGTCATGATGGGCTTTTTCACCGCCGTCGGCGGCGGCCTGCTGCGCGACGTCTGCCTTGCCCGCGTGCCCTACATCTTCCAACGCAGCAACCTGTACGCGATTGCGGCGATCGCAGGCGCACTCACCTACATCGTTCTCGTGCAATGCCTCGATATTTGGAACATCGCCGCGGCCGTGATAGGCGTCGCCGTCACCATGGCCGTCCGTTGGTGGTCCATCCGCTACAACATCATGAGCCCCACCGAGGTCGATCTGCACAAGCTGCCCGAACCGGTCAAAAAGGTCGCCCGCCCGGTGGTTCGCCCCGTGCGCAAGGCGGCTCAACATGTGAGTACCAAGACAAGCCAGGCTGCTGAGCAGGCCAGCCTGCGCAAAATCGAGCGTCAGCACAAGCGCGATCGCCAGCGGGAGACCCGCCGCCATCGACGCTAGCCGGCAAAGAAAACGGGTCGCCGTCCGAAGACGACGACCCTCAGCCGTTCAGCTATGCGCGCCGAATATTAGTGCTTGCGACGCTTGGACGCAGCGGCCAGGGCAGCGACGCCGGAGATGCCGACGGCCATCATCGGCAGCATGGACGCATCGCCGGTCTTGGGGAGCTTGTTCGTGGGCCTGGCGGCCGGCTTGGCAGGCTCGTCCTTCACCCAACCGCCATACAGCGTGGTATCGGCCGTGACGGCATCCTTCGCGAAGTCCCACTTCTCGGCAACAGTACCGTCAGCGTTCTTCACCTTGAACCAACCCAGGAACTTCCAACCCTTGAGGGTGGGGGCGGCAGGCTCCTCAAGCAGAGCCCCGTCCTTGACGACAACGGCAACAGGCTTGCCGGCGCCGGATTCAAAGGTCACTGTAAACTCCTTGGGGAGCTTAGCCAGAATAGTCTCCGCCTTGGTCATCGTTTTAGTGAGCTTGGCATCAGCGAAATAGGTGTTGCACACCGCACAGTACCAGTGCTCGACGACGCCCTCGGCCTCAACGGTCGCAGGCTTTGCCGGAACATGGGTTGCCTTGTGGCCGAGCTTGGTTATCACGAGGGCATCGGGGTTGGGCACCTCGCCGTTCATGTCCTTATCCCAATACAGCTTGCCGCAGTCCGTGCACTTCCAGTGCGCTTTCGCACCGTCCTTGTCGCAGGTAGCGGGAACTTCAGCAACCTCGACGAGCACGTGCTTGTGCACACCAAAGCTGCCATCGGGGTTCTTGTTCAGGCCGAAACCGGGGACGATGTAATCCTCGTTGGGAATGGCACCTTTGTACGTACCACCGGAGATTTTGAGGAGCACACCGCTGTTGTCAACTTTCCACTCGCGAACCTCGAATTGCCCGCCCTTGATTGACATCTCGGGAATCTTACTAACACCTTTGTCATGGCGTTCGAGAATGACATCTCCCTTTACGGAAACATCGCCGGTGATTACGGTTTTGGGCGCATCTAGATCATTGCTCCAAGCGCTCGTCCAAATCGCACCATCGATGCGACCGCCGGACAGGACAGCCTGACCCCAGTTCTGAACACCAGAGGAGGTGTACTCCTTGCCATCGATTTGCTTGGAGGCGCCCGTCTTGATGACACCACCCGTCATATTCAGAATGCCGTAGTCGTCATTCTTGATGACAATGAACTTTTCCTGCTCGAACGTGCCGCCCTTGATGTTGAGAACCGCCTCGTTCTTGACGCCACCGTTCCTGACAAGCGAGGAGCCTGATTTATAATCGCCAGAATTGTTGTACACGGTTCCCGACTCGACCGTCATCGTCCCCTGATTGTCGATGACATAGTAGCTAGGCTGACCGTTATCTTCACGAATGATTCGGCCGGACCCATCCTCGGAGCTGTCCTTAATCGTAAGGGCCCCATTATTAGTAATGGCAGCCTTGCCCTTCGCGGTTCCCCCGGACAGCGTATGGCCGGCGAGGTCAAGGGTGATGGTCTTGTCCGCGGGAATGACAACAGATTCGGTCACGTCGGTCAGAAGCTGAACGGTCGCGCCGTCGGCCGCGGCCAGGGCGTCTGCGAGCTTCGCAAAGGTCACAACGTCACCACTGGGCTTAACCACGGCTGCAACGGCCTTCTCACTCGGCTTGACGAGCGTGCCGCCCACCCACTCATGGCCATCGGGCGCAGCCAGCGCGACGGACGGGTCCTTAACGACCTTGATGGTCTCTGCGGATTCCCCGTCACAAACAAGCGTGGCTTTGGAAAGGTTGCCGCCATTGATATTCAGGCCGATCGGGCCCTTGCCGGTCGCGCCACCGGAGACGCTCGTCTCGATAACGCCGACGATCTCACCCGCGCCTTTCTCGACCGTCACGACAACAGACTCGTAATCTGCGAAGCGACAAACATCGAATGCCGCCTTAGGGCCGGCCCCGCCGGCGTAAATGTTGGTACCGGCGCCGATAGTCACGTTGCCATTGTTATTGGACAGCGTGCACGCGGTGTGCGGACCGCCCTTGAGTGTGACGCCTTCCAGCTTGAGATTGCTGTAGTTCTGAATAAGAATCTTTCCGCTCGCGCTTTCGGTGGTGATGACACCGTTCCGGAACGTCAAGTTGCTACCCATGATCAGTTGGAATGCGTTGGTCTCGGTACCCGTCGAACCGACCATGGGATCGGTCACCGTGTACGTGTGCCCGCCAAGGTCGAAGGTGAACTCCTGACCCCCGGCAACTTGAACGCCCGGTCCGGTCAGATCCTTCGTCAGCTTGATAGTACTGCCCTATGGCTCCTTCTTGTCGACAATCGCCTTCACCGCTTCGGGCACCGAGGCGTACGCGCTGTCGCCAATCATGACGTCGCCCTCAGCCGCATGCGCGGCAGGCGCAAATCCTACGGCTGCGGCGATCATCACCGCGAGAAGCGATAGGATGCGCGGGGCCTTACTCCATTTTCTCATCGTTCGGTCCTTCCATTCGCTTACTCGGCCTTCTGGCCGCTCAGCAACAAAATACCCCGTTGCAAACAAAGGAAATCCAACCCCTGAATGACCTATCGCCAATCGTCGTGTTTTGTCACCTGAACGGTGTGCCACCAGGCCTTTAACTGCTTGATATAGATGATGCCGAGAGCGGTACAACCACCCTCGGCATCACGCCTGGACCCATATCCGATTAACGAAGAGCATGGCCTCTTGAAGATTTATTTCGACTTTCCCCGCATCTTGACCACGATGCCGGCGACGACGGCGATACCTCCGATCACGCCCATGATCACGACCGGAATAGCGGAGTCATCACCCGTCTTCGGCAGAAGGTTCAACGGCGCAAGGACAACCTGCTGGGCAGTGGGAAACGTCGGCTGCATCGGGACGGCCGGCGCAGACTCCTCAAGCTTCGGCAGCACCGTATCGACTTTCTCAATCACCTGCGCGAGGCCGGCATCGGCAAACACGAGGCCACAGCGGTCGCACTCCCAGTACTCGGTATTTCCCTCTGCCTGGGTCGTCGGCTCCACCGCGGGCACATGCTTGACAAGGTGCCCAGGATGCAAAATCACCTGCTCGCTCGGCCTGATCATGTTGCGGCCCTCGGGATCGGCAAAAGACAACCCGCAGCCGTCGCAATGCCAGTACTCGGGACGCCCGTCCACCATGCAGGTCGCCGGCACCTCGGGCACAAAGGAAAGCGCATGCTTGTGCACATCCATGCCGCCCAGAACCTCACCCTCGACCCTGGCCCCGTCATGTGCGACGAACGTTCCTCCGTTTTGAATGACGGGGGTCGTAACGCCTTCCGCGCCTTTCACCGACCCACTCTCCAGCACGACAGACGCTCCGGGTTCGATCACGAGTGCAGGAGTGCCGGGGGTCGGGGCAAAAAGCACGGCCGAATCGGTCACCGAACCCTCAATGGTGAGCTTGGCGCCCGACTTGACGGTAATCGCCGGCTTACCCGCCGTACCGCTCAGCCTATGAGCATACAAATCGATCGACAGCTCCTTACCCGCTGGAACCGTGATCGACTCCTCGACATTGTCTATCAGTACCGCGGTCCGGCCCTTAACCTCAGAATCACTGCCAATGGCGTCGACGGCCTCCTGCAGCGTTTTGAAATTCCAGCCCGAAACCATGATGGGTCCGAGTTCAAAATCGGGGAAGAAATGCGTATCTTCGAGTGCCTGGGGATCAGCACCGGGCCCAGCCTGCCCGCCATCGGCATAAGCCGACGAGGGGAGCACAGACGGAGCGCACAGCGCACCGGCGAGGAGCACGAACGTTATCACCCGTGTCATTCTCGAAAACCTCAAGCTCGACTCCTTCTTTTTCTATCTCTTAGAAGCTCAGCTGCTCAAGACGATCGAACAGGACGTCGCGGCGAGTGAGGAAGTCCCACGGGTCGAAGATCTCGTCGAGCGTCTCGGACGTCACGGTGCACTCGGGATCGGCCTCCAGGCGAGAGCGCAGATCCAGGCCATCCACGGCGGCGTGAACGTCATCCCACACGGCCATAGAGTTGCGCTGCACGATCTTGTACGCATCCTCGCGCGAAATGCCCGTATCGACCAGGGCGAGCAGCACCTTGGAGGAATAGATCAGGCCGCGCGTGAGATCGAGATTGGCCTTCATGCGGGCGGGATACAGGATGAGACCGTCCACGATGCGGATGAGGCAGGTAAGCATGTGGTCGAGCGCCATGAAGCTGTCCGCCTGGGCAACACGCTCGGCGGAGCTGTGCGAGATGTCGCGCTCATGCCACAGCGCGACGTTATCGAACGCGACCTGGGCGTTGGCCTTCACGACGCGGGAGAGGCCACAGACCTTCTCAAGCGTAATGGGATTGCGCTTGTGCGGCATAGCCGAGCTGCCCTTCTGACCCTTGCGGAACGGCTCCTCCACCTCGAGGGTGTCGGTCTTCTGGAGGCTGCGGATCTCGGTAGCGATACGGTCGCAGGTCGCAGCGGTAGTGGCGAGCACGCCGGCCAGGTACGCATGGTGATCGCGAGAGATAACCTGGGTGGACAGAGGATCGTGTGCCAGACCGAGATGCTCGCAGACATACTCCTCGACGAACGGGTCGATGGAGCTGTAGGTTCCAACCGCTCCGGAGATGGCTCCAAAGGCGACGTTCTTGCGGGCGTCTACCAGGCGGTCGAGGTCACGCTTGAGCTCCCAAGCCCAGCTGCCGAACTTCATACCGAAGGTCATGGGCTCGGCGTGGATGCCGTGGGTACGGCCCACGCACAGGGTGTCGCGCTCCTCGAACGCGCGGCGGCGGCAGATCTCTCCGAGCTTGCGCACGTCCTCGATGATGATGTCGGTCGCCTGGACGAGCTGGTAGCACAGGGCGGTGTCACCCAGGTCGGAGCTGGTCATGCCGTAGTGGACCCAGCGGCTGGGCTTGGGCTCGCCCTGCGGGACCTCGGCGTCGATGTGCTCGCCCATGTTGGTGAGGAAGGCGATGACGTCATGATGGGTGACCGCCTCGATAGCGTCAACCTCGGCCCTATCGAACCCGGCGTGCTCACGAATCCAGGCAGCATCCTCTTTGGTGATGCCGCACTGGCCGAGTTCGGCCTGGGCCTCACAGGCGAGCACCTCAATCTCCTGCCAAACGGCGTACTTGTTCTCGAGCGAGAAGATGTGGGCCATCTCAGGACGGGCGTAGCGATCGATCATGACGAGGGCTCCTTTCATGAAAAGAGCCCGACACCTCCACGGTACCGGGCTCTTATGGCTTCAATGGAGCGGGTAACGGGACTCGAACCCGCGAATGTCAGCTTGGGAAGCTGATGCCTTACCACTTGGCGATACCCGCGTGCGGTTAATCCTACCACGCGCACTCCCGCACAGGCAACCGACGTCTTTGCGCTCTTTCTTTGAAAGAAAACAGGCAAAAAACGAAGGCCTTGTGAACTGCTCGCCGCATGGCGTCGTCTTGAACTGGGAGACAGCACGAACGGTCAGTTTTTCTCAGCTTCTTACCAAAGCAACGACAGACGAATCGAGATGCTCTCGGGATTTCGCATCGTAGCATCGCCCCACGGGCAATGCACCACAAACACAGCCGCCCGCGTTCAACCACGAGACCACGGGAGGGCACGATGATCGACAAGAGGAAGAAACCGACACGCGGGCTGATCGGAGGTGGAAACGCCAAAAAGGGACGTACGGCAACCGAAGGAGCCGCGGCGCGGCGGGCGCGCGGGCGACGACGGACTTATCCCCTGCCGGGCGCGACACTCAACGCTAGAGCTCGTACCAGTCTCATATTCATCCTCATATCTGTAGCATTTTGCGCGCTCTCAGGTCTCGTGGGACCCTGGTCGCGCAACGCGTTCGCCGCAGATGCCTACACGCATACATTCCCCAACGGCAATACGGTTGAGGTGCATCCCGACGGGACGGTCACGGGCACCTGTGTGATGTCGGGCAACGCCGTTGTGGGGGGCAAATTCAGCGGAAAGGTCACCATGCCGGACGGCGCGACGTACCCCGCACTCTGTTACGAAGTGGTCATCGGGGTGCCGAATCACAGCCTGTACCCGGGTCCCTGCGACGGCTCATATCCTTTTGAGGCAAAGCGAAACCCAAACGGCACGTACTTTGTATTGATCAAAAGCCAAAACGCAGCAGCGGGTGCACCGGGCACCGTGCCAAGCACCTATCCTTACCAGCGCTGCTGCACCAGAGAATGGAAGCTCGCACTCGATGTGGACGTCGAGTTCTCCAAGCGCTCCAAGGCGCCGAGCCTGACTGACGGCAACTCGGCATACACACTGAGCGAGGCCTCCTTCGACATATACGACGCCGCGGATGAACGCAAGGTCACCTCCATCACCATGGACGCCGGCGGCAAGGCCCGCTGCAAGCTCGCCCCTAACAAGAACTATTACGCCGTGGAAACCAAGGCACCCCAGGGCTACAAGCTGCATCAGGGCCGCATCCCATTCCGTGTGGACCCCAAGGGAACCGCGATTGTATTCGAGGACGCGCCGGGGACCGTGTCCCTCACCGTTCGCAAACAAGATGCCGCCACCGGCGGCGGAGCACAGAGGGGCCTCTCCCTAAAGGGCGCCCAATACGAAGTGACCTCCCTGTCGACCCAGGGATGGAAAACGCATATGACAACGGATGAACGCGGCGTCGCAACGGCGACGAACATCCCTCTGGGCCGTATCTCCGTGGTCGAGACAAAAGCACCCGAAGGCTATCGGCTCGATCCGACCGTGCATACCTACGAGGTGAACGGCGGCCAGCTTGGGACATCGGGCGTGTTCGAACTCTCACCCAAAGAAGGTTACGGCGAAGTGCCCCGGGCATTCGATATCGAGGTGGTGAAATACCTCGAAAATGGCGACGAGGGCTCCGGATTGCAAAAGCCGGGTGCCAAAGTACGCTTTGACATCATCTCAAACTCGACCGGCAAAACCGTCGGCTCCATCACGACCGACGACCGCGGAAGAGCGTCGAGCGCGGGCAGGTGGTTCGGTGAGGGATCGCGCATCGACGGCATCAAGGGCGCCATCCCCTACGACCGAAAAGGATATACCGTCCACGAGGACCCCGACAGCACGCCCGCGGGCTATCAACCATGCCCCGATTGGGTCATTGGGACCGACCAGATGGTAGACGGAAGCACGTTGCACTACATCGTCGACAATGACTTTGTCGGCTGTCTCTTATACACAT
>ENA-OZIL01001059-OZIL01001059.1-human-gut-metagenome-genome-assembly--contig:-NODE-1059-length-10819-cov-8.301003_pt1 | contig 10819 bp, 9 predicted proteins | sample MGYA00244057_ERZ653706 | MGnify/ENA primary metagenome ERZ653706 (study PRJEB26926, sample SAMN06165266) | human gut metagenome | biome: ENVO:00009003; feature: ENVO:2100002; material: ENVO:00002003...
TATGCCGTGCTGTTTGGCTCCTAAAACCTTGTGTGTCCTTGTCAACTGATGGTAAACAAGCAACAAAAGGGCCCATGCCGCCATGGGTCCTTTTTAATGCAAAAAGTATTTTCTATTATTAACGAAGGGATAATTATATAACAGTTATATAGTTTTAATTACGGTCAAAAAAATGGAAAGCACACACGCCGAAAACAAGATGGGCTATCTGCCAATAAGAAGCCTCATAATCAAAATGTCACTTCCCATGATGGTATCCATGCTGGTGCTGGCTACCTACAACGTTGTTGACAGCATTTACGTTTCCCGCATAAGTGAAAGCGCCCTTACGGCGGTTTCGCTGGTTTTCCCGTACCAGATGCTGATAAACGCCGTTTCCGTGGGCACGGCCATAGGCGCAAACTCCCTTGTGGCACGCCGTCTCGGCGAAAAGCGTCAGGGAGAAGCGGATACCGCCGCTACCAACGCCATGTTTCTGGCCATTTGCGGAGGCGTGGTTTTCGCGGTGCTTTTCGGTCTGCTCCACCGTCCCATGATATATCTGTTCCATGCGGACGCGGAGATAACCGAGTATGCCATAACCTATCTTTCATGGGTAGGTATTCCCGCCATATTCGTGACGGTTCAGGTGATGTGCGAAAAGCTGCTGCAAGCAACGGGCAGCACCATGAAGTCCATGTTCGTACAGCTCGTTGGCGCGGTATTCAACATAGTTTTCGACCCCATACTCATATTCGGCCTTTACGGCTTTCCAAAGCTTGGCATTGCCGGCGCTGCCATAGCCACAGTGGGCGGGCAGCTGGTGGGCATGCTGCTGGGGCTTTTCATGCTGAGCCGCCGGTCCTGCCTTGTAAAAATACACTTCAGGCACTTCAGACCGAATAAGCAGAGTATAGCCGACATATACGATGTAGGCGTGCCAAGCATCTTCCTTCAGATGGTAGGCTCCATAATGACCCTTGGCATGAACAAGATACTGATAGCCTTCTCCTCTACCGCTGTAAGCGTATTCGGCATCTATTTCAAGCTCCAGTCCTTCGTTTTCATGCCGGTATTCGGCCTGAACTCCGGCACCATGCCCATAATGGGCTACAATTACGGTGCGCGCAACAGGAAGCGCATAATGGAAGCGCTGAAATACGGCTGCATATATGCTTTCAGCATAATGTGCCTTGGCATGCTGATATTCCAGCTCCATTCCGACTTTATGCTGCGGCTGTTTGAGGCGTCCGACGAAATGATGGCCATAGGCGTTCCCGCCCTGAAGATCATCAGCTACTCGTTCCCCTTCGCGGCCCTGTGCATTATGGGCTCCTCCCTGTTTCAGGCAATAGGCGACGGCAGGCTTTCCTTCTTTTCCTCCGCCCTTCGCCAGCTTGTGATACTTCTGCCAGTGGCCTTCATATTCTCCCGTACCCTCGGCCTGTCCGCCGTATGGTATGCCTTCCCCATATCTGAGCTTGGCTCCATAACCTTTGTGGGCATAAACCTCTACAAGATATACCAGAACAAGATAAAGCCCATGGGCGACTGACGATAATAGAAAAAGGCGGCGCGTGCCGTCTTTTAGACTGTCGAAAAAGTGGCTGAACGCCACTTTTTCGAGTTTTTACGGGTTTCGCCTCTCGCATTCGCTCCCGGGCGGCAAAACCCGCAAAGTACGAAAACCTCTGGGTTTTCATCCGTTCTGACGCACATGTCGTCAGAGCCGGATTGAACATAAGGGGCTGCGGCCCCTTATCAACCCCAGGGTTTTTCGACAGACTGAAAAGGCGGCGCGTGCCGTCTTTTTTGTTTGCCTTTAATTTTTCTCTACGTTGTAATGCCTGAGCACAAAGGACGAAAACAGCGCCGCCGTGGACATTTCTGAGCGATTTCTCCGTATAACCAGATACAGGTCCCGCTGCATGGCCTTATCCCCCAGATTAAAGCACAGCAGCCTTCCTGATGAAAGCTCATCGCTTATGGCGTGTATGCTGATTATAGCTATGCCCAGCCCTCCCGCTACGGACTTCTTTACCGCCTCGCTGTAGTTCATTTCGGCAACGGTATTGAGCTCACCCGGTTCTATGCCCTCGCTGCGCAGCAGCTGCTCGTATTCCATTCTGGTGCCGCTGCCCAGCTCTCTGGCTATGAAGGGCTCCTTTTTAAGAAGCTCCCGCGGGAAGCTGCCGTTCAGCTTCCTGAAGCGCTCGTTATTGGCGGTTATTATCACAAGCTCGTCCTTGAGGAAGCTGGTAAACTCGCAATTAGTGTTCTCCACTCTGGCGCCCGTAAGGGCTATATCCGCCTTGCCGCGCCTTACCTCCTCCACAGCCTGCAGGCTGTTGGTGTTGTGCAGCTGGTAGGATACCCCCGGATACTCCCGGCTGAATTCCGAGAGCAGCTCCGGCAGGCAGTACTGTGCGGGCACAGATGAAGCCGCTATGGTGATGCTGCCCGTATAGCGTGAATCCTCCCTTGAAAGCTCCTCCAGCGCCTTCTGTCTGAGACTCATTATGCCCTGTGCGTAGCCTAAAAGCGTCGCTCCCTTATCCGTAGGCAGTATGCTCTTGCTGGTGCGTATGAGCAGCTCGCACCCCAATTCCTTTTCGAGGGTGGAAATATGCGCGCTCACGGTGGGCTGGGATACCCCCAGCACCCTTGCCGCTTTGGAAAAGCTGCCTTGCCTTACCACCATGCAAAAAGCCTCAAGCTGTTTGATATCCATACAAGTATGCTCCAGTAAAATAATATTTTTAAGAACCAAAGCTTAAAAGTATCTTTATATACTTATTATAACAAAAGATTTGTATGCATAAAAGCCCCGGCAAAAAAAATATCCCCTGTCCGCATGGGCAGGGGGTATTCATCGGCGGTTCACCCGCCTAAATCGTGGGGGCAAATTTATTTGAGGTTACTTTGCGTCTACCTCGGCCATGTGCTCGCAGAGGTTGACCAGCTTGTTGGAATAACCCCACTCGTTGTCGTACCAGGCAACCAGCTTTACGAAGTGGTCGTTCAGGGCAATGCCTGCGTCTGCATCGAAGATGCAGGTATGGGGATCATGATAGAAATCGGAGGATACTACCTTGTCCTCGGTGTAATCTATGATGCCCTTGAAACGGTCGCTCTCGGAAGCAGCCTTCATGGCGGCCTTGATCTCATCGTAGGTAGCGGACTTCTCCAGGCGGCAGGTAAGGTCTACAACGGATACGTCGGGAGTAGGTACGCGCATGGACATGCCGGTGAGCTTGCCGTTGAGGGAAGGAATGACCTTGCCCACGGCCTTGGCAGCGCCGGTGGAGCTGGGGATAATATTGTGTGCCGCCGCACGGCCGCCGCGCCAATCCTTCTTGGAGGCGCCGTCTACGGTCTTCTGGGTGGCTGTGATAGAATGGACGGTAGTCATAAGGCCCTCTACGATGCCGAAGTTGTCGTTGATAACCTTGGCAAGAGGAGCCAGACAGTTGGTGGTGCAGGATGCGTTGGAAACAACCGTCATGTCCTTGGTGTAGGTGTCATGGTTTACGCCCATTACGAACATGGGAGCGTCCTTGCTGGGGGCGGAGATGACGACCTTCTTCGCGCCTGCCTTCAGGTGCTCGGAAGCGCGCTCGACGGTGGTGTTGATACCGCTGCACTCAAGGATATACTCTGCGCCGCACTCGGCCCAGGGGATATCCGCCGCGTTCATGCAGGAATATACGGAAATGGACTTGCCGTTTACCACCAGCTTGTCTCCCTGCACGTCTATGGTACCCTTAAAACGGCCATGGACGGTATCAAACTTGAGCATATAGCCCATATAATCCAGTGCTATGAAGGGATCGTTGATGCCCACTACTTCTACGTTATCGTTTTCAACAGCGGCTCGGAAAGCCAGACTGCCGATACGGCCGAAACCGTTAATGCCCACTTTTACTGACATTGTAATATTTCCTCCGTTTAAATTTTTAAATTTATAAAATCGGCTTATTGGACCGATAGTTGACAATAAATTAACCAACGCATATTATAATATTCTATTTTTTTTAGGTTTGCAAGAGAATTTTAGCGAAACTGCATTTTCTACTGGCAAGCCCCCTCTCTATAATTTACGCTTATATCAAAGCCGCACTTTTCTCTTATGCACATCTCCTCGAAGTATCTGTTTTCCATAGGCACCCATTCCCTCATAAAGCGCCTGTGCATGTCGGGACCGTTCCTTTGAAGAATGCGCCTGCTCTGCTCCTCGGGATCTACAGATACAAATACCGCTATATCATAGTATTCTCCCAAATATGGGTGCAGGCTATAACTGCCTTCTATGACTGTCAGCGAGGTAAATTTTACCGTAAATGCAGCGGACAGTTCGCCTGTCCTGCAAAAATATTTGCGGCATTCCGCGTCCCTGTGCAGCCTTGCGGGTTCCGCCACTTCTTTCCGAAATCTCTCCCTGTCAAAGTTGCCGCCGGTTTCGTTAAGACGTTGTTCAGTGCGTTGGTAAGGTTGGAGGAAATAATCGTCACAGTGGAAAACCCTGGCGGAGAACTCCTCCCGGAGCTCCTCTGCCAGGGTGGTTTTTCCCGAAGCGCTGTTGCCGTCTATGGCAACGACAACAGCTCCCCTTTCGTTTAAAAGCCTGCGTATCTCGGCTTTAAGGTCGTTTTTATCCATGTGTTCCCGTTATTGTTATTTAAGGTTCTCGGGATTGAGGCAATCCAGCTCGGGCAGTACAAACCTGCCGTCCTTGCGGATCAGTACGTCGTCGAAGTACATCTCGCCGCCGCCGTATTCGGGGGTCTGTATGCATACGAGATCCCAGTGTATGCAGGACTTGTTGCCGTTGCTGCAATCGTCGTAGCAGCAGCCCGGGGTAAAGTGGAAGGATCCGGATATTTTCTCGTCGAAGAGGGTGTCCCTCATGGGGAAGGTGACGTAGGGGTTCACGCCTATGGCGAATTCGCCCACGCCCCGTGCGCCCGCGTCCCTGTCGAATACGGCCTTTATGCGCTCGTTGTCGTTGGAGGTGGATTCCACTATGCGGCCGTTTTTGAAGGTCAAGCTGACGTTCTCATATGTGAAGCCGTCCATTATGGAGGGGGTGTTGTAGGTTATTGTTCCCTCTACGCTGCCGTCTACGGGAGCGGTATATATCTCGCCGTCCGGAATGTTCATCTGGCCGGAGCACTTTATGGCGGGCATACCCTTTATGGAGAAGCGGAGGTCTGTGCCGGGGCCCACTATATGCACCCTGTCGGTCTTTTCCATAAGCTCCTTGAGGGGCTGCATGGCCTTGTCCATCTTAGCATAGTCGAGGTTGCAAACGTTAAAGTAGAAGTCCTCGAAGGCCTCGGTGCTCATGCCTGCCATCTGGGCAAAGTTGGGGTTGGGATAGCGCAGCACGCACCACTTGGTGTTGGGTATGCGAATGTTGTTCAGCGGCCTGCCGTATACGGCGCTTATGAGGGCCAGCTTATCCCCCGGCACGTCGGACATCTCGTTAGTGTTGAGCTTCGCGCCTATGCCGATATACGCGTCCATGTGGCGCATGAGCTCGCAGTCTATCTTTGCCATAAGCTCCTGCTGCTCCTTTGTCGCGCCCAGCGCAAGCTCCCGGCATACCTCGGGCTTCTTTATCCATACGAAGGGGACGCCGCCCGCGGCATAGGTCTCCTTGACCAACGCTTTGACCAGCTCGGTGCATTCGCCGTTGCCCTCGATAAGTATCTTTTCACCGGGCTTTACGGCGCAGGAAAAGCCTATGAGGTTTTTTGCAAGTGTCTTGATCCTCGGATCTGTCATCTTTTTTTACCTTCCTCTCGCATACTTTTGAAAGGCTCAGCTTTGCCTTTCTTTTATTATGTAAAGGGGCCTCCCCTTTACCTCGTCGTAAATGCGCTGCGTATAAGCCCCCTGCACGCCCATGGCGCACAGTATCACACCATCCAGCAGCACCAGGGCGCACACCGCCCAAAGCCACCCGGGAACGCCTGTTACGGCGGCACAGGCTATGGTAGCGATAAGCCCAAGCAGGGCTATGCACAGCACCGCAATCCCTGCCCAGCCTATAAGCGTCAGCGGCCTTGAGGAAAAGCCGAATATGCCGTCGGCGGCAAGCCTGAGCATCTTCTTAAGGGTGTACTTGGTCTTTCCCGCACACCTCTCCTCGCGGACGTACTCCACGGGAACGGCGTTATAGCCCAGCCATGCGCTCATTCCCCTAAGGAACCTGTTGTGCTCCCTGAGCACCTTGAATTCATCCGCAACGGCCTTGTCGAGAAGCCGGAAATCACCTGTATCCAAGGGTATCGGATACGCACTCATGAAGTTCAGCAGCCTGTAATAGCACCATGCGGTAAACTTCTTTGCGGCAGTCTCTCCCTTGCGGTGCAGCCGCTTGCCGTAGGCTATATCGGCGCCCTGCTCCCAGGCCTTCACCATATCGGCAATGACCTCCGGAGGGTCCTGCAAATCAGCGTCCATGATTATCACCGCGTCGCCCTTCGCTTCGTCCATGCCGGCGGTAACCGCCAGCTGATGGCCGAAATTCCTTGAGAATCGCAGTGCCTTAACCTCTTCGTGCTCCCTGGCAAGGCGGGATATTATTTCCCATGTCCTGTCCCTGCTGCCGTCGTCTATGTAGATTATCTCAAAGGGATAGCCTATGGAGCTCATGGCCCTGTACGTCCTCTCAAAGGACTGCTCCATCGCCTCCTCCTCATTGAATGCCGGTACAACCAGCGATAAAAGCTTTTCCATTTTCTTTCCTTTCGGCCTGTTTTGGCATATATTACCTGTTTGTTATTATACCCCAAGCACCAGCTATCTACAATTCTAATATGCATTTTCTAAAAACCGGCTTTGACACTATTGAAACATACTTTTTTAGGGATATAATATTTAGTGTTGAAGTTTGAGATATTTTTTGAAAAGGAGATAATATAATGGCACTTGTAACGAGCACCGAAATGTTCAAAAAGGCCTATGACGGCGGTTACGCCATCGGCGCCTTTAACGTCAACAACATGGAGATCATTCAGGGCATCACCGAGGCCGCTATCGAAAAGCGCGCCCCCCTTATCCTTCAGGTCTCCAAGGGCGCACGCGCCTACGCCAAGCACGTTTACCTGATGAAGCTCATCGAGGCCGCCATAGAGGACGCCGAGCAGACCGCGGGCTTTGACCTTCCCATTGTCGTGCATCTCGACCACGGCGATACCTTCGAGCTGTGCAAGAGCTGCATAGACGGCGGCTTTACCTCCGTCATGATAGACGGTTCCTCCAAATCCTTCGAGGACAACATCGCCCTGACCCGTCAGGTAGTCGAGTATGCCCATGATCACGGCGTAGTGGTAGAGGGCGAGCTCGGCACCCTTGCGGGCGTTGAGGACGAGGTAAAGGTATCCGCCGAGGATTCCTCCTATACCCGCCCGGATGAGGTAGAGGAATTCGTCAACCGCACCGGCGTAGACTCTCTGGCCATAGCCATAGGCACCAGCCACGGCGCATACAAGTTCACCGCCGCCCAGTGTACCCGCAACGAAAAGGGCATACTGGTACCTCCTCCACTCCGCTTCGATATACTGGACGAAGTGGCAAAGCGTCTGCCCGGCTTCCCCATCGTGCTTCATGGTTCTTCCTCTGTGCCTCAGGAATTCGTTAAGATAATCAACGAAAACGGCGGCAAGATGCCCGATGCAGTAGGCATCCCCGAGGAGCAGCTCCGCAAAGCGGCCGAGGGCGCTGTCTGCAAGATCAATATCGACTCCGACCTGCGCCTTGCCATGACCGCCTGCATTCGCCAGTACTTCAACGAGCACCCGGATCACTTTGATCCCCGCCAGTATCTCAAGCCCGCCCGCGCCGCCATAAAGGCCATGGTAGAGCACAAGCTGGTTGACGTTCTGGGCTGCGACGGAAAGGCGTAAAGAGCGTAGCCATGCAGGAGGAATACACCAACGTCATAACCCTTACCGATTCCGACGGCAGCGATGTGGACTTTGAGGTGCTGGATATAGTGCCCTACAAGGAGCATGAGTACGTAGTCATGCTGCCGGTCGACGATGAATCCGACTCGCCCGAGGCAGTCATTCTGGAGCTTCTGGAGGCCGAAGAGGACAACGAGGAGGACATGCTCCAGGGCGTGGAGGACGAGGAAATACTCAACGCCGTTTTCAACCTCTTCATGGAAAAGAACGCCGACGAGTTTCAGTTTGAGCAATAAAGCCTGATATAACACCAAAGCCCCCGCATTGCGGGGGCTTTTAGAGTGTCAAAAAAGTGGCTGAATGCCACTTTTTTGAGTTTTACGGGTTTTGCCTCTCGCATTCGCTCCCGGGCGGCAAAATCCGCAAAGTACGAAAACCTCTGGGTTTTCATCCGTTCTGACGCACATGTCGTCAGAGCCGGATTAAACATAAGGGGCTGCGGCCCCTTATCAACCCTGGGGTTTTTTGACAGACTGAAAGCCCCCGCATTGCGGGGGCTTTTTCGTCCGCTTATTTATTTACCTTATCCCTAAGAAATGCAGTATGCTCTGCCAAACCGTCATATCGCCGGTCTTGGGTGGTATGACTATCACGGGGACGGGGGTGGTGGTGGGATGCCATTGACTGCCGCCGTCCGCCGCGCTTTTTGGCGGACAAAGAGGGCAGGCACAGCCTGTGCCTGCCCGCCTGCATGGATTCTGAGATTTCGCTTACGGCCTGGTGAGAATGGCGCTCACATCCGCCATGCTTTCGCCGAGCGTGAACGTGACGGCCTTGCCGTTGTGGGTGAGCCGGTAGGCTTCGCCGCCCTCGCCCTTGTCCAGCAAATCGGAGAGCAGGAACGCTGACGTTGCGCCCTTGGTGACAAAGACGATCTTCTCCACGCCCTGCGCCTTGAGAGTGCGGATGCCGCTGAGTCTGCCCGTGAGAATGGCGAGGTCCTCGTCAACGGTGACGGTCAGCACGCCGCCCTTTTGCTCGGCCGTGTAGGCAATGTCCCTGCCGTCCTTATCGGTCACGCGGTAGAGGGGAGGAGCTATTAACCGGCTTCCCTCATCCGGCATGGTGTGGGTCTCCCCGCACTGGTCATACCGCACGCACTTTGCCGTCTTGGTGCCGTCGTGCGCATAGGTCGCATCGTTGTTGGAAACATAGTCCTCAAAGAGATGCCCGAGCTTGCTGTCCGTGTCCGTTACCGTGTCTGTTGCCATACAGCCGCCCGTGCCGTAGCGCACGCACCTTGCCGTCTTTGTTCCGTCCTGCTCGCAGGTCGCATCGTTGTTGGAAACATAGTCCTCAAATAGATGCCCGAGCTTGCTGCCCGTGTCCGTTACCGTGTCCGTTTCCGTGCAGCCGCCCGTGCCGTAGCGCACGCACTTTGCCGTCTTGGTGCCGTCCTGTTCGCAGGTGGCGTTGTTGTCGGAAACATACTCCTGCCCTGCAAAGCTGTGGTTCAGGGCGGGGATATCCTCGGTTTTTGTATGGGAGGAGCTGGTGCAGGTGTAAGTCCTGACCCCCTTTCCCGTGCAGGTGGCGGGCGTCGTCACCGTGCCGCTGTCCCATACAAAGTCTCCGGTGGGGTTGGTGACCGTTTTGTTGGGAGTTCCCGACATGGAACTGCCGGGCGCGTAATATTCGATTTTTCCGCCGGGGTTCAGCGCGCAAATATCCGGCTCGACCTCTGCGCCGGGTATCCGGCTTCCGTCCGCGTTGCTGCCGCCGTCGCCGATGCCTGCGCCCGCTCCGTCAATATCGTCTTCAACGCCGCCCCGCACCTTCAGCTTCGCATCGCCGGAAACGGTGATGTCGTTTCCTTTACTCCGCAGACCGCCGCCGATGCCTGCGCCGTTTACGCCGCCGCTAGCATTGACCTCGCCGCCGGTGATCTTGATGTCGCTGCCATCTCCTGTGTGGCCGCCGCCGATGCCCGCGCCGCACTTGCCGCCGATGGCGTTGACCTCGCCGCCGGAGATAGTGATGTTGCTGCCGCTGCCGTGCTGTCCGCCGCCGATGCCTGCGCCGTTGAGGCCGTTGGTGGCCCCGACCTTGCCGCCGGAAATGGTGATGTTGCTGCCGTTGCCGCCGAGGCCGCCGCCGATGCCTGCGGCGGCGAGGCCGCCGATGGCGTTGACCCCGCCGCCGGTGATGAAGATGTTGCTGCCGTCCTTTCCGCTTCCGCCGCCGATGCCCGCACCTTGTTGGCCGCCCCAGGCGGTCAGCTTGCCGTTCTTGTCCTCGTCCGCAATGGTCAGGCTGCCGCCGTTGTTCTTTTCAAGGCCGGCATGCTCATAGCCACTCCTGAGCGTGCTTCCGCCGTTCAGCTCGATGCTGACATTGCCCTCGCCGGTGGTGGAAACGGCGGCCTTGCCCTTATCGCGCACGTCGATGTTCACACCGGAGAGGGTGACGCTTGCGGTCTGACCGCTATCCGCGTTGATGGTGACGTTGTTTTCCTTAGAGGTTCCCGTAATGACGGGCGCGCTGTCCGGTATAGCGGCTCCGCCTCCCTGCCTGACCGTCTGCCCGCCGCTCTCGGCGTTTACGGTGATGTCGCCGTTGCTGATGTCCCAAGTATCCGCCAGCGCCGACACGGGCAGACCCGCGAAAAGCAGCAGCGCAAGGAGCGTTGATACGATTCTCTTTTTCTTCATGTGCAAAAACCTCCTTCTTTGTTCTGATTGATCGCCTCGATTCCTTTTTAACAGGTGTAGCTGTGAAAGTATATCAAAAGGCGCGCCCCGCCCACAAAACCCATGGGCAAAGCGCGCCTGATATATATGCTGCTCGGACAGCACAAAAAGACAGAGCTATCCTGCCTCTGTCTCTTATACACATCTCCGAGCCCACGAGACACTCGCTAATCTCGT
>ENA-OZIL01001062-OZIL01001062.1-human-gut-metagenome-genome-assembly--contig:-NODE-1062-length-10800-cov-6.912331_pt1 | contig 10800 bp, 11 predicted proteins | sample MGYA00244057_ERZ653706 | MGnify/ENA primary metagenome ERZ653706 (study PRJEB26926, sample SAMN06165266) | human gut metagenome | biome: ENVO:00009003; feature: ENVO:2100002; material: ENVO:00002003...
GGGTATTTCAAAGCGGTCTGAGGTGAGGTATAATGTCCGAAAACAGGGCAAAGGTATATGTGGGCGTGGACGCGCGTTTCGACACTGACGGGCGCATCATGCCGCTGTCGATCACCTGGGAGGACGGGCGGGTCTACGGCATAGACCGCGTGCTGGATATGCGCCGGGCCGCGAGCCTAAAGGCTGGCGGGGCCGGGACGAGGTACACGGTGAGGATAGGCCGCAGCGAGACGTATCTGTTCAACGAGGACGGGCGCTGGTTTGTGGAAAGGCGGGAGAGCTGTCGCGCTTCACCATCCTCACCCGCAAAGACGCCGACGGCATCAGCTTCATCCACGACCGCATGTCGGTCATCGTGCCGAAGGAAAAGGAAGCCGACTGGCTCTCCCAGCAGCTCACCCTCGACGAGCTGCTGGAAGATTCGGAGACGGATATGGAGTATAGCGAGGCGTGAGTTGCTATAATATAAATCCCTTTGCTTCGTTGTTTCGGCTGTTGAGCATGCCGCTATCTTAGTAGGCACTGTTTAGTTCAAAAGCATAATACTAAGACAATATAATTTACATGTATAGAGACTCCAAGACTGAATAACTGGAAACTAAATTTGCTCACAAGAAGTACAGCAAACCACGGTGAATTAACGCAGCGGATTGCTGTACTTTACTATAAATATGGTCTTACGGATCCGGTCCACTTAAGTCTGCTTTTTGCCTGAAATCGTATATCACTGATTGCAGCCACCACATCCTCATTCAGCCTATGTGATTAATGCCATCAACCAAATCTCCCGGTATTGTTTCTCCGCGACAGCATATTTAGAAAATATGGGCAGATAACATCATAAATCTAAAATTTGCAGGCAATAACGCAGTAATAATCGTAATAATCTTGTTATTATGTGATATAATTCTAGCAATAATGTGGTTAGTATCATTTACGATGAATTAACCGGCGTCAAGCAAGTTCGAAACCGCCTATATCAATGTTGCAGATTTGCTCCCATTGCGTCTTTTTATTATAAGGAGATAAAAAGAAGATCTTCAGGGTGGTGAGGTTCATTGTTTACCATAATGGCAATGTGCGATAACGAAGACAGCCTGCAGTTTTTCACGGAGCTTTACATACTCTACAGGCCGATTATGGTCCGGGAAAGTTTAAAGTTCATCGACGACCTGAGCGTAGTTGAAGATTTGATACATGATGCTTTTATAAAGCTCATTGAAAAAGAAGATCTGTTGAGGTCATTTAGCCGTTGCACTTTGAGGACTTACATCGTCTATACTATTAGGAACACTTCGATAAGCTTTCTCCGCAAAAAGGCTGTAGAAAGCAGACGTCTGGTGAGTATTGACGACCAGCAGGAAACCGAGCGTACTTCGGATGATGCGCTGCTACCAGAAAAGGTGATCATTATGGACGAAAAGAAAAAAGAGTTTATCAAAGTTTGGGACACACTGCCCGAGGACACGCGAGAACTGCTGGCGGGCAAGTACATACTCCGCATGAGCGACGCGGAACTGGCCGAGGAATTCTGCTGCAGCCCTGACAGTATAAGGATGAAGCTGACCCGAGCCAGACGCAGGGCGCTTGAGATGATGAAGGAAGGAGGGCTGAGCTATGACCCGGCATGAGCAGCTTGTTGAAAACTATGAAAATGCACTTTTTGAGCTGCTTATGGAAGATATAATTGAGTACGAAGGCGAGAAGATCGAAAAAGAATGCGAGCAGCTTAGAAACGCCCCCGAATTCTCCATACCGCCGGAGATGGACAGGCGCTGCCTCAAAACGATAGCAAGAGCCTGTCAAAAGAAAAGATACAGGCAGCTGGGCGAGAAAGCATACAAGGCACTGAGCACAGCAGCTGTTATTGTTCTGGTAGTACTGGTGCTGTTCACGTCGGCCTATGCGGCGTTTCCGCCGGTCCGGACTGGTGTCCTAAACCTGCTTATTGAAATGTCGGACTTTGCAACTACCATGCGGCTGGAAGATAATATAACGACGGATTTGATGAGCGGAGGCGAAAAGTCGCTGGGAGACTATACTTACAGTGGCATACCAAATGAATTTACGCTCATGAGCAGTAATGAAACAAGTGTGTCCTCAAGGGACTATTATGAGAATGTAGTTGGGGAATATATAGATATTTCCATAGCTCAGGGTGAGGACACCCAGCTCAAAGTTAACACCGAAGGTGCGGATTCTGTAGATGAGATCACCGTCGCTGGCTACACAGGGTTACTTATTGTCAGAGAAGATGTAACCATTCTGGCTTTGGCGGATTCTGATGCAGGTATGTTCATCTCGATGTGCTCTGATTGTCTAGGAGAAGCAGAGCTGCTTGAAATAGCCAACACGCTTACTTATTCTTGCATGACATAATGAGGAGGTACTACATGAAAAAAATACTGATACTAACTGTGTGCATCGCAATGCTTCTAAATTTCTCAGCAGTAAGTGCTGCCGCATCTCAATCAAATGATACTCAGGTTCCCATTAGCCCAAGATATGTAGAAATAAGTATGCTTTACATTTCTTTTGCTATAACCACATCTGGCAGAGCAGACTGCTACGCTGATGTGCACACAGCAAAGGAGTTTTCGTGTACGCTCACGGTAGAGCTTCAGAAGCGTGTTGGCAGCAGTTGGGAGACGAAGAAAACCTGGACATCAACAGATGATGGCTTCGGATTTACATATGTCGATGAACCATGGTACGTCACTCGTGGTGACTACCAGCTTAAAGTGACTGCCGAAATTACTGATGCCAGCGGAGTCGTTGTTGAAAGACCTGTAGAATACTCAACCATCAAAACGTATTAGAAAGAATTTAGTAAAAATGGGGGTATGTGATATGGCTTGAATATAATTAAGTGTTGCATAAAAAAGCTATTATGAACGGAGGTACTAACATGAAAAAAACAAAAAAATTTCTAGCGATAGTCTGTATAATCGCCATTGTGTCCTCATTTACTCTGTTCGGTGCATTCGCTGGATCCGGAAGCGGCTGGACGACAGGTTCGTTGAAACTTAACAACGTTGCCTATGACTTTAACCTCTATATAACAGCATCGAATCGCTGCTATCAATCTCACGCTAACACTCAGGCCTATGTTGCAAGAGATCACCTCGACTTGAGTTGCAAATGGACAACTCAGAACCACGGTCAGCAGACAGCAGTAGACGGTGCTATTTCTTATGCCGCTATCGCGGGAGAAACACATTCGTACACGGTTGAATGTCCCGTTGGAGTAATTACTGAATATACTCGAGCTAGCACACAAATCAGATTCTATTGTGATCACACTGGCACTCATGCTGTCGTGTGGTAAAACCTCCATTTTCCCATTTTGCCATGATTTAATAGAGGGCGATAACAACGCCCTCTATTGGTATATCTGCAACTTCATTGAGGTTGATGTTGAGAGAGCCGATATTGACAGAGAGGAGAGCTGTCATTGAAACGCAAAAGATATTCAATTACTGTGCTTGCCGCGCTGATTCTGTCGGTTTGCTTACTTAGCGGCTGCAGCGAAGCATCTGAGGAGTCGCCAAGTATTTCTTCAGAAAAAACGCCCGGCGCAGAGATCGAAAACACAGCGCCGCCGGAGGAGAACAGGGCCATGTGCTCTGCCAACATGGGCTGGTGCTCCACAGAAAACGGCCTCGGCTTCTACATCCCCGGCAGCAAAATGCTCAGCTACTACGACCCGGAATATGGGCAAATGTTCGCCATGTGCTCGCAGAGCGGCTGCCACCACACGGACGAGAGCTGCGAGGCCTGGATAGGCGAGGACGTCGCATATTTCGCTCCCTACGGCGGGGCCTGGTGGTCTATCTCCAACGAACCCGACGGCAGCGTCGCCATCCGGCGCATAGACCCCGAGTCACGCCAGCGCGAGGTCGTGGCTGCGTTCGAGTCCTCGGGTGAGGTATCATACCGCACGGGCAACGCCTACATCTCACACGGTTATATCTACGGCAGCTTCTATAAAAACACTATGTCCACGGACGGAGTGAGCAGCGAGAGCCTGTTTTTGCGCGTTGACCTCTCGGGCGGCGGGACGGAGACGCTCTTTTCCGGCTCCGAGAGCGTGAACTTCGCAGGCTCCGACGGGCAGAGCGTGCTGCTGCTAGTGAGCGGCTACGACGCCGAGCCGCTCACCTTCTCGGAATACGCCGAGCAGTTTCCCGAGGGCGACTACGCAGAGTACCTCAACGGCTACGCAGCCGAGCACCTGAGCACCGAACTGCGGCTCTACAGCTTCGACATGGGTGCCTATGAGACGCTCGCTTCGGAGGACGTCTGGCTCAGCTCCTCACTGTTCCTGTGCCGCTACGGCGACCTCTCCCTCTACGCCGTGGGCGACACGCTCTACTGCTACAACTTCGCCGCGGGCGAGAGCCGCGAGCTGTGCTCGCACGAGGGGCTGGCGAACTTCTGGGCCATGGACGGCATGGCCTTCTGTATCTCCAACGCCGGCACGCTGGAACTGCGCTGCTGTGACCTCTCGGGCGGGCCGGAAACGCTCATGGAAAACGAGGGGCGCAGCGCGGCGGACGACATCATAGTCATCTCGCCCTCGGCTGAGTGTGCAGGGTATATCTACGGCATACGCACACGCGAGGACAGCGTCCACGGCGTCATAAGCAAGGCGGACTACTACGCCGAAAACTACGACGCGCTGACAGTTACGGGGTGAGGGCATGGAGCTTTCCTTTGACTCGGTGGCCAAGAGCTATGGGGAAAAACGCGCGCTCAAGGGCGTGAGCTTTGTCCTGCGCGAGGGCATCTATGGCCTGCTGGGGCCGAACGGCGCGGGCAAGAGCACGCTCATGAACATCCTCACCGGCAACCTCGAGGCCGACTCCGGCGCTATCCGCTTCGACGGCGAGGATATACGCAAGCTGGGCCGGAGCTTCCGCGCGAGGCTGGGCTATATGCCCCAGCAGCAGACGCTCTACCCCGGCTTCTCCTGCGAGAGCTTCCTCTGCTACATGGCCTCACTGCGCGCCATGCCTCAGAAGCGGGCGAAGGAGCGGATTGAGCTGCTCCTGGGCAGTCTCGGGCTGCTGGACGTGCGGAAGAAGCCTACGCGGGCGCTCTCCGGCGGCATGAAGCAGCGGCTGCTGCTGGCCCAAGCCATGCTCGACGACCCGGACATCCTCGTTCTGGACGAGCCGACGGCGGGCCTCGACCCCAAACAGCGCATAGCCGTCCGCAACCTCATTGCTGGCGAGGCCCTGCACAAGATCGTGCTGCTCTCGACCCATGTCGTGCCGGACGTGGAGTACGTCGCCCGCGAGCTCATCCTCATCTCCGGCGGCGAGATTTTAGCGCAGGAGACGCCGCAGAAGCTCTGCGCGGATATGCGCGGCAAGGTCTGGGAGGTCGAGCTGCCCGAGGACAAGCTGGGCGAGGTCTCAAAGCTCGGGCCGGTCAGCTCCCTGCGCCGCAGCGGCGAGGGCGTGGCGGTGCGGCTCATAAGCGGAACGCGCCCGCCCTTCCCCTGCCGCGAGGCTGAGCCGCTGCTCGAGGACGTCTACCTGCACCGCTTCGGCGACGAGGTCGGGCTATGAGCTGGGAATTTCGAAAGGTGCTGGCCGAGCGCGCCGTCGCCCTGTTGGCGCTCGGTTTGTTCATCGCCTGCCTGCTTTTCTTCCTAGGCGAAGTCGTGGACAGCGGGCTGCGCGAGGTGCAGGCCATGTACGGCTACGAGGGCGACATCACCGCGCTTCAGTCCGAGCTGTGGGAGCATATCCTCATGGGCAATGAGAGCTATGACGGCGAGCTGCTGACCGGCGACATATACAGCGAGATGCGTCTCGTTGACGAGGCCGCCGCCCGCATCGAGGCCGCGCGGGGCTATGGCGAGTTCGTGCGGCTCACCTGTGCCGAGGCGGCGGCGAAGCTGCACAGCGGGCTTTTCGGCACAGGCGGCGGCTTCGCTATGCGCTCCATCGAGCGGACGGAGGAGGTCTACTCGCGGTTGCTGGAGCTGGAAGTCCCCGTGGTATTCACGGGCGGGATCGAGCTGCTGCTCGGCTTAAGGCTGCCGGACATATTTGCGCTGCTCTTTTCCCTGACTGCGGCGCTGATCTTGTTCTCTCGGGAGCGTGAGAGCGGCGCGCTCTGCCTGCTGCGTCCCACAAAGCGCGGGCGCGGCGAACTGTATTGCCGGAAGTTTACAGCAGTCGCGGCCTCGGCACTCATACCCGCGGCGCTCATGTACGCGCTCTGCGCCGCCATTGCCGTGTGCGAGTTCGGCCCTGTGGACTTGAGCCTGCCGGTTCAGGCGGTGTACGGGTTTACGGCCTGCCCGTATGAGCTCTACATCGGCGGCTTTCTCGCGCTGTTTTTCCTCATGAAGGCGCTGTGGCTCCTCGCCTGCGCGGGCTTTTTCACGCTGGCGGCCTCGGCGCTCAGGAGCGCCCCGGCGCTGCCCGTGTGCGCGCTGGCGGCGGCGCTATCCTTTGCGCTCTCGGCTCTGCCCGTGAATCTGCCGCGCTGCCTCAATCTCGCGGCGGCGGGCGAGACGGCAAGGCTCTTTGACGGACTGCTTTTCCTCAACTTCTTCGGCCTGCCGTTGCCGAGGCTAGCGGCGACGGCGGCGTTCTGCGTTCTGCTCGCCGTATTGTGCGCGGCGGGCGGCTGGGCGCTGTTTTTGAGGCGCGGCGCGGTGACGGCCTCGCGCCGGAGCCGGGCCGGGTTCGCGCTGGGCCTGCATCTACACCCGATGCGGCACGAGCTGCGCAAGCTCTTTCTCTCGAGCGGGGCGCTGGCCGTGCTCGGCGCGCTGCTGCTGGTGCAGGTCTGGGTCAACCTGGACATCGGCTCCGGCACGGTGCAGGAGGCGCAGTACAGGCAGTACAGCTCCGTGCTCTTGGGAGCGCCGGACGCGGAGAAGGACGCGTATATTCTCGCGGAGGCGGCGCGGTTCGACGCCCTGCGCGAGGACTATGCCGCCCTCATGCAGAGCACACAGGGCGGCGCGGCGTCGGGCATGGGCAACAGCATCCTGCGCGAGTTGGAGGCTGAGGCTGCGTTCCTCGAAGCCCGCGCACAGTACGAGGCGCTGGGCGAGGGCGAGAGCTATGTGTACAAAACGCCCTACGAGCTGCTTTACGGCGCGCAGGGCAGGGCTGACGCCGTCTTGGACACGGCAAAGCTGGTTCTGGCGCTCTCGCTGGCACTGCCCTTTTTCTTCTGCATGGACGCTGAGACCGGCGTGGAGCAGCTCATCATCTCCGCGGGCGCTCAGCGGGACGTGCGGCGCAGGAAGCGCGCGGCGGGCTTCGTGTTTGCGCTCCTGTGCGCGACGGCGGCGTATGTGCCGAGGTTTGCGGCGACGGCTCTGGCCTACGGGCTGCCGGAGCTGGGGGCAAGCGCGGCGTCGCTGGAGTTGTTTTCCGCGCTGCCGGAGTTTTTGCCGCTCTGGGCAGTTCTCGCGGCATCCACCATCGCCTGCGCCGCGGCCTCTGTCCTGGCGATGCTTGTAACGGAGCTTATTTCGTCCAAGGTCAGAACCAGCATTGCCTCAGTACTGATCTGCACCATAGTCCTCGAAGCCTTGTGCTGGCTGGCATAAAAGAGCACAAGGCCAAAAAAGCCGCCCGGGAACATCCCGGGCGGCTTGGTAATTTTGCTCGCGGTTAACTTTCGATGAAGCTCATGAGCATGGTCGCGGCCTGTGCGCGGGTAGCGGTGGTGAGTGGGGTCAGCGCACCGGCGTCGCCCCCGATGATGCCCTCAACCGTGGCCCAGAGCATGGCCTGTCCGGCTCAGTCGCTGATGCTCGCCTAGTCGGTGAAGCCGGTCAGGCTGCCCGTCACGGCCTCGCTACCGCTAAAGCGCCAGAGCATCGTCGCAAGCTGCTCGCGCGTCATAGCGCCCATCGGGTCGGTGCCGTCCGAGACGCCTTCTGCCATGGCCCAGGCCTGAGCCTTCGAATGCCAAGTCGCGCCGCCGTCGGTGTCAACGCCGTCGAGGCGGACGAGGATGGTCCAGACCATCGCTCGGTTGAGCGTCGTATTCGGCGAAAACTCCGTCGCGGAGACGCCGTTCATGAGGCCGTTCTCTCAGACGCACTTCACTGCGTCGTAGTACCAAGCGCCCACTGAGACGTCATCGAACGGGAAGACGTCAACATCCTGGTCGTCAGTGACGCCTGAAACCAGCTCCATGGCGGCGGTTAACTGTCAGTCCAGCACGTAGTCCATCAGAGCACACAGCAGGTCCTCCTTGCTGCCGAAGGTCGTAAGCAGCGCCGACAGGCTGATGCCCGCCTCCTTGGCGACGCCTCGCAAGGATGTATCCGTGTAGCCGAATTTAAAAACATCCAAGCTGCCGCATAAAGCGTGTTCCGCCGAGCGACTTCGTAGTCAACAAGAGGCCCTTTTGCCATTGCCAAACCTCGGTTGAAACGCGTTTTAATCACTGCCACATGATACAACAGGTTATACCTCCTTGTCAAAGGCAACCGTGCATAATATTCCTTCGCCTCTCATCCCGCAGCCGCCGCTGCTCCACACCATGAGTAATGGAAATACTTCAAAGGAAGTACTCCAGTTAAAAAACTATTATCAGTCTTTCTTATAGCAAGATAATCTTTCTAATAGTGGATTTGCTTCGTCAGCTCTGCATTTTATACTCCTATTAGATAGATGCTCTCTCTAATAGGAGGTTGCAAATTGGAGTCAGGGAAAATAGGCAAGCGTATTCAGGAAGCGAGAAAAGCCAGAGGGCTGACACAGGCAGAGTTATCGCAGCTCGTGGACATCACGCCCAAGTATCTCAGCAACATCGAATGTGGAGCGAAAGTTCCACGGCTCGAAACATTCATTGCAATCGCAAACGCGCTTGAGATCGATGCCAACACATTGCTTATAGATGTCCTGTCTGTTTCAAGCACAATTGTCAGTTCCGAGATTTCAAAGAAACTTGCGACGCTTTCCCCGCGAGAGCAGCGGAGAATTGAGCGGCTTTTCAATATTATGATTGAGGACGCAATAAATCAAACTAAATGAAACGACCCCGTATCGGATTTGAAATGCTGATGCGGGGTATTTTTTGTAATCGACATGATATTCGTTTTTTCGACATTATTTTGTGTTAATATCTTTCTTACAGATAGATTTTCTGACTATTAGTGTGAGAGGAGAACACAATGAACCACATAAAAGAGCGATGGCTCGCAGCCAGGATTGAATTGCATTGGATGTACATAATATGGTGCCGAAAACGTGGAACCGCCTTGCTTGATCGCGGTGAACCGCTCAATTCGGAGCGGATGCTGAAACTGGCACGGAAGATTGACAGACATGGCCTGGCTGTGTTCCGGCTGCAAGATTTGTACGAAGCTCTGTATGTACGACCCTGGCCGCAGGATTTAACACCATCATAACTGTGTAATAGAGAAAAAAGCCCGCAGCGGGTCTCCGCTGCGGGATTCGCTGTTTGTTCGGTCGTTATCCCTCGATGAATCTCATGAATATCGCCGCGGCCTGGGCGCGGGTGGCGGTGGCGGTGGGGGTGATGAGGCCGTTCTCGTCGCCCTCGATTATGTGCTCCGCGACGGCCCAGCGCATGGCTTCATAGGCCCAGCTGCTGACCGTGTCGGCGTCCTTCGCAGTGAGCAGGAAGTCCACCGTCGGCTCGCCCTTGAAGCGCCAGAGCATCGTCACAAGCTGCTCGCGGGTCACAGCGCCCATCGGGTCGGTGCCGTCCGAGACGCCCTCGGCCATCGCCCACTCCTGAGCCTTGGCGTACCAGCTCGCGCCGCCGTCGGTGTTCACACCGTCGAGGCGGGCCAGCATCGTCCAGATCATCGCTCGGTTGAGCGTGGTGTTCGGCGAGAACTCCGTGGCCGTGACGCCGTTCATCAGTTCATGCTCCCAGGCGTACTTCACCGCGTCGTAGTACCACGCGCCGGCGGAGACGTCGTAGAACGGGAACACGTCCACATCGGGCTCGTCGTCCGGCTCGTCGGGCGTACCCGGCGTGATGTCGGGCATGTTGGCCCAGATGGCCTTGAAGCTGGTGTCGCCGGTGATAGCGACCTCGTCGCCGGGCTGGTAAGTCACACCGTCAACACCGCGCCAGCCCATGAAGATGTAACCGGGCTTCGTCGGGGCCGAGGGGAAGGTGAAGGGCTGGCCCTTGATGACCTTGTACTCAACGCCGTCCAGTTTGACTATCCAGGTCGGGTCAACCGTGACCGTGCACGATGCGGTCTTATCTCCAGCCTTGGCCGTGATGGTGGCTGTGCCCTGAGACACGCCCGTGACCACGCCGTATGCGTCCACCGTGGCAACGCTTGAGTCGTTGCTCGACCAAGTGACGGTATCGGTGGTGTTGGCCGGGGAAACAGTGGCGGTGAGCGTCACGGTCTGATTTTTGAAGATCTCGACGCTGGTCTTGTCAAGGGTGATGCTCTCAGCGGGTATGACGACAACCTCAACGGTTCCATTTTTACCAATCACAACTTGCTTGCCATCACCGGTTTCAAGGTTAATGTTATCAGTGTTTACTTCACTGTTTTCAAAAGCCTTTATGCTGAACTGAAGATTGTCCGGAACGACGACCTTCTGTTCAGTCGGCTGCTTGAGGAGCTGGATGGTGTCATCGGCATCAACGGCATTCACCGCATCCTGCAGCGTGTCGTACAGGTAGGCGTTGCCGTCTTTGACGATCATCGCCGTGGTGGCGTCGGAGGTGATGACGGTGGTGCCTGCGTAGACGCCCTCCGGGAGGGTAGTAAGTTTGGTACCCTTGATACTTACTTTGCTATCATTATTAGGAAGA
>ENA-OZIL01001069-OZIL01001069.1-human-gut-metagenome-genome-assembly--contig:-NODE-1069-length-10646-cov-4.221981_pt1 | contig 10646 bp, 7 predicted proteins | sample MGYA00244057_ERZ653706 | MGnify/ENA primary metagenome ERZ653706 (study PRJEB26926, sample SAMN06165266) | human gut metagenome | biome: ENVO:00009003; feature: ENVO:2100002; material: ENVO:00002003...
CGAGATTAGCGAGTGTCTCGTGGGCTCGGAGATGTGTATAAGAGACAGTTTATGAAGAATGGTGTCTGCTTTTACTGGGCGATCAGCGGTTGCTGACGCCGGAGCAGATTTGGCCGAAGGCTTCTGCGGCCTCCATGGCGTATTCCGGGGCGTTGGCCAGGTCGCCTAAGGTGACCATGCCGCATAACTTGCCCTGCTCTTCCACTGGGAGCCGCCGGATCTGCTCTCTGGCCATTTTTTCTGCGGCAGCGGCCAGGCTCATGTCTGCGCCGACCGTCACCACGCGTCCCGTCATAATATGACGCACAGGGACCTTTTCCGGATTGCGGTCTGCGGCGACGCACCGCAGGACGATGTCCCGGTCTGTGATCATTCCACAGATTTTTCCATTTTCATCGCAGACTGGCAATGCGCCTACGTTATAGCGGGCCAACATTCTGGCGGCTACGGCAGCTGGTTCTTCGGGGCCCACCCGGATGACTCGGGGAGTCATGACGTCCTTGACTTTCATATGCTGTACCTCCCATGCCGCACTGGCGGCGTTCTGTCCTTTAGTATGGAACAAATTGGAGGATTCTATACGGTGCAGTCACGTTTTCCCGGGGAATGAAATGGAAGAACTGCAAAGTGGTGCATAAATTTCGCCGTTTTCTGCAACCTATAGGTAGTATCTTTCTGAGGAGGGTGCATGATGAAGGACGAAGAAAAACGAGAGACCATTGCCTGGGAGGCAAAGGATCCCAAGCCTCCGGTCATCCACAGCGCGGTTCCCGGTAGCCGGGGTGAGTGCCACCGCCGGGGCTAAATGATGCGGTGCTATGACTGCCGCCGAGGGCGGGAAGGTGCCTGCCCTTGGCTGGGACGGGGCGGCATTTGTCTCGCGCCGGAGCGGGAGCCAAAGAAGCCGCAGCATACAAAGCGTGACGAAGTGCATGCCAAGTCCCCAGTGGCTGGGATTTCATAACATGAAAATAACCACGTCAGGGAAGGAACGCCTCCTTTCCCGGCGTGGTTGTTTTTGCTGTGATATGCTATTTTGCTGTGACGGGCACCCGGAGGATGTTCCGGCAGTAGAGTTCCGGATCGAAGGGATCCAAAGCCGCATCCTTCCGGAGATAGAGCGGATGATGTGGATGGCCCCTTTTGGAGATGGGACCGGCGGTAAACCACTGGGCGTCTGCTGCCTGGCCCAGGGCGATCTGATCGGACAGGCATGTGGCCAGGTAATCCCGTTTCTCAATGATGGCGCCCCGGGCGGCCCAGATGGCAGGCTGGGGACTGAGGGACAGGAGATACTGAAACGCCTTCAGGTTCTCTTGGTGCAGGATGTCATTGCAGCGGCGCTCCATGGCGTCTGGATCGGTGGCCCGTTGGGCATAGACGTTGAACATCAGGAAACTGTCATAACCGTTTGCCAGGGCGATGCGCTCTACGGATTTGAGCGTATTGTCCAGCCGGTCCGGGATGGCAGTAGAGGGGTTGATGCCCATGCAAATGAGGGGCTTTTTCCCCCGGGTCCCCAATATGTACCGGTATTCGCTGTAGACCTTGGGAACATAGAGCCAGCGGCTCACGTCATAGTCCGGCGCTGGCTCCTGTGCCAGGCGGAGGGCGTCGTCAAAAGGGAGCAGCTCCAGCTCCCGGGTTTCTCCCTGAGGAATATGTTGCATAAAGGCCTCCTAATGTGTTTCATCGGGCTGGTCGGGAAACCAGCGGTGGTCTGCGGGATTGTGCCAGTCCTGGGCCTGGGGATCCAGACCCCTTTGACGGCACCAATTGGTGTAAGCGGTTTCCAGGAAAGCTGAAAAGCCCTGCATGTTGTTGTAGAGGACCACATTTCCTTCCTCCGTGCACAGAACCAGGCAGACGGTCCGGCGGGAGATGGCCACCCGCTGCCCCTGGATTTGGCTGAACCGGAAGGTCCTCTTCTGGCTGCCTGCGCGAAAAGTGAAGCAGTCGCTGGTGTAATCAATTCCAGTTCGATGGTAGGTCCAGGCAGCGTAAAGGGAAATTCCTGCCAGCAGGACGGCCCCGGCGACAAACAGAGGCGCTGCGTGTGTGATGCCATACCAGGCGGAAACCGGAGCGACCAGCAGGAGGAGAACACTGAGCAGGGGATAGCGCAGAGGGAGCCGCACAGCCGGCCGCCGTTGCGCCCGCGCCTGCACTTTGCCAATGCATCGGTCTGCCAAAAAGCACAGGCCAAACACGGCGGCCAAAAATAAGACAAGCCAAACGTATTTCATACCAATTCCTCCGGCACCTGGGCCCACAGGACCTGATCCACAGGGACGTCGTGGGGATCGGTCTCCAGGCAGGGGAAGAGTTGAAAGCCGTAGCACAGGGCCAATGTGGGATGCTCCGGCTCCTGCGCCAGGAATTTGTCGTAGAAGCCGCCGCCGTAGCCAACGCGGTGGCCCGCCGGGTCAAAGGCCAGCCCGGGCATCAGGACCAGGGCGTGGGGATCGTCCGCCTCCGGACCGTCTGCCAGAGGTTCCGGAATGCCGCAGTACCCGGGGGCGACGTCTTGCAGATTGGTGAGCCAGATAAAACGCATGGTGTCTCCAAACACTTTGGGTACGGCAACCCGCTTTCCGCTGTTCAGCGCCGCCTGAAGGAGCTCCAGGGTATGCACTTCCTGATTATAAGGCAGATAGCCATAAATGGACCGGGCGGCCTCGTAAAGGGGACTGGCCAGAGCCATCCGGGTCAGCTCCCGGCTGCAGCCCTGAATCTGAGCCGGAGTCATGGCCGCCTTTTGACGCCGAATTTCGGCGCGCAGTGCTTTTTTATCCACAGGCAAAACTCCTTTCTTTTTCGCCTCTATTGTACCGGAAAGGGGAGGATTCGTCAATCCAAAAGAAAAATGCTGGCGGCGTAGGGTGCGGCCTCCTGGACGCACCGGCAGAAGGGGCTGACTGGCTGGCGTGGGCCTGGGCGAATTCGCACCTGCCTGTGAGGAAGGGCCGGATTTGCCTAAGTGCTACGGATTACGGAGCACCGTGCCGCCGGTGCGTCCGGGAGGCCGCACCCTACCGTCTCAGGTCCACCCCTCCAACGGGTCCTCAAAGACTCTGGCACCGCGAAAGTGCAGAAATGTATCTGCAATATTGAGGATAGCACTTGCAAAATTGTAGAAACTGTGATATACTCTAGCTAAGGGGAGCTGCACTGTTACTTTGTTGTGCAAGCTTGCCAAACAACACGGAAGGAGTACATCATATGAAACGAGGACTTACGAACAGAGCGCTGTCGTTGCTGCTGGTGCTGAGCCTGCTTTTGGGCCTGGCGCCGGCTGTATATGCCAGTGGGGGCGGGGAGAGAACCGTCACTTTTGAGGAGGCTTCCTCAGACAGCGTGACGGCAGATCTGAAGCTGGAGGGCTTGCAAACGCCTGGCGCTGAGGAAGCAGACTCCCATTCCCCGGACGAGATGGCCCGTGTATCCATTGTGCTGGAGAAAGCGCCTGTGCTGGATAAGGGCTACTCCACCATGGGCTTCGCCTCCAACCAGCAAGCTGTTGCCTACCGGCAGGAGCTACTGGCCGACCAGCTGGCAATGACGGCCCGGATTTCCGAGGCCACCGGCCAGGAGCTGGATGTGGCCTGGAACCTGACTCTGGCGGGCAACATCATCTCCGCCAATGTGCGCTGTGGCGACATAAAAACCATTGAGGATATGCAGGGCGTATCCCGAGTGGTGCTGGAGACCCGGTACGAGCCATGTGAGACTGAAGAGAGCTCTGCCCAACCCAATATGGCTACTGCCTCCAGCATGACTGGTGCCAATGCTGCCTGGGCCAGCGGTTATACCGGCGTGGGTACCCGCATTGCGGTCATCGATACTGGCGTGGATATTGACCATCAGTCTGTGGATGCCGGCGCATTTGAGCACGCTCTGGAGGAGTATAAGGGCAGCATTGACTTGATGGATGAGGACGAGATCTCTGCTGTTCTTGCGCAGCTCAATGCATATAAGAACTATGACCAAAACCTGACGGCGGACCAGCTCTACGTGAACAAGAAGGTCCCATTTGCCTACAATTATGTGGACAAGAATCTGAATATTACCCATGACAACGATGCGATGGGCGGCCATGGCTCCCATGTGGTCGGCATTGCCGCAGCCAACCGCTATGTACCTGATGGTGATGGATATGCCGATGCTCTGGAGACGGTACATATGACCGGCGTGGCCCCGGACGCGCAGCTGATTATCATGAAGGTGTTCGGCCAGAACGGCGGCGCATTTGACTCTGATTATATGGCTGCCATTGAGGATGCCGTCCTTCTGAACTGTGACAGCATCAACCTGTCTCTTGGCTCAGTCACAGTTGGATTTACCACCAATGATCTCTACCAGGAGATCTTTAATAAGTTGACCCAGTCGGATGCGGTGGTGACCATTTCCGCCGGCAACAGCTATGCTTGGCCGGAGAATACCACCAACAGCTACCTGTATTCCGACGATGTGAGCTTTGCCACCCTGGGTTCTCCCGGCACCTATGACAACGCTTTTACCGTTGCCTCTGTGAACAACTATGGCGCCACTGGTGTGAGCTTCCAAGTTGAGGACCGGAGCGTGGTTTACACCGAGAGCAACAGTGGCGCTGTCAAGCCCCTAATTACCCTGGATCGCACAGGCGAGGGCACGGACTATGAATACGTTTTCCTAGACGGCATTGGAACTGCTGGGGAATATGATGGCCTGAATGTGGCTGGCAAGGTGATTTTTGTGTCCCGAGGCGAGATCAACTTCTCGGTCAAGCTGGATAATGCGGCTAATGCCAACGCTGCCGCCTGCATAGTCTACAATAACACCTCCGGGACCTTCGGCATGGACCTGACCGACAGCTCCGCCACCATTCCCTGTGTGTCCATCACCCAAGGGGACGCGGATGCCATTCGCGAACGAAGCACTGCAGTGGGCGAGGGTATTTACACTGGGACCTTGACCATTACCCACGATATTGCCTCTAGTGTGATCGACGCGGAGAATCTTAGCATGAGTGCCTTCAGCTCCTGGGGCGTTACCGGTGCGCTGACCCTGAAGCCGGAGACTGCTGCCCCCGGCGGCAACATCTACTCTATTGATGGCGCTACCAGAGAGACCGACCAGTATGTGCAGATGAGCGGCACCTCCATGGCTGCGCCTCATACCGCAGGTCTGGTGGCTCTTTTGGCGCAGTACATCCGGGAGGATGAGACGATGCGTCAGTTGGATGTCTCTCCCCGCGTGCTGGTTCAGAGTTTGCTGATGTCCACCGCGACTCCCGTGAAGGACAGCACCAACAACAACCTGCCCTATCCCGTGATTCAGCAGGGTGCCGGACTTGCCAACGTGGCCGATGTTATGGCAGCTGCCTCTTATGTGACAGTGAGCGGCCAGAGTGACGGTAAGGTGAAGGCGGAGGTGAAGGACAACGCCGACGGTGTGTATGCCTTCGACTACACCCTGCACAACCTGACTGATCAGGAGCAGCAGTATGTCTTGGGCGGTGATATGTACACCCAAAGCTACTTTACCGGTAAGGATGGCAAGACCTATACCGCTTTGCAGCTGATGAAGCTGGCTGCCAACATTACCTTCACTGTGAACGGCAAGGAAATCAAGGCTGACGCTGCTGACCTCTGTGACCACGACGGCGATGGGGATGCCGATAAGGATGATGCCCAGGCGCTGCTGGACTATGCTGTGGGCAAGCGAACCTCTATCACCAACACGGACGAGGCGGACCTGAACGGCGACGGCAAGGTCACTGCCCATGATGCAGAGCTGTACCTGAAGCGCATGACCGAGGCCGTTGTGACATTGCCCGCCAACGGAGATGTTACTGTTAGCGTGGGCATCACTCTGACCGAGGATGCCAAATCCCTGCTGAAGCAGGCTTTCCCCAACGGTGCATATGTGGAAGGCTATGTTACTGCCACTCCCAAGGCTACGGACGAGGGGCTTCAGGCATCCGCTCACTCCATTCCTGTGCTGGGCTTCTACGGCAGCTGGGACGACCCCAATATGTTTGACCGGACAACTTACACCGCAAAGATCTCTGGTAAGAAGGAGTACACCTCCTATGTCCCCGTGGATCAGGCTCTGACCTATGTAGTGGCCAACGATAAGGATGGAAACCCTTATTACCTGGGCGGCAACGCCTTTGTCAACGAAGAAAAGTATATGCCGGAGCGCAACGCCATCAGTTCTGAGGGGAATGCGGCAATTTCTGCCCTGGCCTTCAACCTGATCCGCAATGCCGCGAAAATGCGGGGTGCCATTATTGCTGGCGGAGAGATTGTGGCGGAGCAGGAGTACGACCGGGTCATCTCCTGTATCTACTGCGTGAACGATGGTGGCTGGTACGGCGTGGGCCACTCCGTGGTGCCCGGCGCTCGGGAGGATGACCAAGACGCCAAATGGCCTGTGATCGGTAAGGACGGCAGCAAGCTGGCCGAGGATACGGAGGTCACCTTTACGCTCCAGGCCGTGCCGGAATACAGCCACTATATGAACAACAACGGTACGGTGAATTGGAGCCAGGTGAACGATCTGGGCGGCAACATGCTGTCTCTGTCCGCCACCGTGGACAACACCGCGCCTGTCATTGAGAAGGTCAGTACTGGAACTAGCGAAAACGGCGGCAACTATGTGGATGTGGTGGTGAAGGACAACCGTTACACCGCCGCCATTCTGACGCTGAATTCCAGCGGCAAGGTGGTCGTGTCCCGTCAGGCGGTAAACCAGGAGGAGCTGGGCGCTGAGATGACGGTCCACGTGGACCTCTCCGGCGTATTCGGCAATGCGTTTAAGCTGGCTGCCGTCGATTATGCGGGCAATGTGACCTATTACGATGTGCAGGTGGGCGAAGCCTACGAAGGCCCCACCAATACCCTCTATGGCGCCACCGCTGAGCTCCATAACGCCACTTGGTATCGCTTTGAGACCGACACCAGCTATGACAAAGACCATCTGTGTGACAGCAAGCAGAACATCTACGCCGCTGCCTATGCCGAGGGCTATGTGTTCTTCCTGGCTGACGGCGAGCCCAGCTCCCAGACCAACGGCGCAGACGGCTTCTATCTGTATGCTGTGGACTTTGAGAAGCAATACTATGAGCCGCTCTTGGTGGGCAAGACTGATCTTAGCCACCCTGTTTTCAACCTGACTTATCAGAGCGATATGCTTGAGGACTATGGCGCTCTGTACTATGTCCAAGGCAGCGCCCTGTATAAGATGAACTTGCTTGACGCCGCCTCTGAGAAGGTGTGTGACCTGAGCACCAATGGCTACACGATTACTAGCTTGGCATACAGCGAAGATGACCACTGCTTCTATGCTTTGGGATATCAGGCGAACCCCGACGGTGAGAGCTATACTACCGTGCTGCTTAAATTCAATGGCTACGTCTATGGCGATGATTCTGCTGAGAGCTGCGAAGTAGCCGCCAACTTGGGAAGCTGGTCCACCATGGACAGCAAGCTGGTGTTGGATCAGGACAAATATAATTCCACCAACAGTCGGAACGTGGCCTACATCCTGCGGGCTGACCCTGTGGATGCCGATCAGGTGACCAGTACACCCGCAGCCGACATTCTGACCTATGACTTTGACGCGAAGACGCTGACCCCGACAGGCCGGACTGAGGCATTTTATGCAGTCTGCCTGCCCAAGCAGGGGGAAGAAAGGCTCACCGTTGACACCCCCACCTCTGTTACCGTTACCCCCACGACTGTGGAACTGCTCGTCACCAAAACCGAGGCGCTCACAGCTGAAGTGAAGCCTTGGTGCGTGCCGAATAAGAGTGTAACCTGGTCTAGCTCCGATGAAGAAGTGGCCACCGTGAACGAAAACGGCATGGTGACCGCAGTGGCGCCGGGCACTGCTACCATTACCGCCACCACTGTGGCAGGAAACATGGGTGGTGTAGCCACCGTCACCGTAACGGGAGTCGGCAGTGACTATCGCTACACCTTCTCCGGCGTGGGCACAAAGGCCGATGGTACCAGCGTATTGTTTGCCTGCAACGACCAGGATGGTTTGACCGAAGGGGAAACTGTTGTGGATACGAACGGGGAAAAGCTCTCTGTGGAATCCGCCACCGCCAGCGTGGACGGCAGCAGCAAGATCTGGGTGCAGGATCGGGCCGAGGGTTACAAGGTCCATGAGATCGATCTGGCCACTGGCAAGTCCGGCTATGACTCCGGGCCAAACGAGAGTATCAATGCCAACTACCAAGATGACTGCTTCCTTTACAATTCTCTTGCCTATGTCCGGGAGAACTTGGCTGTAGGCGTGCTGGGAGACGATAATTATTATATAAGTACTGGTTCGCTTAGGAACAAAAATGATATAGGCACGAATAAACTCATGTTCTACAATTCTTTCCACATGGGAGCCGTGGCCACGGGAAAAACATGGGAAGAGGAGGAGACGTTTGTCGGTGGGGTCCATGTTTACACCGATGTGTATACACTGGACATCAAGAATCATGCACTGCTCTGGCTCAGAGTGGGCACTAGTTGGAACAACGGCTGGGACGGCTTTGTACGCGGCGATATGCCCATCAACCAGAAGCTGACCTATGTGACCGACGCCAATGGCCGCTATCAGGAGAGTCTGGCCTATGACGCCGTCACCGATACGCTGCTCTTGTTCCATTACACGACCAGTGGGACTGAGGTTTATCTCATGAAGTATGACGCTGAGCAGTATTGCTACGACCTGGAGCTGCTGACCACCCTCACGGGATTCACCGATGTTGCGGTATATGCCTGCACTTATAATCCCACCGGTGGTGAGCAAACCCAGAGCCAGAGTGACTGGGAACCCATTACGGGGCATGAGGTGTCCCGCACCGGGGAGCGCGAAGATGCGCGCGGCATCTGGGGCGACGTTAATGAGATTGCCTCCGGTGTGACCGAGCCTGTTATGCTTTCCAGTAAGACAATTCGCGGCTCTCTGAATATGGCTGCTGATGAACCGGTGAAGGCGGCGGAAGAGGACGTTTACACCATCACCCTTCGGAATGAGGAAAACGCCGCTTCCGGCATGGCGACCCTGGCCTTGGGTGAGGGTGTGGAGTTTATGAACCTGACCGGCTATGCCGATCTCAACAGCTATCAGTACAGGGAGGAGACCGGAGAGGTGGTCTTCGGCTACGCCAGCACGGAGGATATCGCCGAGGGAGGCATAACTGCTGTCCTGACGGTGAAGGTCCCGACCAGCGGCACGGTCACTGTAGCGGAGACGGAGCGCGGCGGCAAGAACCCGGAGACGGATCCTGTGGTGGTGTGTGTTGGCGATGATCACCAGGATTGTCCCTCCAAAGCCTTTACGGATCTGGATACCGACAAATGGTATCATGAGGGCGTGGACTACGTTCTGAAACAGAAACTGATGAATGGCATGGGCGGCGGTGTGTTTGCACCCAACGCCAACGTAACCCGGGGTATGCTTGTCACCGTTCTTTACCGGATGGCGGAAGAGCCAGAGATTCAGAAAGCTGCGCCCTTTGCCGACGTGAAAGCTGGCAGCTACTATGCAAAAGCGGTGACTTGGGCCTATGAAAACGGGATTGTCAAGGGTGTGACTACGGAGCGTTTTGCTCCCAACAGCCCGGCGACCCGGGAACAGCTGGCTACAATGCTCTACCGTTATAGCAAGAATTATAAGGGCGAGGATGTCTCTGTAAAGGGAAGTCTAAAGACTTTTGAAGACGGCAGTGCTGTCTCTGCCTATGCCTGGGAGGCTACGGCTTGGGCAGTGGGAGCGGGTTTACTTCGGGGAGACGATTTTGGCAAGCTTTTGCCAAAGAATATCGCTACCCGGGCCCAGCTGGCTACCATCATCACCAGATTTCTGGCACAATAAGCGTTTTTTAAGTTTCATCCTTTCTGGACCCGCTCCCGGCTTTGCCGGGGGCGGGTCAACTCTCTAGTGTGCATGTGGAACCCATAGGAGTTTGCCAGGGCTGTAGGGGCGCACAGCGTGCGCCCGCCGGGAAATGTGTACGAATTTGCCAGAAATTTAGAAAAAACGGAACATTTTACTGCCGGGCGCACACTGTGCGCCCCTACAGCGGGTGGACCGTAGCTCCCGCCTGCCCCGGGGCGTAGGGTGCGGCCTCCTGGACGCACCGGCAGAAGAGACCGGCCGTGGCTCCCGGCCCGGGCGAATGCGTACCGGTCGGAAAGTAGGCACCGCTCTGCTTATGCCCCCTCAACTGCCGTGGGGGTGCACTCTGTGCGCTCCTACGGGGGTGGGAGATACGGACTGCGCCGGAAATTTCAGAAAATCTGCGGGTTTTACCTGGGTGCGTTTTTCTGAACACCTTCCGAGACAATTAATGCCTGCCAGCGGCGCGTCAAGGATGCCGCGCCCTACCACCGGGATGGTACCTGACTGCTGGGGGGCGTAGGGTGCGGCCTCCTGGACGCACCGGCTGAAGGGGCTGGCCATGACTCCCGGCCTTCACGCCTGGAAATTTCCCGATTTCCGGGTGTACACCCATACCTGTGTGGCTGATACCTCTAAAAACCTGTAGAAATTTCCGTTTTTTTGTGCTACCATAGAAAAAACGAAAAGGGAGGGCGGTTTTATTGGGGCAAAAGTTGCAGGGGCTGCTCATTCGGAAGCGGAGGCAGGAGCGGGAA